>MTLE01002068.1_pt1 | contig 49582 bp, 35 predicted proteins | sample 1982461 | NCBI WGS metagenome assembly MTLE01 (sample SAMN05712605, study PRJNA340218) | biofilm metagenome | isolation source: sample SPL anode biofilm adapted to -200 mV | place: USA | collected 2012-02-03 | reverse complement strand
CCCATGGCGGTCAGCACCACGTTTTTATCGGCCATCAGGGCTTGAGCCGCCGCACCCGAGCCGCGTCCGCCGCAGCCGATGAGCCCGACTTTTAAGGTGTCACTGTTTTCCGCAAAAGTTTTCGTGGGAAAGCTTAAGTTGGCGGCAAAAGCCCCGCCGATCAAAGCGGCACTGGAGGTTTTTATAAAATGCCGGCGGTTGGCCAGGCGGTTGGATCCGTAATTGGTTTTCATAGTGTAAACTCAGTCTAATGACATGATAGACTCTAGTCAGGGAAGGTCAAACCGATTCCCCGCTGGAATTCCTTTGATTGGACGGTTTACTGTGGCCGTTTGATCAATCCTGCTAAAGGGTTTTTCCGGGCAAGCGCGCGCGGCTGCTTGCCTGGCTGGTTTGACTTTGGCCTGATTTTTGCTATAGCAGGGGACCGTGGGGCTGCACGTGGCGAATCCATCGTCTTCCCGCCACGCTTGCGAAATTATAACGACTCTAGCGCGCCCGTATGCGCGCCCATCGAAATGAAAATAGCTTTAAGTTTGTGGCAACGGCAAAGCATTGCCTTTGCCTGGTTTAACTCGCAATCAATGCGCTGGTTTAAGGCCGGCGTCGTGGGTGTTTTCCTGCTTTGGCTGGCCCGGCCGGCTAGCGTCTGGGGCCAGTTTCAATGCGCCACCAATAATGCGACCATCACCATCACCGGGTACACCGGCTCCGGAGGGGATGTGGAGATTCCCGAAGTGCTTTATAATATGCCAGTTGTTAGTGTGGGCAAAGCGGCTTTTCAGAATTGCGGCGCGCTGACCAGCATTCGCATACCTTATTCGGTTACTTCTATCGGCGATAATCCGTTTGGGGGTTGCACCAATTTGCAGGCCATTACGGTGGATGGGCTTAACAATAACTTTAGCAGCACCGAGGATGGTTTGCTGGTGGATAAGGTTAAGACCAAAATTATCCAATGTCCCGGAGGCATTGCGGGAAACTATTCCGTGCCTAGCGGCATAACCAACATTGGCAAATACGCCTTCTACAAATGCACGAGTCTTAGCGGGGTGGATATTCCGAACCACGTCTTGAATGTGGGTGATTATGCGTTTTATGGCTGTTCCTCGCTAAACAAAGCCACCATCGCCGACACGGTAACCGCCATCGGCATTGGCGCTTTTTACAGTTGCGTGAATTTGGCCAGCATCAATATCCCCAATGGCGTTACCACGATTGGTTCGGGAGCTTTCTTTGGATGCTCGAATTTAGCGAGTGTCACGATTCCTAGCAGCTTGACCAAAATTGACAGCCAGGTGTTTTCGGGCTGCGCCAGCTTGGGCAAAGTCACCATTCCCAGCAGTGTTAAGAGCCTGGAATCGTACGCCTTTATGGATTGCGTCAGCCTGACTAACATTACGCTTCCGAACAGCTTAACGAGCATTGGGTATAAAGCGTTCGCGCAATGTGCCAGCCTGGAAATCATTTCCATTCCCAGCCAAGTCGCGCAATTGCAGGACAATGTGTTCTCTGGTTGCACGAGTTTGAAGAGCGTTAACATCCCGTCCAGCGTCACCAAGATTGGCGCCTACACCTTTGCCGATTGCTCCAGCTTGAGCAGTGTGCTCATTCCCAATTCGGTGGTGGTGATTGGCGATTACGCGTTTTCCGGCTGTTCGAGCCTGATGAATTTTTCGGCGACGAACAGTTTGGTGAGTCTGGGCGCCGGCGCATTTTTGGGTTGTTCGAGCTTGCCGCAAATTACCATCCCGCAAAATGTGCGCAGCATCGGGGGACGCACGTTTTTAGGCTGCACCCAGCTGCGAGGCGTGACGCTATACACCGCGATTGGCAGCATTGGGGACTACGCCTTTTCGGATTGCTCCAGCCTGACGAATCTCACCATCCCCGCCAGTGTGACCAGCATTGGCAACAACGCGTTTTCGGATTGCACTCTGCTGACCAACATTTCGCTTCCGGCTAGTGTATACACTCTAGGCAACGAGGCTTTTTCCGGCTGCACTAACTTGGTCTCCGCCACCTTGCTCAATGTGGGTTCCATCGGGAACAGCGCGTTCATTAATTGCGCGAAGCTGGCCCAATTAAGCATTCCTGCCAGCGTGGTAAGCCTTGGCAGTTCGGCGTTTTCCGGCTGTGCCAGCCTGACCAATGTCACTATGTACGGCAATGTCCGCACCATCGGCGATTACGCTTTCGCCAATTGCACCGGTCTGACCAACGCGGCGATGGGCAATGCGGTCACCAGCTTGGGCGATTATGTGTTTTCGGGCTGCTCCAAGTTGAAAAGCGTGACTCTCTCCTACGCCCTCACAAGCACCGGCAATTACACGTTCCAGAATTGTGTGAGCCTGGGCAGTATCACGGTTCCGACTTCGGTCTCGCAAATTGGCGATTACGCTTTCTCTGGGTGCACTGGCCTGACCAATGTCAGCATGCTAGCTACCGTGGCCAATATCGGCACCGGGGCGTTCTCGGGTTGCTCCCGCTTGGCGATGGTTACTTTGCCTAACACCGTGGCCAGCATCGGCTACGAAGCTTTTGCCGATTGCCCCAGTTTGGTGAGCGTGATGTTTCAAGGCAACGCGCCCTCCAGTGTGAGCGCCAACGTATTTCGCGGTTCGCCGCTGGCGGGGGTTTATTACTTTTATGGCACGACGGGCTGGACTTCAACTTTAGGCGACGTGGCGGCGGTCTCATTGACGTTGCCGGTCATCGTGTTGAACCCCACGAATCAGGCGGTCGAACTGGATGGTTCGGCGGAATTTAGTGTGGGCGCGGTGGCGCGCGTCTTGGCCTACCAATGGCAGTTCAACAAAACGAACATTGCCGGTGCGCGCAGCGCCTCCTACGCGATCAGCTCGGTGCAAAGCAAAAACCTGGGCAGCTACACGGTGGTTGTGACCAGCCAATACGGCAGCATCACCAGTTCCCCGGCAATTTTGGCGATCAAACCCACCGTCACTTTGGCGGCGTTGAGCTCGACGGTGACCAATGGCACCTTGGCCCTTCAAGGCACCGCCTCCGGCGACTTCTCCGCGGGCGCGGTGTACTATCGCCTCGCATCGGAGAGTGCCTGGACTACTGGGATCGGCACGACGAATTGGACGGGCAGTGTCACCCTGGCGACTGGCACCAATTGGGTGGAAGTTTATGCTCAAGACGCCAACGGTTTCACCACGAGCGTCGTCAGCAATCAGGTGGTCCTCGTCACACTGGATGCCGACAACGACGGCATGCCCGATGCCTGGGAAACCGCACACGGCTTGAACCCGAACGACCTCGCCGATGCTGTTTTGGACAGCGACGGCGACGGCATGAGCAACTTGGCCGAATATTTGGCTGGCACCGATCCCCAGGAAGAGACAAGTGCTCTCCAAATCGTTAGCTCGAAATACGAAGGCACTTCGTTCACCCTCGGATTTAGCACGCTAACTGGCAAACAATACCAATTGGAAGCCACGAGCGATCCCGCCGCCGGTTCTTGGACGATTATCGAGAGCAATATTTCGGGCACAGGTAGCGTGGTGGAACGTACCTGGGATGCTACCGCCCAGAACTTGTATTTCTATCGAGTCCAGTTAGTGCAATAAGTTGCACGCCTAATCCGGCAACTCCAGCTAAGCCTTAAACCAGAATGTGGGTTGTCACTTAGCGAGCTTCAGGGGGACAGTTAGCCAGCCGGCTTCTGTCCCCCTTGATTTTAAGGCTGGAATTCACCCTGGATTTGGGCATAAAGTGGCGCGTTTTTATGACTAGTAGCGAAATACGCCAATCGTTCCTCGACTTCTTCAAGTCGAAGCAGCATGCCATTGTGCCTTCTTCGAGCTTGATGCCCGATTCTCCCAACTTGCTCTTCACCAATGCCGGGATGAACCAGTTCGTCCCCATTTTTCTGGGCCAGCAGCCGTGCCCATACAGCACCCGCCGCGCCGCCGACACCCAGAAATGCATCCGCGCCGGGGGCAAGCACAACGATTTGGACGATGTGGGTTATGATACCTATCACCACACGTTCTTCGAAATGCTCGGCAACTGGAGCTTTGGCGATTATTTCAAGAAAGAAGCCATCGATTGGGCATGGGAATTGGTCACCGAAGTGTGGAAGTTCCCCAAAGAACGCCTCTACGCCACGGTCTATTGCCCGGATAAATCCAAGGGCGACCCGAGCGAGTTTGACCAAGAGGCATACGATGCCTGGGCCATCAAATTTAAAGCGGTGGGTCTCGACCCCAAGGTCCACATCATTAACGGCAACAAGAAAGATAATTTCTGGATGATGGGCGAAACGGGCCCCTGCGGCCCGTGCTCCGAACTGCACGTCGACCTGACGCCCATGGGCGACACCAAAGGCGCGCTGGTCAATCAAGGCAGCCCGAAGTGCATCGAGATTTGGAATCTGGTGTTCATGCAGTTTAACGCCAATCCGGACGGCACGTTCGTGCCGCTGCCCGCGAAAAACGTGGATACCGGCATGGGCTTTGAGCGCGTGTCCAGCATCATGCAATGCACGCGGAATTTCACCGATTTCACCGGCATCATCTCGAATTACGAGACCGATGTGTTCCGCCCGATTTTCCAAAAGCTGGAGACCTTGAGCGGCAAGCGCTACGGCTCCACGTTGCCCAAGCCGGGCAGCGATGGCGAGACCGCGCAGGAGAAGACGGATATTGCGTTCCGCGTCATCGCTGACCACATCCGCACCTTGAGCTTCGCGATTGCCGACGGCATTTTGCCGGGCAACAACGACCGTAATTACGTGCTGCGCCGCATCTTGCGCCGCGCCGTGCGCTATGGCCGCACGCTGGGATTCCATGAGCCGTTCTTCTGGCAATTAGTCGAAGTGCTGGCCCAACACATGGGGGACATATTCCCCGAAATCCGCACCCGTCGCGAAGCGGTGGAAGCCACCATCAAAACCGAAGAGGAATCGTTCAACAAAACGCTGGATCGTGGCATCGAGCTGTTCAAAGAAGAAGCCGCGCAGTTGGGTGCCAGCCGCCAGTTGTCCGGCGAATTCGCTTTCAAATTGTACGATACCTACGGGTTCCCGCTGGACCTGACGCAGATCATGGCGCGCGAGGCGGGGCTAACGGTGGACACAGCCGGTTTTGAGAAGCACATGGAAGAGCAGCGCCAACGGGCGCGCGCTTCGCAGAAAAAAGAGATCATCACGGTCGACAACCTCGAAGGGGCGGTGCCCACCCAGTTTGTCGGTTACGACCAATTGCAGACGTCGGTTAAAATTCTGGACGTCGTGTCCATGAAAGGCAAAACCGCTGTATTGCTGGACGTTTCCCCTTGTTACGCCGAGATGGGCGGCCAGGTGGGCGATATGGGCGTACTGACGGCGGGCGGCAAGACTTGGCACATCGTCAACACGCAGAAGAGCGGCGAAACCTTCCTGCATTTCATAGCCGAGACGGATGCGCCTGAAGCGGGCACTACCGCCACGCTGGCGGTGGACATCGCGCGCCGCGCGGCCATTCAACGGCATCACACCGTCACCCATTTGCTGCACTGGGCGTTGCATGAAGCCGTCAGCAAAGAAGCGGCGCAAAAGGGCTCGTTTGTCGGCCCGGATAAGCTGACGTTTGACTTTAACGGCGCGGCGCTGACTCCGGCGCAAGTGGCCACGGTGGAGCGGTTGGTGAACGAGCGCATTGTGGAAAACGCGCCGGTTTGCTGGCAGGAGAAAACTTACCAGGAAATCAAAGGCAACGCGGGCGTCATGCAGTTTTTCGGCGAAAAATACGGCGAAAAAGTGCGCGTGATCCAGATCGGCGGCCAGCCAGGCGCTTTGAATGGCTACTCGATGGAACTGTGCGGCGGCACCCACGTGCGCGCCACCGGCGAAATCGGCTTGTTCCGGATCGTGGCCGAAGGGGCGATTGCTGCGGGCGTGCGCCGCATCGAAGCGGTGGCCGGTTTGTGCGCCTACCAAAAAGGCCGCCAGGAAACCGATTTGTTGAACCAATTGGCCACGCAGGTTAATTCCCCGCTGGGCGAGATCGAGAAAAAGGTCGAGTCCCTGCTGGCGCATCAGAAAGAGTTGGAGAAACAACTCAAAGCGATACGGCAGAAGCAAGCGGTCGAAACTGCGAAATCCTTGGTGACCCTCGCGGAGCAGGGTGCCAATGGCCGGTTCATTGTCAAAAATTTGGGCGAGATCGACGGCGACACTTTCCAAACGCTGGCCGAAACCGTCAAAGGCGCGTTCGATGGCGTGGCGGTGCTGGCCGGGGTGGCGAGTGGCAACGTCAGCTTGGCCGCGTGCGTGCCGTCCAGCTTGGTAAGCAAATTCCAAGCGGGCAAGATCATCCAGACCATTGCGCCGATTGTCGGCGGCAAAGGCGGCGGCAAGCCGGACTTCGCGCGGGGTGGCGGCAAAGACGCCGCCAAGATCGACGAAGCGCTGGCGAAAGCCAAAGAATTGCTGGCCAAGTAAGCCCTTCTGGCTACGGCCATTGATTAGCGCGCCGCCACGCTATGGTCGCGCGCGTTCCTTGACGCATCGATCAACCGTTGGTACTTGTCCCTCGGGGGAATGGCAGATGACACTCCAACCAATGGTGGGGCGGCCAGCCCGGCGGCGGTATTTCGCGCGCGCGGGCTGACCAAGGTCTATGGCGCGGGCGAAACCGAAGTGCGCGCGCTCGCGGGCGTGGACTTGGATCTCCTGCCCGGCGAACTGGTCGTCCTGCTGGGACCTTCCGGCAGCGGTAAAACCACCTTGCTGAACAATCTGGGTGGACTCGACGTGCCCACGTCCGGCGAATTATGGTTTGGCGATCTCGATCTGACGGCTTGCGATGAAGACCAGCTCACGCGGTTTCGCCGTGATTCGGTGGGCTTCGTTTTTCAATTCTATAATCTCATCCCCAGCCTTACTGCGCGCGAAAACGTGGCGCTCATCACTGAGATCGCCAATGACCCGATGCCCGCCGAAACGGCGCTGGAATTGGTGAACCTGGGACCGCGCAAGGATCATTTTCCCGCCCAACTTTCCGGCGGCGAACAACAGCGCGTGGCCATCGCCCGCGCCATCGCCAAACGGCCCGAGGTGCTGCTGTGCGACGAGCCCACGGGCGCCCTGGATGTGCGCACCGGGATCGTGGTGTTGGAGGCCATTGAAAAAGTGAACCGCGAAATGGGGTCGCTGACGGTCATCATCACCCACAACGCCATCATGGCCGACATGGCGGATCGGGTGATCCATTTTTCCGATGGCCGCGTGCATAGCATCTCGCGCAACGCCCGGCGGGCCGCCGCATCCACCCTGAAATGGTAAACGCGCATGATGCTGGATCGCAAATTGTGGCGGGACCTGAACCGGATGAAAGGCCAAGCCATCGCGGTCGCCTTAGTCATGGCTTGCGGTTTGGCGATGATGATCATGGCCCGCAGTTTGATTCGTTCGCTCGAAAGTGCGCGGGTCGAATACTACGAAGCCAATCGGTTTGCCGAGGTATTTGTCCCCTTGAAACGCGCCCCATTGAGCGTGGCGCAACGCGTGGCCGCCATCCCGGGCATCGCCACCGTTCAACCGGAAATCTCGACCCAAGTCACTTTGGACATTCCCGGCTTGGATGAGCCGGCCAGCGGTATGGTGCGCTCCTTGCCCGAGCATGGCCAGCCCGCGTTGAATCGCCTGTTTTTGCGCTCCGGACGATGGTTATCACCCGGAGGGCGCAAAGAAGTCCTCGCCAGCGAAGCCTTCGCGGATGCTAACCAGCTCAAAGCGGGGGACACGATTTCCATGCTGTTAAATGGCCGGCTGGAGCGGCTGCAAGTGGTGGGCATCGCGCTTTCGCCGGAATATATTTTCGAGGCGCGCCCTGGTTCCGCCTTGCCCGACAACCGCAGTTACGGCTTGTTTTGGATGTCGCGTGCCGAACTGGCTCCGGCGTCGGATTTGGATGGCGCGTTCAATTACCTATCGCTAACCCTGGCCCCGGGGACGGCCTTGCGCCCAGTCATTGCCGAGTTGGATCGTTTGTTGGAACCGTATGGTGGCCGGGGCGCTTTCGGGCGGAAGGACCACCCTTCGCACATTCGGGTGTCGGACGAAATTCGCATCTTGCAGACTCTCGCCATCGGCTTTCCTTTGGTGTTTTTGAGTGTGGCGGCGTTTATGACGAATGCGGTGTTGTCGCGCTTGCTGTCATTGCAACGCGAGCAAATCGCCATTCTCAAGGCCTTTGGGTTCACCAATCGCCAAGTGGCGTGGCACTACCTGAAGTTTGCGCTGGTCATGGTGGCCGGCGGAACCTTGCTGGGCGGCATTGGAGGCGTGTTGCTGGGCAAGCAAATGGTGCAGCTTTACACGCTGTTTTTCCGTTTCCCCAGCCTGGACTTTCATCTCGATGAATCAGCGCTGGCGGTGGCGCTGATGGTCAGTGTGCTGGCGGCGGCGGCCGGGGTTTTCAGCGCCGTGCGCCGCGCCGTCCAAGTGCCGCCATCCGAAGCGATGCGGCCCGATCCGCCCGCCAATTTTCGCCCGGCCTTGCTGGAGCGGACGGGCATCGGCCATTTTCTCTCGAACACGTTTCGCATCGCCGCCCGCAATCTCGAGCGCAAACCCTATCAGGCGCTGTTTACGGTGGCTGGCCTGGCATTAGCTACGGGGATTTTGATAGTTCCTAACGCTTTCAAAGACGGCATCGATTTCGTGCTCGATTACCAGTGGGATGTGGTCCAGCGGCAAGATGTCAGCGTCGGCATGGTGGAACCCACCAGCCACCAGGTGGCCTTTTTGCTGCGGGAATTGCCGGGAGCGCTGACGGTGGAACCTTACCGCATTGCGGCCGTCCGCTTGCACAATGGCGCGCGCAACCGCCAATTAATGATCCAAGGATTGCCGAGTGCGGGGTTGCACAGCCGAATCCTCAGCGCGGGAAATCAGGTCGTAACCCTGCCGCCGGAAGGAATCGTTTTGTCCGCCAAATTGGCCGATGTCCTCGACGTTAAGCCGGGAGATCCCATTAGCGTGGAATTCTTGGAAGGCAAACGCCTGACACGTACGGTGCCGCTGGCGGGATTGTCCGAAGATTTCGCGGGCATCGCCGCCTACATGGACCGGCAGGCCTTAAACCGGCTGCTGGAAGAGGGCGACGTCATTACCGGCGCCAGCTTCCGGGTGGACCGGGCGCATTGGGTCGAATTTCTGCACGCCTTGAAAAAAGTTTCGCGGGTGGGCTGGGTGATTATTAAAGAATCGTTACGCTCCAATTTCCGCAAAACCACGGCTGCCAGCATGGGGATGTTGCAGAAAACCTATATGGTGTTCGCTACGGTGGTGGCATTCGGAGTCGTGTACAACAATGCCCGGATTTCCCTGGCGGAACGCGCCCGGGAATTGGCCACGTTGCGGGTCATTGGTTTTTCGCGCCGGGAAGTCGGAGCCGTGCTGATCACCGAGTTAGTGATCTTAGCTTTGGTCGCGGTGCCGCTGGGGCTCTTGCTAGGCACTGGTTTTGCCATGGGCATTATCGCGCAGGTGAACACCGAAACTGTGCGGTTGCCGTTGATTTTGACCACCCATAATTACGCCTTCGCGGTGATGATTGTCGCCATTGCCTCGACGGCCTCCGCCCTTTATGTTTTGCGCAAGTTGAACCAGTTCAACCTGGCTAGCGTGCTCAAAGCGCCTGAATAACCATGAACCCAACTGCCCAAACCAACGCCACCCCGCGCCGCAACGGTAATCGCCCGGCTCCCCGCAAATGGCTGCCGCTAGCGGGGGCGTGTGTGCTGATCGCTTTGATTGTGGCCGGCTTGTGGCCCAAACCCGTGCCCGTCGAAACCGCCCGCGTTACGCGCGGTTCCTTGCGCGCCACGGTGGACGAAGAGGGTAAAACGCGCGTCAAACAACGCTATCTCGTTTCCGCGCCCGTTTCGGGCCAGTTGCGGCGCATCCCGTTTAAAGCGGGATTTGAAGTTAAAGCCAATGAAACCGTGGTGGCGGTGCTCGATCCGCTCGGTCCCGCCTTGTTGGATGCTCGCTCACGTGCCCAAGCGGAAACGCGCCGGGACAGTGCCCGGGCGAATTTAGAAAAAGCCGCCGCGAATAGTGAATTTGCCGCCAGTGAATTGCGCCGGTACAAGAAGTTGTTCGCGGAAAAAACCGCCACGGATCAAGAGGTCGAACTGGCTCAAATGCGCGATACGGCGGCGGCCCAGGAAAAGTCCGCCGCCCAAAGCGCATTGCGGCAAGCGGAATTGGAATTAGAAATGTTTAACGCGCCCGCTAGCGGCAAGGCTACGACTGTTGAAATCAAGGCTCCCGCTACTGGCCGGGTGTTGCGAGTGCTGGAAGAAAACAGCCGCGCGGTGACCCTGGGCACTCCCTTGCTGGAAATTGGCGATCCGGCTGACCTTGAGGTGGTTATCGAGGTGCTCTCGCGCGACGGCGCGGCCATTGAACCCGGAGCCAAGGTGTACCTGGAACAATGGGGTGGGGCGACCCCGTTGGAGGCCAAAGTCCGGTTAGTTGAACCCGCTGCGTTTACCAAGATTTCAGCGCTAGGGGTTGAAGAACAACGGGTTAATGTGATTGCGGACCTGATTACCCCTGCCGCTCAACGGAGCACTTTGGGGGATCATTACCGCGTGGACGCCCGGATTGTCGTGTGGGAGACTGCCAACACCCTAAAAGTGCCGCTAGGAGCGGTTTTTCGCCGGGGCGATCGCTGGGCGGCGTATGTGCTTGAAAAAGGCCAACTTAAGCTGCGCCAAGTAACGGCGGGCCGGATAGGTGGCAGCGAAATACAAATCATCGACGGTTTGCAGGAGGGGGATCAAGTGGTGTTATACCCCGGAGATCGGGCGAAAGAAGGCCTGCGGGTGAAACCAATAAGCTTGTAGAACGGAAATGAATTACGATTCTATGTAATTGATGCCCAAACTGATATTAGTTGAAAACGAAACTTGAGGGTTAAATATTTTCAGCGCTGTCCCCAGAACTGGTGACTGGCAGGGGGCAAAAAAACCGGTAGACTGTGGGTGTAAGGATCGAAGTAGAAGCGCAGATAAAACCGTGTGAAGGATGCGTCAAGCTGCCACGCAACGTCGATCAACAATTTCGGTTAGTTTTAGAGTGCCATTAGGCAAAAGCGAAAGTTCTCATTTCTTTGTTTCCACGGCGAGGCCGGGCGTAAAACCCCGGCCTTACTGTTTCTGGGGATCGCCCATTCGAGGCGCAAGTTGCTCCGAACGCGTGCTTTGGTTCACCCAAATAAGCCGAGTTTGGCTTTGCGAGCCGCCCTTTTTAGTCGAATTGGCATAAAACGGGCGCTTGACGCTATACAGGTGAATGCCTACTGTTAACGACTCGCCGTCCGGCTAGGACTCCGGGCGACCAAGCCTGGGATCAGGCGTGTAGGATTTAGGAAAGGAATTACAGTGAACGTAACTGTCGAAAATTTGGCCCCGTGCAAGAAATTATTGCGGGTGGAAGCGGAAGCCCAAGTGGTGGATGCCGCCTTTGATACCATCACGTCGGATTTCCAACGCAATGTGGCCCTGCCCGGTTTCCGCAAAGGCAAAGCCCCGCGGGACAAAGTGGCTAAGCAATTTGCCAAGGATATCGAAGAGGAAGCGCGCAAGAAAATGGTGCGCGAATCCTATGATTACGCCTTGAAGGATCAAAAGCTGATCGTGGTCGCCCCGCCGCAATTTGAAGAAGTCCAGTTTAGCCGCGGCCAAAACCTGCAATTCAATTTCACGGTGGAAACCGCCCCGGAATTCGAGTTGCCGGAATACAAAGGCCTGCCCATCAAGGTGTCCACCCAAACCGTGACACCGGAGGACAAGGAAAAAGCCCTGACCATCTTGCGCGAGCGCAAAGCGACTTACGCGCCGGTGGAGCGTCCGGCGGTGGAAGGCGATTTCGTCGTAGTGAATTATAATGCCACCGTCGACGGCAAACCTTTGGTGGAAGCGGCCCCGGCGGCTCCTGGCTTGAGCGAACGCAAGGCTTTCTGGCTGCGCGTGGAGAAAGACGGCTTCTTGCCGGGCTTTGCCGAAGCCCTCACGGGTGCCAAAGCGGGCGATAAAAAGAGCATCACCGTCAATTTCCCGGCGGATTTCATTGAATCCGTGCTGTCCAACAAGACCGCGATTTACGAAGTGGAAGTCACTCAAGTCCAAGAACGCCATTTGCCTGAGCTGACCGATGAGTTCGCCAAAGGTTACGGCGCTCAAAACATGGATCAACTCCGTGAAGGCGTGGCGCGCGACTTGGAAAATGATTTGAAACATCGCCAATTGAGCGATGTACGCCAGCAGTTGATCAAGGAGCTGATGGACCGCACTCAATTCGAGTTGCCGGAATCCCTCGTCATGAACGAGACCCGCAATGTCGTTTATAATGTGGTGATGGAAAATCAGCAACGGGGCGTGCCTAAAGAGTCCATCGACATGAAGAAGGACGAGATCTACAGCTACGCCAACGCTAGCGCTAAAGAGCGCGTGAAGACGGGTTTCATCCTGAGCAAGATTGCGGAAAAGGAAAAAATCGTTGCGACGCAAGAAGAACTGACCCGGCGCATCGTGTTCCTGGCCCAGCAACACCAGATCAGCCCGGATAAATTGGTGCGCCAATTGCAGGAACGCAACGGCATCCTCGAAATTCGCGATCAAATCGTGAACAGCAAGGTGCTGGATTTCCTCCAACTGAATGCCAAGACTGAAGAAGTCGCGGCCCCGGTGGCCAATCCGCCTACGGCTTAAGCAATTAAGTCCATCCAGTTTAGCAAAGGCAGGCTTCGGCCTGCCTTTCGCTTTTGGTCCGCAAAGGATTGTTACAATTCGCAGATATCTGGGGATTAACTTGCTATTATACCTGATTATTGTTAGGGTTTTTACCAATGGCAAAGCGGAAAATCATGGGCCTGTCATGGCCTTGGACGGGATGCTTGCGGGCGATCCTGGCGCTGGGGATGGTTATGTCTGGTTTCCGCGGGCGGGCCGAGCCGGTTGCTTCCAGGGTGGAAGCTCAAGTTCATGCGGTCGCGCTGGAATATCAAGAAACGAGTTCCGCCGTTATCACCTGGCCCGCGATCATCCATCCCCAGGCTGGTGCCTTTGCCAAAGAGCCGCCCAGTGCGAGCGGTAAAACCATTCGCGGCGTACTCAATATCGGTGGTTTTTTCAACAATAAGGAAAACGCCAGCAATTCGCTGGCTTTTGTCTGGCAGCGCGATGCGGGCAAACTCTATTTAGAGTGCGTTCCCGGCCAGACCTTTGCGAGTGATTCAGCCAGCGTGGTTTTGGTCTCCGTTTCTCCGGCTTCCCGGTATCAAACGTTTACCAATCTCCATTTGCCTATCCAAAGCGATCAAGGCCGCTGCCAGATTTTAACCGACCTTAGCCTATATGACTATGGCGATGTTCCCGGCGCGGTATTAACGCTGCATTCACTATGGCAAAGCAAATTGGCCATTGGGGGCAAAGAGTGGCAAATCGGAATCATCCCCACGGCGCCTCCGATATCTTTCACCAACGGCTTTTTAGTGCTGCGTCCATGGGAGCAACGGCAAGCAAGCATCTCAACTCGTGATGGTTGTTTGGCGGCCTTTGCCATCCCTCAGGAAATATTTTTTGATGGCGTCAATTATCGTCTTGGCTGGCAATCAATAACCACCGATGCGGAGGTTAAGCCTGTTCTTCAGTTGGTTGAAACACCAGTTGAACTGAGCATATTAAAACTGACCGGGCAACACCTCGGCCGGCTTCTGCTGGAGAGTGGCAAACGGAAGGTTTTAGTCGAACAGCCTGAAAACCGAATCCCAATTCCGATTGGATCCTATGGCCGGGCGCAAGCGTTGCTCGTTAAAAGCGGTGTGCAGGCCACGCTGGCCCAAAATGAAATTTCAAAGGGTAAAGATGTGGTGGTCACTCGCGGTATAGAGGCGACGCTAAATGCTGGCGGTCCGCTCACCAATTCGGTGACGATCACTCGCGTGGGCCAGGATTTGCGGCTGGCTTATCATTTGTTTGGCGCCGACGGCCGGGAATACCAATTGGCCAACCTCAATCGCGGCAAACCTCCGAAATTTACCGTTTACAAAGACGGTCACGCCATAGCTGCCGGCGACTTCGAATTTGGCTGAGGCGGCACCTGTACGCGCTCGTGGCGGGCGCCTCTGATTTTTGGCGGCAAACTCTCCATCACCGCCTCGGCTGATATAGGAGGGCTTGGAGCGGCCGAAGGCCCGCCGGTCGAATGCCCCGAAGGGGGCAATTCGGCGATGCTGCTGGCTCCCTGGCTTGCCATTTTGGCGCTGCTGGGACTTAAGCCAAATCGGCGGCTTACTGCCGGATGGATTATCGCCCCTTTGGGTTTTATCATCCTTTTTACTACCGTTTTCCCTTGGACGCTCTCATCCCCAATCAAGGAGATTGTGGAAGCCGCCGACTGTTTGGCTGCCGGATTGGCGGTGGCCTGGTTAATGGCCGAACGTTTGAGCCATCGGCGCCGCGGGCTGTTTTTTTTATGCCTAGTGATGGCTATGGGGGCAGCTGGCATTTGGGTGTTTGCCTGGGGCCACAGCGGAAATGGGCAGGCCTCCATTCCGGTGGCGCTTGTCTCTTTACTGGCTATCTTGGCGTCCGTTTTGTCCTTCAATTTTTGCGGTCGGATATGCCGTCATGGCTATCGGCGCGCAAAATGTTATCTAGGTTTGTTGGTATTGTTACCGATAATTTGGTTTTTGCTGTTCTCTCCGCTCATCATTTATAGCCTGATTATCGATAAAAACATTGTGCACTGGCTAGAAGTCGCATGGGTCATTAGCGCCTGCGCCGCGGTTAATTACGCCACGATATTGCCGTTTTTAATCCTGTCCACCGCCAATGCTTTTTATCACCAGCGATTATTGGCGTTGTTACAATTACCCATTCAATCTTCCTCTTTGACAGAAGTGAATTTAAAATATTTAATTCCAGAAATCACCAAACCCCAGGAGTGATTATGAATCGAATCGCACTCATGCTGGCGGGAATGCTCAGCGCCTCGGCCGGGTGGGCCCAGTCCGAACAATGGCTGGACTATCACCACACGGCCGAAGCCCGCTCCTACCAATCCGTTAAGCTGGAGACTAACGCGCCCGCCAATGTCGCGTTGCCCAAATTCAAGGCAAAGCCTTACTTCCTGCGTTGGAAAACGCCCATGGACCCAAGCGGCGGGCGCTGGGCGTGCTTCGACCGCACCCGTTCCAGCGGCCCATACGATTTGCTCTATATCGACGCCAATGGCGATGGCAAACTGGATAATAAAACGGCCATCAAAGCGGAGATGGACGATAATTTCAGTTATTTCAAAGATGTCCCCGTGGTTTTCAAGGGCGAGGACGGCCCCATCACTTACCATCTGATTTTCCGCTTTTACCAATACAGCACGAACGCCCCGCAAATGCTCCTCTCCTCGGCGGGTTGGTACGAGGGCACGGTGAATTTCGACGGGGTGAAGAAACGCGTGCAGTTGTTTGACGCCACGGTCAATGGCGCTTTCAACGACATGGACGCCGATCCCTATAAGTGCGATCGGGTGCATATCGACGGGGATAAAACGGAACAGCGTTTCCTCGGCCAAATGCTGGAAGTGGGTGGGAAATTCTTCCGGGTGGAAGTCGCCCGCGATGGCGCCTTCATCAAAGCCCAAAAGGCGGAGCAAGTGGCCATGGGCACGATTAATGTGCCCACGAATATCTCGGAATTTGTGGCCTACGGCCAGCCGGGACATTATGTGCGCAAACCCGAGGCCGGGGCGTTGACTCTGCCCGAAGGCAAATACCGGATGGTAAGTTGGAAAATCGAACGCAAGGATGAGAAGAATTCTCCCTGGACACTAACCGGGCGCAGCTTTCCTAGCACGGCCACATTTGAAGTCGCCGCCGGGAAAAGTGCTGAAGTGGATATCGGGGAACCGATCAAGGCCGTGCTAACCGCTAACGAGCAGGGCAATCGGCAAATCAGTTTTGATCTTAAATTTGAGGGCAAACTCAAAGAAACCGTGGGGATTGATAACAATAACAACAATCCGCGCGCGCCGAAATTGATCCTGGCCAACGCCACTGGCACGCAATCCTTTACCAACTCCTTCGAGTTTGGGTGAGGTGGCGTGTGTTCGCTCTCATGGCGAGAGCCAAAAAATTTAGAACGTCCGCTGACTGGCACGGTCAAAGTATTCAGCCCCTTCCGGGTGGAAACGAGTCCGTTGAAGCTGGAAAAGAAATAATCCTCATATGAAAACAATGCGGCTAGCCCTATCGGGTCTGGCCGCTGCAATATTGCTCCTCACGGGGGTGTGGTGTGTCCACGCCCAGGAGCAGGCAGCGGCGGCTAACACTAAAAACTCCCCTGACGAGAATGTAATTAGTGGCAAAGTGGAGGATGCCTCGGGCACTCCGGTGGCGGGAGCCGCGATTGAGTATTGGGTGTATGATCAAACCGAGAGTCGTGGTGGCAGCCTGGAACTGAAAGCCAGCGCGAAATCGACGGCCGATGGGAAGTTTTCTGTATCCTCCCCGGCCGAGACTTTGGCTGGCGTAATTGTCAGCCACAAAGCTGGCTTTGCACCGGCGTGGCGCCAAGTGGGTTCGGCTTACCAAATCGCGTCGACAACCAACATGGTATTGACTTTGTCGACTCCGGGAACCCTCGAAGGGGTGGTCGTGGATGAGGCGGACAAGCCCGTGGCGGATGTTCCGGTGATGGTGGCCAATGCGTTTACCAAAATTGTAATCGAGTCAGGCACCAGCTATGCTTTCATTGGAGGCGAGCCTGCCAAAGAGCTTTTCGCCGGGCGCACGGATTCCACAGGCCGGTTTAAGATAACCAACTTCCCCACCAATTCCAGCGCCTCCTTCTCGGTGAAAGCGCCCGGCAAAGCCTTGCGCCTGCAAGACTCGGCCAATGGTTCAATCGAAACCGCCGGTTATCGCGTTGGGGAGGCGGACATTAAGTTGGTGGTAGAACCCGCAGGCCGGATCGATGGCAAAGTTGTGGCTGAGGAAGAGGGTCAGCGGCCAGCCACTGCCACTTTAATGTTAGTGGCCGAACGCGGGGGGGTATTTGGCGCTGGCGCCACCGAGCCGGTCACCATACAAGCGGACGGAACATATCGGTTCGAGGATGTGGCCGCCGGGACTTACCGCATAACGGCGAAATTTGGCACCAATGAGCCGTCCGACTGGGTGGCCACCAACGCGATGGTCACCATAGAAGCTGGCCAAAAAATAGTCGCTCCGGAAATCAAGGCCTCCCGCGGTGGGGCGCTCGAAGTGGCGGTGGTGAATAAAAATTCCCGCAAGCCTATGCCGAAAATGAATGTCGGCGCCTTTAAGGACTATTCGCAAGCATCCGCACTAACGGATTCCGATGGTTTGGCGCGTTTTCGCTTGGTTCCCGGCGATTATCAAATAGCGGCCTTTATGCCCAACTTGTCGTCCGCCCAGTCGCGGGCCAGCGTTGAGCTGGGCAAAACCAACCGGGTTGAAATTGAGATCGCTCCGCCACAAAAATTAGCCGGCATCGTCCGCACTCCGGATGGCAAGCCCGCCAACGGTGTCTGGGTGCGGTTCATCAATGTGTACAGCTCGGGAGAGCGCCCCGTTAAGACGGATTCCGAAGGCAAATTTGAAATGAAATGGAACCAATCCATGGCTTCCCAGCATGGCGCTGTTCCCTGCATTTTGGCGCGCGATGTGGAACATAACTGGGCGGTGGCGCAGGATATTGAGGAAGAACCCGGCGCGCTGAATTTAACCTTGGCGCCCGCGGTCACTATTGCGGGCAAAGCCTTGTTCGAGGGCAAACCTATCACCAATGCCACCGCGAAGCTGGTGTTTTGGTCCGGCAATAGTGGCATGTGGCTGGCGGATTTGGCCATCACTAATAAACCAGGTGAATTTGAAATCCCTGCCCTGCCACCGGGCCGTAAATATGGGCTGGTCGTGACCGCGCCCGGCTATGGCCAGCAGCAGGTGGATAATATTAATGATACCGAAGCTGGCCGGCATGAGGTTGAACCCGTGGAACTCAAATTGGCCAACCTTAAAGTATCCGGTCAGGTAGTCGACGCGGACGATAAACCGGTGGCGGGAGCTTGGGTTAACCTCCATGGCAATGGGCAACCTAGCGCTTCCAGCAATACGGATCGCAAAGGCCGGTTCACCTTTGACAGCGTGTGCGAAGGCACGGTGCAAATTTCCGCTAACCAGCAGAATTCTCACGGCAGTGTTTCCGCCGAAGGTGGCGAAACCAATGTGATCATCCGCATGGGGCAAAATTTTAGCCGCAGTGAAAGCGCCAAGGCCAACAAGCTCAAAGGCAAAGTGACCGATGCCGAGGGTCACCCTATGGCTGGCGCGCAATTGGCGGTGTTTCCGAACAGCAATGGGCAAGTCCAATGGACTAAGGCCGATTCTAATGGCGTGTACAATCTCACTTGGTCGTTGGAGCCTTGGCAAGAAAGGTCCGGGGCCATTTTGGTGGCGCGTGATTTAGCCCATAATTTGGCCATCACGGAAGATCTTTCGGACGAATTGAAAGAAATGGATGTGCAGTTGCTTCCCGCCCTGACTCTCTCCGGGGTCGTCAAGAACGCTGAAGGCGCCCCCATGCCGGGCGCGCAGGTGGAAATCTTGCTTAAGGCGGGGAATACCCTTGGCCAATATTTGCCGCAACCTTTGGCCACCGATAAAGACGGCCACTACGAAATTAAAGGCCTGCCCGTGGAGGCGAGTTTCTATTTGATCGCGTCTGCCAAAGGTTTTGGCCGTTGCCAGCGGCAGGTGGAACCGGGTGGCGGGTCGAACCAAGTGGAAATGCAGCCCTTCGAACTTAAACCCGCCAACCATGTAATTGCCGGCCAAGTATTAGATGAAAAAGATCGGCCCGCTTCCGGGATATACGTGAATGTAAATGGCGATAATCAGCCGAGCGAACACGTCCAAACCGACAGCAAAGGCCGGTTCAAATTCAAAGTTTGCGAGGGGCAAGTCCGTTTGTACGCCAGTGGAAATAGCGCTTGGGCGCAGGCCACCGCGGAAGCGGATGATACGAATGTCGTTATCAATTTGAGATCGAATTCCGACGGAGGGCGCGTCGTCTCGCGCCGGGCTTCCCTTAAAGGCAATCCGTTGCCGGACTTGACCTCCGTCAGCTTGGAACCCGACGCCGCTCCGGCTGGGCAGCCGGTGCTGCTTTGCCTGTTCGACGCCGCCCAGCGCCCCTCGCGCCGTGTGCTCAAACAGCTCAACGATCGCGCCGCCGCGCTGCATGAAAAATCCGTTTGCGTGCTCGGGGTGCAGGCGGTGGTCACCAGCGACGATGTGTTCGACGAATGGAAAACCGCCAGCCCGGTGACCATTACCGTGGGGCGCATCATCGAAAAAACCGACAAGAACAAATGGGTCACCGGTCTATCATCGCTCCCCTGGCTGATCTTGACCGACGCCAATCATAAAGTGGTGGCCGAAGGATTCCCCTTGGAGGAACTGGACGCGCAAATCGAGAAAATTGCCAAATGATCCCATTGGCGATTCCGATTGAATTTGCGGAAAAAATCTGCCCCAATACTCGGGTGAAGCAAACGTTTGGAAAAGCATCCTGCGCACGTTCCGCCCGCGGCGGGTCGTTGCCACGTGGAGGTGTGGGGCGACCTGGTGGCGCTCCTGGTCTTCAAAACCAGCGTGGGGCTCAACAAAGTCTCAGGTGGGTTCGATTCCCATCCACCTCCGCCAACTTTTCCCAGACTGCTTAATCACGCATCATGTTCAAACGAGTGCGCCAACCGCCGATTGATCCCGCCGCCCGCGCGACGGAGCGCCATGGCTTATGGCCAGGTGTGATCGGAGGCGCGCTAGGCTTGGCCCTGGTGATGTGGGGAGCGGTTCGTGCTATCGGGGTGGATACCACGGATGGCGATTCCGCGCGCGAACATCAATTGATCAAGGCCTTTGCTGCCGGCGGCCTCAAGTACGCCAGCCGGCAAGCGCCCGCGCCGCCGCCCAATTTGGAGGGCGTGGAAAACCCGGCTGAAGTGCTCGATCGCTGGGCCCGGGACCAAGCCAATAAACAAGCTGCTACTTGGAAAGTCCGCGTGGACACCAGCGCCAAGACCCCTTGTCCTACTTGAATAAAGTAGCCTTTCCGGCCACGTGGCGTGGCCCTTACCCTCATGGATTGCCCTAACGCAAACAACCCGGATTGGCATCCGGCGGCTCGGGGAAAACGCTTGTCGCGGCTTCGCCCTTGGGTTCAATTTGGTTTCCTCTTCGCCTGGCTGGCGCCATTGGGCCAATGGTTACACGGTATTCCCGGCTGCGTGTTTCATTGTTACTCCTGCCCGCTCTCTTCGTTCGCGTGTCCGATTGGCGTGATGGCGAATTATGCCGCGCTTTTCCCCGCTGTGCATGAAGTGCCTTTATTGCTGTTGGGCATTTTGGTGGCGGTCGGCGCGCTCACCGGGTCGTTAGTTTGCGGTTGGGCTTGCCCGTTTGGTTACCTGCAAGATTTGTTAGGTAAAATCTCATCTTACAAAATCGCGCTGCCCAGTTGGATCGGTTACACGCGTTATCTCGTTTTAATTGGCCTGGTGCTCGCAGTTCCGGCGTGGCTGGGCTACAAAGGCATTCCGTTTGAAGAACAAGTCATTTCGATTTGCCGGTTATGTCCCGCCGGGGCGGTGGAAGCGGGTTTGCCCTATTCCCTGCAAAGCTTTCTGGCGGGCAATGGCTGGGTGATGAGCGGCCTGAAAACGGGCATTTTGCTGACCTTTGTCGGCGCCGCACTTTTCATTCATCGCCCCTGGTGCCGCATTTTTTGCCCCCTGGGCGGGCTGCTGTCGGCCTTTAATCGATTCAGCTTGTTTCACCTGCGGTTCAACGCACCCGCCTGCGTGGAATGCAACCTCTGCCGCAGCCGTTGTTCGATGGGAGTGAAAGTGGACCAGGCGGTCAATGTTTCCGGTTGCGTGCGCTGTTTGGAATGTTCAACTTGCGGCGCCATTGAGCCTTGCCTAGCCAAGCCCGGACATGCTTGCGCCAAGCCAGAGCCGCCCGTCACTTGAGCCGCTCGAGATTTTCCTGGTAGAACATTTTCACCGGCGCGCCGCCCATGGCGATCGCGCACCACGCCGCTTCGTCCATCTCCGCTTGCGTGACGCCCAACTCGCGCGCCCGCTGGTAGTGCGCTTTAAAACACGGCTCGCACCGGCTGCTTACCACCAGAGTGAACATCAGCAATTCCTTGGTCTTTTCGTTCAACGCGCCCGGGGCTTGTGCCGCGCGCATCATGGCCCCAAACGCCCGCTGGGTTTCGGCCACTGAGCTTGGGGTGGTGCTAGTGTTAAACAGATCAGCACAACAACCCTCGGGATGCGCCTCGGCGTTGGGATTCACGGAATTCATGGCAGGTGTGGCATTATTAGTAGGAGTGGCCGTAACAGCCATAGGCCCTGACGTTGTCTGCAAAAGTATTTGCCCCGCCGGTTCGCGCACAATCCGGCCAATGACAAACAGGGGCACTTCGCGTTGAGCCAGTTCTTGGCGCAACATTTCCAAGCGCGCGACGGGAATGGCGATCAATAAGCCACCGGAAGTTTGAGCGTCGAAGCCTAAATATATTTTCGCTTCTTCCACGTCCGGGGCCGCATGTACGCATTCACCCGCGTACTCTTGATTGCGCTCGATCGCGCCGGGCACCACGCCTTGGCGCAAGGCCTCCAGGGCGCCGGGGAACGCGGGCAGCGCGTCCGCCCAAAGCTCAGCTCCCAGGCCGCTGGCCCGGAGCATCCGGCGCAAGTGGGCGAAAAGGCCGAAACCGGTCACATCCGTGCAGGCCGTTGCGCCCGCTTCGCGCATGGCTTCGGCGGCGGCGCGGTTTAGGGTGGCCATGGATTTTTCCGCCGCTGCCAACCCTTCCGCATGCGGCCGGCCCGCTTGCCGGGCGAATCCCAGCACGCCTGTGCCAAGGGGCTTAGTCAATACGAGCACGTCGCCCTCGGCAGGTGTCTCAAACGATGCCGCGACGGCGGGATCAATCACGCCCGTGATCGCAAAGCCCAGCTTGATCTCCTCGTCTTTTACGCTATGCCCGCCCACCAGCGCGACGCCCGCTTGCGCGAAAACTTCCATGGCGCCCGCGAGCATTTGAAAAATAATCTCGCCCGGCAGTTTTTCGGAGGGAAAGGCCAGCACGCTCAAGGCCGTGCGCGGAGTGCCGCCCATGGCATAAATATCCGAGAGGCAGTTGGCGGCGCAAATGCGGCCAAACAACTTGGGATCGTCCACGCAGGGCGTGAACACATCGACGGTTTGAACCAAGCTGACCGTATCCGAAATTCGATAAATCGCGGCGTCATCGGCGGCCGCCAATCCGGAAATGACGGCGGGATCGTTGACCGCCGGCAGGCGCGCCAGCACGGCGTCAAGATCGGCGGGGGCGATCTTCGAGGCGCAACCCGCGTTGTGGGTGAAATCCATCAATTTCACCTCGTCCATACCCGACGGATCGGGCCGTTCCCCGGCGCACGGGCAAAGGTTTTGCTCGCGCAATAAGTCGCAAGGGCAGGGGCGCCGGGCGTCGCAAATGCAGTGTCCCAAAAGCTGGGAGCGCTCCATGACCCGGCGGCGTTTGGCAAAGTCAATTTTCACTGGGGCATCCGTTTTTTGGCTTCGACCCCGGGCGCGCGGTTGTTGCCATACCGCACGGTAAACCGGGCTTTGTCGAGGTAATCAATGAGGGGCACCGCGTACTTGCGGCTGACGCCGATGGCGTCGCGAAATTCCATGGTCGTGAACATCGGGCGCGCTTGGAATAATTTCAAGGCCGCTTGCTTGCCGATTTCCACGGCGTCGCGATGCATCCAGATGCGTTCATCCAGGCGCACAATTTCTCCTCGCTCCGCCAACAACCGGGCTATGTTGGCGACCCGCGGTCCCGGCTCTTTCAGGGCAGTGGCAATTTCCTCCAAAAGGGGCGGGGCGCACGCGCCTTGCTGCAACATGGCCGCCAATTTGTCGTACAACTGCTGATCGCGGTCCGGCAACCGTGTGCTCCAGCCCGCGCGCGCGAGCAAAGGGCCGTTGCGTTCCAATTTCTTCGTCTCCAGCAATCGGGCCACCACGGTATCCAGCAGCTCTGGATGCCACGGCAGCGCGGCCAGCAATTCCTCGCGACTCAGGCCTGCTCGTTGCGCGTTGGCGGTATGGAATTTTTCCACAACTTCGAGCAAAGGGGCGTGCTTAGCGTTTACCGTGTCGCGGTGCAGCCAGCCGCCGTTGGGGCTGGAAAGTATCAAGCCTTCCGCTTGGAGTTGGTTCAAGGCCGCAGTGATTTCTTCGGGCCGGCTCCAGCACTGTTTGGCTAAGGTGGCCGCGGTGGCGGGTGACTCGCTTTCCCGCACCATTTGTTCGCACCAGCGCAACGGATCGTTCACCGCCGCGCGACGGGCCGCCAGCAGATCGAGCGTCCATTGTTTTTTGCGCCGCAAGCGCGTGTTGCTCAGGCCGATGATCTGTCCGCCGCCAATGGTTGTCAAACCCGCCACCCCCGTGCCCGCCAAGCTCGCGCGCACGACGAACCTTTCGCCGGGCACCAAGGGCAACGGCGTGGCCAAGCGAAGCTGGACGAGTTGGGATTGGCCGCCGGTTATTTCCACATTCTCCAACAAAGCAATGTGCGCCAGCACGGCGGCGGTGCCGGTGTGAAACTGCACTTCGAGGTAATCGGGAATGGATTTCTCGATCGAGGGCAAGATGCGCAATTCCGCTTCCGCCATGCTGACGGGTTCCAATTGGTTGGTGCCCACCAAGGCCATGCCTCGTTTCACTGAAGCTTGGTCCAATTCGGGAATGTTCAGCGCCACGCACTCACCCGCGCTGCCCAGCGGGGCGTCTTCGCCGTATACTTGCATTTTGCGGACGTGCCCCGGCTGCGCTCCGGGCATCATAAACAAGGAGTCCTCGGGCCGAATCCGGCCATGGGTTGGAATGCCGGTGACTACGGTGCCCGCGCCGCGAATGCTGAAGGAATCTTCCACCCACATGCGGAACGGCCCGGCGCAGGCGCGTTCGCCGCAGGCGTCTACGGCGGCATTCAGCGCGTCGTAAAACGGTTCGAACCCCTCGCCCGTAATCGTTGAAATAGGGCAAATGGGCGCATTCGCCAAAAATGTGCCCGCCAAAAGCCGGCGCACATCGCGCGTCACAAATTCGCGGCGCGCGGCGTCAACAATATCGATTTTCGTTAGCGCCACCAAGCCATGGCGCAGGCCCATCAATGTCAGAATATGCAGATGTTCGTGGGTTTGGGGCATGATGCCGTCATCGGCGGCGACCACGAAGATCACCACGTCGATTCCGTGCGCGCCCGCGACCATGTTGCGGATGAAATCCACATGCCCCGGCACGTCGACGATTCCCACTACTTTCTTATCCGCTAATTGGCAAGGCGCAAACCCCAGGTCGATCGTGAGGCCGCGTTGTTTTTCCTCGGCGAGCGTGTCGGTTTCGCAACCGGTGAGCAGTTTGACCAAGGCGCTTTTGCCGTGGTCCACGTGCCCGGCGGTGCCGAGCATAATATTGCGGCGGGCTTGGCTCATGCGGAAATTCGGGCTAGTGCCTCGGCGATGCGCGGCAGTTGTTCGTCGGTTAGCGTGCGAACGTCAAGCCGCACGAAATCGTCCTCGATCCGGCCGAAAACGCAGGCGTCGTCGAGCCGCAGTCGTCGCGACATTTCTGTGGCGCCCAGGCCGGGCACGGTTACGAGCACTTGGAGGCTGGGGATTGATTGAGTGGGCAAAGAACCGCTGCCGAGATAAGACTGGCTCTCGCGAATCTCAAAATTAACTTTCGAGGCCCCCCGCATAATCTCGGCTGCCAATTTTTCGGCCCGCGTTTGTAATTCGGTCAACGGCGTGGCCAGCATGCGATACGTGGGATGGGTTTGCGCTAGCCGGGCCGGGTCACGGAACAATTGCAATGTGCGCTCCAAGACCATCAAGCAGGTTTTATCGACGCGAATGGCGCGCATCAGCGGATGTTTGCGCAAACGCTCAATCAGCGGTTTGCGTCCCACGACGATGCCGCATTGGCCCGCGCCAATGAGTTTGTCGCCGCTGAATAACACAGCGTCCGCGCCGGCTTCGATCGATTCGCGCACCGTAGGCTCGTGCGGCAGACCAAAGCGCGCCAAGTCGAGCAGCGCGCCCGCGCCGAGGTCGTCGATCATCATCAAATTGCGGCTATGAGCCAAGTCCGCCAGCTCGTTCAACGGCACTTCGCTGGTGAACCCGACCACGCGGTAATTGCTCGGGTGCGCCCGCAAAATAGCGGCGGTGTTCTCGGTGATCGCTTTTTGGTAATCCTTGAGATGCGTGCGATTGGTGGCGCCGACTTCGACCAAACGAGCGCCGCTTTGCGCCATCACTTCCGGCAGCCGGAACGAGCCACCGATTTCGATCAGTTGGCCCCGCGAGACGATGACTTCTTTCGGCGCAGCCAGGGCGGCCAGGACCAGCATCGTTGCGGCGGCATTGTTGTTGACCACCGTGGCGGCTTCGGCGCCGGTCAGTTCGGTCAGCAAAGGCTCAATCAATTCATCACGTTCCACGCGTTCGCCCGATTCACGGTCGACCGCCAAGGTACAGTAGCCTTTTAATTCAGGGATGATCGAATCGATGACCTCGCCAGGCAACACCGCGCGGCCCAAGCCGGTATGCAGAATGATCCCGGTGGCGTTGATCGCTTCGCGCACTTGAGGCGCGATGGTGGCCAGGAGAAACTTTTCTGCCTGGGCGAGGATCGCCTCAACGGCGGGCGCTTCCGCGCCATCCAGTATGCGCTGGCGATGCGCAGCCAAGGACCGGCGCAAACATTCGGTAACTAGAGGCTGCGGATGCTGTTGCAACCAGGCGCGGGCCGGCTCGCTTTTCAGCAATTCGGTGACCGAGGGCAAAGCGCGCAGCAAATCTTGTTTTGAATCCGGCATAATATCCCACCTATATCTCAAGTAACCCGTTTTTTTCTTTTGGGACGAGGCCAGCTAATCAGTTTTTAAAAAGTTAGACGATACAATTTTAACCGCGAGCGGCGCCTTTATAGTTCAGGCTGGCGGTTAACGCCGCCCCGAGCGCGCCCGTGAATTGAGGGTTGGACACCACTTGCACCGGTTGGTTCAAAGCTTCGCTAAGCGCGCGCGCCATGCCGGGTTGCAGGGCCACGCCGCCCGTGAAATAAACGGGTGCAACAACGTTGCGCCCCGCCATGGCCACGACTCGCGTGGCGATGGCGTTTTGCACGCCCGCCACGACATCGGGCAGGGGCTTGCCTTCCGCCAGCAGGCCGATGATCTCCGTTTCCGCAAATACCACGCACATATTGCTGATTTGCGCCGGTTTTTGGCTCTGCGCGGCGAGTGTGGAGAGTTTGTCCCAATTCATTTCCAAGCGGCTGGCGACCATCTCCAGGAACCGGCCGGTCCCTGCCGCGCAGCGGTCGTTCATGGCGAAATCGCGGACTTGGCCGTTTTCCTCCAGGCAAATCACTTTGCTGTCTTGGCCGCCAATCTCGACAATGGTGGCCGCATCGGGGGCCAGGTGATGCACTCCGCGCGCGTGGCAGGTGATCTCCGTGACGGTGCGGTGGGCAAAGCGGATGGCGTTGCGGCCATAACCAGTGGCCACGATGCCCGCGACTTGTTCGCGCGCTACGCCCGCTTCACCCAGCAGTCGCGCGAATAATTCGCTGGCGAGTCGCTCCTGCTCCACGCCCTGATCCGCGAGGCCGCTGAGCAACAGCTTGGCTTCGGCGGCGTCGTACAACACCGCTTTGATGGAGCGCGAACCCGCGTCAATGCCGGCAAATATCATAAGCTTCGTGCCCGGGCGGTTTCAATCAACGCCTGCAACCGCGAGCCCAGGGCGGGAAGCATGGCATCAGAAACCGGGGGAATTTCAAGCTCGATCACAGGCAAGCCCAGTTGCTGGCGCACACATTCGCGGATGATCTCGCCTTCGCGAGCGCAATGACTGGCCCCCGGAATGCGCGCCACCACGACCCCTTCGGCCCGCGCCTCCCGGCATTCGCGGATGATCCGGGCGGCGCGGTCCGTGGCTGGGCCGATCATGGGATCAGCCAGCGCCGTGCGCGCCAGTGCTTCCCACGGCGGCAGGTCTTCGGGGATCAAATCGAGCGCATGTGTGAACATGAAATCCGAGCCGCAAATCCGTCCGCCCAGATCTTCGAGCAGATTCATGGCGCGCAAATCCGCCACCGGGTTCACCCAATAAATGCGCGTAGCGTCCGGTTCCAGGAGCGTTTGGTTTTGCGCGGTACGCGATTGGGCTTCCGCCAGCAGATCGGCAAACACGGCGAGGGATTCGTGATAATCCGAGCAAAAGTGAATGGCCAGCATTTCGGCCACGAGCATTTCCAAAGCGGGCAGGGGAGTCCCGGGAGCGAGATACACCGTGCGCCGCAGGGTGTCCAATAGCCGTCGGGCTTCGTTTGCCGCTCGAATGCCTTGGGCCAAGCGGGTGTCATCTAGCGGGACGCCCGCCAAGTCTGCGAGAGACTGGCCTACGCGCCGCAATTCCTCGCGCACCGCGTCCACTTGACTTTGGGGTGCGGCCAAGCCTCCGGGAAGCTGGCACGACGGCTCATTTATTCCGGGTGCGCGGCGGCGTGGGATTTCCCACCAGAGAATCGGATGCCCCAGGTGTTCCAGTCGCTGGGCGATGGCCGAAAAATCGTCACAGATCGCACCCGTGCTGCAAATCAACAGGTCGGGCCGGGGGAAATGTTCCCCATTGAGAAAGGCCGGGAGCATGGCGCGCACAGGGCAATAAGAGGCGTCAAAGCCCAGCGCTTCGGCTTGCTGCAACAGTTTGTCGCTGCACTCCATGAGGCAGGGAGTCCACCAAGCGCCATCGGGGTAGAACGCGCGCACCCCCGGCAAGGCGTAGGCCATGACGGGCACGGTGCCGAGGTCTTTCATCGTGCCCACGATTTTGTCACCGTGCGCGCGGGCTTGGTGCAAACGTTCGTTCTCGGTGAGCAGGAAATTCCACAGACGCAAGGCGGCGGGCGAATTGTCGAAACGCAATTGCTCGAGCCGGAAATCGTGTCCATGCGAGACATGCCGGCCTAAGGGGCCGCCGTACGCCGGTTCGCGCAGACCTGCGGCGGTCAGCTCCGCGTGCCGGGCGTCCCATTCGGTGAGGGAGATTTTACGCGGGTTCATGACAGTGTCTCCACGAAAGCTTGCAGACGGTTTTCATCGCGCGGATTGGCACCCGGTTCGGCGCCGCCTTCCAATACGAGGACGGGGAGTTGGAAAACTTCGCGCAAAGTCTGAGCTTCGGCCCGCCAAAGATCGCATCCGGTGTATTGCCACAAAATGATGCCGCGCACTTGGCGCGCTTCCAGCCGGGGCTTGAGCCAATCTAATAAGCGCGTGTGCGGACGCTGAAAAGCATCGGCGATGTGGTCGAAATAACCATCCGCCAAAATGGTGAATGGCGATTTGTCTTCCGCGCAATCGAAGGCAGGCAAGAGGCTGCGTTCGCCGGTTTCGGTGGCGTTAAGCGCGATGCAGCCGCCAGCTTGTTCGATGAGGTCAAACAGGTGCCAATTCGCGGGCACGAACGGTCCGCCCACCAAAGCGAGCGGAACTTTTCCGGAAGGTACGGCGGGGGCAGGCATCGAAACCAGGCCTGAGTCGTGGTATTGCGCCACTCCAGTCGCGAACGCAAGGGCCGGGCATTGGGCAGCGCAAGCGTGTAATTGCCGGCGTACCTGGCTGGCTCGGTTGATTTCACGACGCAAATTCTCGGCGGTGGGGGCATGCCCGCCGAGTTCGGCCAAAAATTCGCCCAAGCGCAACAACTCATCGTGGTAGATTTTGCGGGCTGTCGGTCCGAGTGTGGCCGGCTGGTTGAACAAAAAAGCGCGCGCCTGGCCATGGAAAACAGCGGAGTCACAACTGCGGCGCAGTTGATCGCAAGCGGTACTGAAGACGATCGCCTCACTGGTTGCGGACTCCGCAAAGCGGTTGACGATTTCCGCAAAGGCGCACACGCCTGCGGCCATGGGAGGCTGGCGCTGGTTGAAACTTTCCGCCGTCCATACGCTGTGGGATTCCAGTCCATGCGCACGAATCCATTCCGCGGGAATCCAGGGGCTGGTGAGGAAGACGCGCATGAGTGCTGAATCGATCAGGCTGTTTTTTCCGCCACGATCAGTCCCTGGGTCACTTTGCCCGCTTGCGCCAAAGCCAGGATATTGCGCATCTCGGCAATGAGCATTTCCGCGAGAGCAGTGTCGAAACCGATTATTTTCAGGGCATCGTAGGTGAGCTGCTTCTCGATCATGTCCAAGTAAAGCGGCATGGTGGCGGCGAAGCGGCCGGTGTCGTGGGCCACCCGCACTTGGCAACCGTTTTCGGCGAGCAGTTTTTGATAATCGCCCAGAGCGGCGTAAGTGGGGAATTTCATGAACGCCAGGAGCCGCGCCGCTTCCGCGTCGGTCAAACCGGCGGGACCTTCCATCCAATCGGTAAAGGCGATCTTGCCGCCGGGCCGAATTAAGCGCACGGCTTCGGCGATCAGCTTTGGCTTGTCTTCGACGTAACACCAGGCATCTTCAGCCCAAACAAAATCCAATTCTCCGCCAGGCAGGCCCGTGGCACAGACGTTGTTTTCAACGAAAGTGATTTTGTCGGCGAGACCTTCCGCTTCGCAGCGCTGGCGGCCCAGGGAAATCATTTTGGGCGTGGCATCCACGCCGGTCATGTGGGCCACTTTAAAGAACCTTACCAGAAAACGCATGCCCGCGCCGGTGCAGCAACACAGATCCGCGCCGCGCGAGCCTGCCGCAATGCCTGCGCGTTGTGCCAGATCCATGGAGGATTGAAAGCCGCCCAGGTGGATTTGCTCACCCATAAGCAATTCCCAGAGCTGGCCTTCGGTGCCACTGTACACGGCTTGCACGTCCTTTAAGTGGATTTGTGGGGCGGACTTCATAGGTTGTGTCTGGCCCGAATGGTTTCGAATAAAGCCTCGATGCGAGCGCTGATTCGCGCCGAATCGGCGGGCGAGTAATCGGTGACAATTTTTAAAAACGGCAAACCGAGCTGGCCTTCCGCGATTTGGCGGACTTGAATCGATTCGATGTCATAGGTGAGGCAGGCTTGCCACACGAGATCAATGACGCAGTGCGGGCGGTATTTGCCAGCGAGGGCGCGCAGTAGCTCCAAGCGTTGCTGGTTCGGCGTCATTACGGAGCATGGCAAATGATAATATTTCTCGGCGATGGCTCGAATGGAGTCAGACGCTTCCGCATCTACATCGTCCAGGATCGGTTTGAGCCCGGTGCAATTCTCCATGGCCACCACTACCGCGCCCGCGTTTTCGAGCAACTCCACGACGCGCTCCGCCCCATGCGCTACTGGAACCCCAGTAAGCAGCACGCGGATTTTGGCTGGCTCTTGGCTTGCTGGGGGAGTTGTAGTTGATTCCGCGCGGTAATATTCCAACGCGCGCTCATATTGCTGCAAGTCGGCCTCAATGCAGGAGACGATGCTCTTGAAGTCCAACAATTGCCGGCCCGTGAGTGGCGGGTGCGACTGCGTCATCAGTTCCGCCAAGTTGCGCCGCAAGGCGCGTTCGCGATTCATAAGGCGGCAGGCCGCGCGCAGTTTTTCCTCCGTGATCGTGGTGTTAAACTGCTTTTCCAAATGCGCCTTTAACTTGCGCACCTCTTGCGTCCAGTGGTCGAGGGCCTCGGCGTCATTCGCTTTCTGCGGCAATTCGAGCACGTACATGGGCTTGCTGGCGCCCATGAGTTCGAACATCTTCTTTTTGCCGTCGCAAGTGGTTTCCGCCACCACCAAGTCCGACCATTTCAGGAAAGGGTTTTTATCGGTAACGTGATAGCCAAAGGTTGACTTGATCAGCGGGCACAGGTTGGCGGGAAGTTGTTGTTCGGCGGCGGGAATAGTGGCGTGGGAGCCGCCGCATAAGCACACGGGCACGGCGCCCGCCGCCAGAATGACTTCGCGCGGGGTAAATTCGCACATGATGCCCACGATCGACCGGCCTTGGGCTTTGGCGGCTTCCACGTAGTCGTAGCAGTGGTCGATCATGTCGCCAAACCAGGTTAAAGGGGCAGGCTGGTTGGCGGCGTTTTGGGGGGGATTGGGGCAACAACTCATAGCTAAAGGCTGTTGCCGAGATTGGCACAAAAAGTTGCTAACGATTCAAATGGGATTTTCCGGCAAGCCATGGCCGCAGGGTAGCTGCCTTGGCCATGAAAGCAATGGCTATTGTTTAAGCCGCTTAGCCATGTATGTGTTAAATAATGATGGTTTTTTCCAGGTGCGCGTTTAATCATGGGGTCAAAATTCCTTTCGGTACGCATAAACCACTTTGGCTCCTCCTCGTCCTCCATGCCACACCTTGGTTTGCACTCATCGTTTTCGCTGGATTTCCCGGTCGTTCCCCGGGAAACTTGAGGCATGAGCAAGTTGCTGGCTGTTTTGGACGCGCATTTGAAGAAAACCCCAGTCGTTGGCAAGGACGTTTACATCGCCCAAGGGGCGGTGGTCGTCGGCGATGTCATCCTGGGAGACGCCGCGAGCGTGTGGTACAACACCGTGTTGCGGGGCGATATTAACCGCATCGAGGTGGGGCATCACACCAATATCCAGGATAACACTGTCATCCATCTATCCGAGGAACTACCCTGCATCCTGGGCAACTACGTCACCGTGGGCCATGCGGCCATTTTGCACGCCTGCACGATCGGCGACGAAACCCTCATCGGCATGGGCGCGACCATCTTGGACGGCGCGGTCATCGGCAAGCAATGCATCATCGGCGCCAACGCCCTGGTCACCCAAGGCATGCAAGTGCCGGATGGGAGCCTGGTCCTCGGTTGCCCCGCCAAAGTCGTCAAAGCGCTTTCCCCCGAAAAACGCGCCACCCTGAAACCCTGGGCCGAAGAATACTCCGTGAACGGCCACTACCACCTGCAAAACAAAATCAACGTCGGCAAGGTGACGGAGTTCATAACTGAGAAGGCTAAAGAATAAAAGATGGTCGGGGCGGTGAGATTTGAACTCACGACCTCTTGTACCCGAAACAAGCGCGCTAGCCGGGCTACGCTACGCCCCGAACCGCAGACATCCTGCCGAGGGCGGTGGCAAAATGCAACGAGTTTCTGTGGCTCGTTTTTAATTTCTCCGGGAACCGTTGCTGACCCCAACGATTCTATGCCAACAGAAAAATACCCCGTTGGTGGTGCTTGAAAAAACACTATGCCGGGGCCTGTTATTGTTGTATCTCATTGGATAAGGGCGGATTAAATCGAATAATCCTGGGTAAACACGCGCATGTTTTTGATTTGGACGTGCACTTCTTCGCCGGGTTGGGGCCGGAGTTGTTGGTGTTGTTCCCGTGAGATTTCGACTTCAAAGAGCGAACCGTCCGCATTGTTTTTTAGTTCCAGGCGGACGACCGGGCCGGCGGCGCTGACTTGCACGATGGTGGCGGCAATGGGTGCTTCGCCCTCAGGTAGCCGTGTGACCTTCAGGTCGTGAGGCCGCACGTACACGGCGGCAGGTTCGGTGAGTGCAGCCTGGTCATTGGGCGCGGGTGTGCCCAAGCGCACTTGGCCGGACTCGATGCGCCCGTGGAATAAATTCACATGGCCTAGGAAATGGTAGACAAAGGGATTCGCCGGGTGATCGTAAACCTCCTCGGGTGTGCCGACTTGTTCAACCTTCCCTTTGTTCATAACCACAATGCGGTCAGCGACTTCCAACGCTTCATCTTGGTCGTGAGTGACAAAGAGGCTGGTGACGTGGATTTCGTCATGCAACCGGCGAAGCCAACGGCGCAGGTCTTTGCGCACCTTGGCGTCCAATGCGCCGAACGGTTCGTCGAGGAGCAGCACTTTAGGTTCGACTGCTAAAGCGCGCGCCAAGGCCACACGTTGGCGTTGGCCCCCGGAAAGCTGAGAGGGATAACGCTTTGCTAAGCCGTCTAGTTGCACTAAGCCCAGCAATTCTTCAACTTTGGCTCGAATCTTTACCTCGGGCGGCCGTTCTTGGCGCGGACGCACGCGCAAGCCGAAAGCGATGTTCTCGAACACGGTCATATGGCGGAACAGGGCGTAGTGCTGGAAGACAAAGCCCACTTGCCGCTGGCCGGCATTGCGGTGAGTGACCTCTGAGCCTTCAAACAGCACATTTCCGATTCCTGGATTGGGAAATTCAAGACCGGCAATGATGCGCAACAGCGTGGTTTTGCCTGACCCCGAAGGCCCCAAAAGCGCGACCAATTCACCCGATTTTACTTCGAGCGAAACATCTTGCAGCGCCTGGAATTCCCCAAACGACTTGCTAACATTCTGAACGGTAATGCTCATAGGATCGACAGCAAGCCCAAGCGCCCGCGCACAGTAATATATACGACCATAATAGTCGTATAATCGCAAACTTTAGCCGATTGTCAAATTATGGTTTAGTAAAATGCCTATGGGTGTGGATTACCCAAAATCATGGCACCGCTTGCAGCCAATAGAATCTCTGGCTGGAGTTGGTTTGGGGATCTTGCCAATGGTTGGTGGGGCCGGTGCCCACAACAATGGATTCCAAGGGTTGCCAGTTGCCGTTTTCCAGGGAGTCCCGGGTGTAGATTTGGTAATTTTTATGGGCGGCGCCTTCCCACTCCAGGATTGGGGGATTGCTGTTGAGGATGCGAGTAAACCGCAGGTAGGAGGCGGCGTTGGTGGGGTTCGTGCCTGCCAGGTATTCCTGGATATTGATAAACCCATCATGGTCCGGATCCGCCGCCGGCCCGGCTTCGGGCGTGGTGAATAACGGGAAATAAGCACGCTGGAACTGGTCATCCAAGCCATCAAAATTCACATCGGCGATCAATGAGGGCACTGCCAGGAAGCCGTTAGCATAGGCGTAATCATTGCCGCGTTGGATAACGAGAGTGTACATGCCCGGGGTGGTGTCGCTCGCCACGCTGACGGTGGCATAGATTAGATTATACCCAGTGGTAATCGCAGGGTAAAACTTGGTGGGGCCAACGGTGATGCCCTCGCCAGGAATGGTCAGAGTGGCACCGGAAGTGGGCAGGGTTGAGGAATAGACACCGATGAAGTAATTGCTTTGCCCCGGCTTGAGAGATAGGGCGGCGTTGTAAAGCTCCCAACCAGTGGAATTGGTCGTGGGCGGCCAGAGTCGCGAGATGCGAAAGGCGGGATTGCCCGCCGTCACATTCACGTTGACCGCAGTGGTTTTTCCGCCGGTCACGGTGACGGCAGTTCCGGTGGTGGCCAAAAAAGCTGTTTGCGCGGTACCGTAATTAATCAGCGACGTATCCGTGCTAATGTCCACTCCCGCCAAAAGGTAAGGCCCGGCGTTGACCGGGTCCAAGGGAGAGACACGCAAGCGGTAAGGTCCGGGTGGCAAGGAGGGCAGTTCGTAGGTGCCGCCGGTGCGCGATACCGTGCCGCAGATCATGTTGCCCGACAAACCTTCAACCGTTACCACCGCGCCCAGAATTCCGGCGCCATTCAGGGTAATCTTGCCGGAAATGCCGCCTAACAACGCAGCCCAATCGGAGCGCGCGTAAAGGGTGCGCGCGGCGGCGATTTCATCCGTGGTTAATCCAGTGCCCAGGCCGGCGCCGCTTTCGCCGCGGGACATCATCAAGGCTCCGCCCACGGGCGAATGGTCCAAACCAATAAAATGGCCAATTTCGTGTAATAAGATGGGCTCCATGTAATACAGCGTGGAATCGCTGGAGTTCACGGGTTGCGTGGACCACTTGTACTGCACGGCGTTCATCACGATGTCGCATTCGGCCAGCGAATTGTCGTTGTAATAGCTGTAAATCGCCATGCCGAGCGCGCCGCTGATGTTATCGTAGCCGCCGTTGACGATGGTGCTCGTTTTGGCCCAGAAAATCGTGTTGGTGGTGTCGTAAGTATCGACGTCGCGCAACCCGGCGGGCAATCCGCCTTCTTCAAATTTCAGGATCGTACCCGGAATCGCCTGCCACTGGGCAAAACAACCGCGCACGCAATCGATCTCGGCGGTGCGGTTTGTAGTGGAATAAGCCTCGGCCGAAATAAAATAACGGACCGCCTTCGTCACCGGATTGACCTGATTCGTATCCGCCGGGTTGGTGGACGGCGTAATCACTTGCCAGCGGGGCAAGCGCCCGGCGGAATCGGGAGTGGCCACGAAACCTGAAACGGAAAACTGCCAGGCTAGGAGCGCCAATAAAATGAATCCAGGGCTTCTCATTGACGGCCTCCTTGCACTTGGGTTTTCAAGGTGGATACCGTCAGCTTGCGGGCTGATTCGGTTGAATTAGTTCCCAAGCCTCTTATGCCATGGAATGGGTTGGCTGCCAGCTTTTCGCCGGATTGGCTATCCGTCCAGACCTGGAATTTACCTTGGGCCAACCCGATGGTGACCGCTTGGCCGCGGTCATTGAATACCAAAAAGGCCACGACTTCTTCGCCCACCGTGTATTGGACTTGGCCGCTGACGGCCACCCGCCGCTGGCCCACGGTCCCGCCACCGTGCACCACCGTGATTAGTCCAGGTTGATTAGTGCCTTTCCAGATTTCGGAGGCGTCCAACTCGATTTGCGTGAAGATCCGCCCGGCGGAATCTTCCTTGCTTACGGTGGATTTAACGATACCGCGCACGACCAAATCGGCCTTGGCCGTCAATTCGGTGATGCTTAAGGGCACAAACTCGGTTCCCTGGGCGGGAAAAGCTAGCATTGCCAGCCAAAGCGCCAGCCAAGCCTTTAATAAATAACGCATGGGGGAAAATTGCGGCAAAATTTACTGATGACAAGCCGCATTTAGGGTGAGGAAAGTTTTTTGAGAATGGATTTGGCGAGAAATTCGTTGATTTCGCGGTGCGTTTCACACCATTTCCAGTTCACCCGAATGCCGTACTGCCGGGATTTCCCCGCTGGACAAGTCCCGGTACAAATCCCGGAGATGCTCTTGAAGGTCCGCGAGCGATTGGCCTTGGGTTAAATAGTCCGGATACTCTTCTAAATAGCCAATCCAATCCCCCTGGTCTAGCCAGTAGACGTATCGCATTCCTTTCATTGAACCAGCTTAACCAAAATTGCCCGGGGGTGCAATACGGACGATATTGCTTAAGAATTAGGTGAATGGGAAGGTGGACGGCTTAACTTAAAGTTGTGAACAACTTGGTAATTACCTTGGGATAATTGGGAATATTCTCAATTTGAATTCATGGGGTGGTTCTTGCCATGCTAAGGCATGATCGATTCGCGGGATAACGAGTCAGGTGAGGGTCGCGTCAATTTGCAGAAAAGCCGGCGCAAACCCACGGGAGAGCGCCAGCCCAAAATGCTGGATCGCCTGGCGCCGCATTCCCTTGAGGCGGAACAAGGTGTGTTGGGCTGCGTGCTGCTTTCTCCCAGTGACAATCTGGGCTTGTGCATTGAGAAGTTGAAGAGTGGTCCGGAGGTTTATTATGACCTCCGCCACCAGCATCTCTATGAGTTGCTGCTGGAGATGTACGACAAAAAGGAGGCCATCGACCTGCTGACCATCTCCCAGAAACTCAAGGACCGCAATCAGCTCGAGAGCGTGGGGGGCTTGGCTTATCTGGCTTCCTTGCCCGATATGGTCCCTTCGGCGGCGAACCTCTCTTACTACCTGGACATCGTGCGGGAAAAGTCGGTGCTCCGCAAATTGATCCAGACCTGCACCGGGGTGATCAGCGACGTGTACGATCACGAGGGAGACGTCGAGGGGTTGCTGGATGAAGTTGAGCGTAACGTATTGCGCATCAGCGAAGAACGCATCGAATCCAGCACCCGGTCCATCAAGGAATTGGTCCACAAGGCGATCAACACCATTGAAGAATTCCACCAGCGCCAAGGGATGCTGACGGGGGTTTCGACCGGGTTTGCAGACCTGGACAAACTGACTAGCGGCTTGCACGGGGGGGAAATGATCATTATCGCCGCCCGTCCGAGTATGGGCAAGACCTCCCTGGCTATGAATATCGTTGAAGCTGTGGTCATCGATCAAAAATTGCCGGTGGGGGTGTTCAGCCTGGAAATGACTGCGGAATCCCTGGTCTTGCGTATGTTGTGCTCGCGGGCGCATGTGAACTTGCGGGATATTCGCGAAGGCTTTCTGGCGGAGCGGGATTTTCCGAAATTGACCGGGGCGGCAGGCAAGATGGCAGGGGCGCCGCTGTACATCGATGACACCCCGGGTTTGTCCATTTTACAGCTCCGCGCCCGGGCGCGGCGCATGGTGCAGCAGCATGGGATCAAGCTCTTTGTGATTGACTACTTGCAATTGCTCCATTCTACTTCGCGACGGGCCGAAAATCGGCAGCAGGAAATTGCGGATATATCCAATGGCGTCAAGGCACTGGCGAAGGAAATGAACGTTCCCGTCATTGTCCTAAGCCAGCTGAACCGTGAGGTGGAAAAGGAGAAAAACCGCAAGCCCCGGCTGTCGGATTTGCGGGAATCGGGTTCCATTGAGCAAGATGCCGACTTAGTGGGTCTACTCTACAAACCGAGCAGTGACGATGAAGAGGGTGGGGCGCCTGCCTCGGAGCAAGAAGGCGTGCCGGTGAATCTGCTCATCGCCAAACAACGCAACGGCCCGACGGGCGATGTCAATCTCGTGTTCCTGAAAGGGTTCACCCGGTTTGAAAGCGTGTCGAAAGTCAGCGGGGAAGATGTGCCGGCGGATACTTAATTACAAATGAAAACATTGGTACGACGATACGCCTTGATCGTGGCGTTGTTAGCCTGTTGCGCCACGGGGGTGATGGCGCAAAGCGAAGTGGCGCCGCCGGTTTCCAAAATTTTAATCCGCCACGTCGGCCCGCCCGCCGCCAATGAAGATTTGATCCGCGCCAACATCCGGGTCAAGCCGGGTGATCCCTACATGTCCAACAGTGTGGATGAAGACATCCGCACGCTCTATAGCACTGGTTATTTTCGCAACATCCGCATCGTTCCTGACAAGGACGAAAAAGGCGTGGTGCTGACCTACGTCCTGCAAGGCAAACCGGTGCTTACGGAAGTCCTCTTCACGGGCAACAAAAAATACAGCCGTTCCAAGCTGCTCAAAAAACTCACCACGAAAATTGGCGAGCCGCTGGACGAACGCAAGCTGTTCACGGATTCGCAGGAAATCCTGAAAATGTACCAGAAGGCCGGGCACCAAAAGACGAAAGTCGAGTACCGGCCGGTGATCGATGAAAACGCGGGCCGTGGCACGGTGACCTTTGAAATCGCGGAAAGCCCGCGGGTAAAAATCAAGGAAGTGGACTTCGTGGGGGCCAAGGCTTTCAAGGAAAAGAAACTGCGCAAAGTCATCAAGACCCGCAAACGCTGGATGTTCTCGTGGATCACCGGCAGCGGCGTGCTCAAGGACGAGCAATTCGAGGATGATAAGGAAAAACTGGCCACTTTCTACCGCAGCGAAGGTTACATCGACTTTGAAATCCAGGATATCAAGTTCGATCAGCTGAATCCCAAGTGGATGGCGGTCCGTTTCTTCCTTAACGAAGGCCGCCAGTATAAAGTCGGTTCGATTGACTTTAAGGGCAATCAGTTATTCACCACGGAAGAGATCAAGAGCTGGATTTTGGCCAACAAGGCGCTGATTGATCCGCAAAAACGCAAGAAAACCGAGAATCCGCGCGGTTTGCGGCTGACCCCCGGACAGGTGTTCACTCCGCAAGGCTTGACGAAAGACATCCAAGCCATCCAGGACTTTTACGGCGCGCGCGGGTACATCGGCAAAGGCAGCCGCGGCAGCATTGAGGTCATCGCCACCCGCATTCCGAACACGGAAAAAGGGACGATGGACATCGTCTACGAAATCGAGGAAGGCGATAAATCCTACATCGAAAAAATCGATATTCGCGGCAATACGAAGACCAAAGACAAAGTCATCCGCCGCGAATTGTCCGTGGCGCCGGGCGAGCCGTTCGACATGGTGCGCGTCAAGCTGAGCAAAGGCCGCTTGGAGCAGATGAATTACTTCGAAAAGGTCGACACCGAGCCGGAGCCATCGGACGCGGGTGCCAACCGCAAGGATTTGCTCATCAGCGTGGATGAAAAGAACACCGGCAATTTGCTGGTGGGCGCCGGGTTTAGCACCATCGACGAAGTGGTGGGCTTTGCGGAAATCAGCCAGGGCAATTTTGACCTGTTCAACCCGCCCTACTTCACCGGCGGCGGCCAAAAAGCCCGCTTGCGCGTGCAAATGGGCACCGTGCGCCAAGACTACGTTTTGACGTTCATTGAGCCTTGGTTCCTCGGCAAGAAACTCGCGCTAAGCGTGGATCTCTACCATCGCGAGATCAACTACCTGAGCGATTACTTCAACGAACGCAACACGGGAGCGCGCGTCGGGTTGACGAAAGCGTTGGGCTGGGAAAACCTGATCGGCGGGGTCAGCTACACCCTGGAAAACATCGGCATTGTCGATGTCACCGACACCGCGCCGCAGGAAATCAAAGACACTGTCAAAGATGGCAGCAACAAATTATTCTCCCGCGTGGGAGCTTCGATCGCTTACGATACCCGCAACAACGCCACGCTTCCGGACCACGGCCAGCGCACCGAACTCGTTTCTGAAATCACGGGCGGGCCTTTCGGCGGGGATGTCGATCTTTATAAGGTGGAATTGCGCTCCTATTGGTATTTCAAAGGATTCATGGATGGCCATATCCTTGAAGTCGGCGGGAAAGTGGGAGTGATGGACGGCTATGGGGATACTGATTCCCTCAAGATTCCGTTTTACGAACGCTATTACTTGGGCGGCATGTATTCCTTGCGCGGCTTTAAGTATCGCAAAGGCGGCGCCGACGATACTTTTGACTCCTCCACCCAAGAGCCTTTAGGTGGCAACTCTTTCTGGCTGGGAACACTGGAGTACAGCATTCCCGTGGTGGATCGGGTTCGCTTCGCGGTATTTTACGATATCGGCAATGTTTACCGCGATTCCTACTCCTTCAATTTTGGCGAATACCTGGATGATGTGGGTGTGGGCTTGCGCATCAATTTGCCGCAAATCGGGCCGCTGCGCTTCGACTACGGCATCCCCATCAGCACGGGCAAATACACTGGCCGCAATGGGCGGTTTAACTTCGGGGTGGGCTATACCCGTGAATTTTAAGTCTAAGATATGAAAAATACATTCGTTCGAATCAGTCTCGCCATCGCTCTTTGCGGGCTTATTTCCACTTCGGCCATGGCCCAGACGAAAATCGGCGTGGTCAATTTGCAGCGCGTTTTTGATGGTTACTGGAAGACTAAAAAAGCCGATGTCCAGCTGAAGGAACGCACGACGGATTTTCGCAAGAAATATGATGATTTGGTCGCCGAATACGGCAAGGCCAATGAGGAATATAAGAAACTTCAGGCGGACATGAACGACCAGGCGATCTCCTCGGAAGAACGCGACAAGCGGAAAAAAACGGTCGAAGCCAAGCTGAAAGAAATCCAGGAAATCGAAGTCCAAATCCAGCAGTTCAAACGCACGGCCGATGAGACTTTGACCACGCAGCGCGACCGCATGCGCGAATCCGTGCTGGCCGAAATCCAAGAGGTCGTCGCCCGCCAAGCCAAGACCGCTGGCTACGCGTTGGTCTTCGACACCAAGGCCGACAGCCGCAACCTCACCCCGGTGATCCTATTCAACAGTGGCGAAAACGATATGAGCGCCGGCATTCTCAAGGAACTTAACGCGGGCGCCCCCGCCGAGTATCTGAAAATGCTCGAGGAATCCTCTTCGACCAATGCCCCGATCAAAACGCCAGACGCGGCTGACGACAAAAAGAAGAAGTAAGTTCGGGTGCCAGTATCTGAAAGCTTCAAACGCCCCGCATTTGCGGGGCGTTTCCATTTCTGGAAGTGGTGAAATGCGTTGGAATCCGGAGCTTTATTGGGATAAGCCAGCAATTGGCGGCCCTTCACCGCTTGGCATCGATATAGCCCCACAACATGCCCGATACCAAGCCGGCGGCATGCACGGTGTTGGCGATGCCGGGAATGACGAATAAGCAGGCGAAAAACCAGATCAGCATCATGGTGACAATGGTTTTGTGTAGATAGAGGCCACAGAATGGGTCAAATTTCCCGCGAATCCAGATGTAGCCTAACAGGCCATAAACCACACCCGACATCCCCAAAAAATTAGGTCCGGAAACCATCATTTGCGCCACGTTGGACACGGCGGCAATGAGGACCACCATCAAGGCCAGATAGGCGGACCCGATCCGGGCTTCGAGAATGGTTCCCAGATCTTTCAACCAAATCATATTGAATAAAAAGTGCAGAATATCCCCATGCATCAAAATGGGGGTGACCAACCGCCAAATTTCCCCTCGCCGAATCTCATGTAACGCGTACAAACGCTCCCACGGGTTATGATAAAAGTGCTGCAAAGCCCGGAAATCGGAGGGGTTGGATATCGATAGCCAAGTACGTGTAAACACTTCACCGCCAAAGCTTTGGTAAAGAAAGACGATTGTGCAGATGGCCATCAGGCCGATGGTTAACGGCCCCAGATAAAGGCCAGCAATAGGGGGGAAAACTTCCTCACGGCCGTGGAAACGCTTTTCAAATTCCGCTTGTTTGGCTTTTTGCCGGGCGCGGATATCTTCCAGTTGGGTGCGGGCAATATGAAAACGCGAGTCTTCGGGTTTAGCTTTGTAATCAGCTAAATATTGGGTGGCACGTTCAATTTCATCATCCGAGTGCACCCATATATGCCAATGGCCATCGGCTTCCCGTTCCAATTGGTTCTCGATGCCCTGAACTAAAAGGTAATCCCGGAAACAGGCCGCCGCCGCCTCATCCTTAATCGACCCGATCATCCGCATGGGTTTAAATTACTGGACGGGAGTCCAAACCGCCAGATATTCTTGCGGCAAGCTTGGGTGCGTGTCGCGCCCGGGCCCGCGGCATGGCCCCCAAAAAACGAGGACATTGGCTAGAACGCTGCCACCCGGTACGGCATCCCGCCGTGCTATGGTGGTGGGCCTCATTGGTGGGACTATTGGTTCTAGGCTGGTTTTTTTGGAGTTCCAGCTCCACTCGGCAAACGCCGGAAAGAGCCACCCAAGTGGCGCCGCCGCCCTTGGACCCACGCCTCATAGCCCCTACCCCAAAAGTTGCGCAGTCCACTAATCTCCCGGCACCTGAGGCCCTAGCGCCCAAGGCGCCTGCCATTCCGTCCCCGGTGGTGGAGACGAATCCCATGCCTGTGGTGGCCCCTTTGCCGGTGATAACCAATCCCGCCCCACCTGCTCCCACTCCAGCTATTACCAACGCCCTTGTCAGCACCAACGTAACCGAAAAACCCTTGGTGCCGGTGGTTCCGGCGCCCGCCGCAGAAGAACCAGCCCGGCCCGTCAAAAATTTAGTGGAAGCCCAAGTGGCCTTGGCGCGCCTGGGAATTTCGGCGGGTTCGATCGACGGCATTGCGGGCAGCCAAACTCGCGAGGCCATCCGGGTGTTTCAGCGGCAAGTGCAATTGCCCGTCACTGGCAGCCTGGATGCCACCACGAAAATGCACTTGGTGCTGGCGTCGGCTCCCATGACCAATTACGTCATTACCCAAGCCGATTTAGATCGTTTAATGACGATTCCCAAAACCTGGCTGGGCAAATCTCAGCAAACCCGGCTGGATTATGAGAACATCCTGGAATTAGTCGCCGAGAAAGCCCACGCGCACCCGCAATTCATCCGAAAATTGAATCCTTCCGTGGCCTGGGATAGCAATGTGGTGGCGGGCACTATTGTTACCCTGCCTGCGGCTGATTATCCTCCCCCCAAAACCAAGGCGAGTTTCGTGCGCATCCATCTGGCCTCGAAAACGCTGGAGGCTTTTGATGCCACCAACCGGCTGCTGGTGCATTTCCCTTGCAGCATTGCCAGACTGATGGAGAAGCGCCCCGTGGGGCAATTGCACGTGGTGGTAATCGCCACCAACCCAAACTATGTTTTTAAGCCGGAAGTTTTTCCGGAATCCGAGGAAGCCAGGGAATTGGGCCGCAAACTGGTCCTGCCCTCGGGACCGAATAACCCCGTGGGGCTGGCTTGGATCGGGCTGGACAAGCCCGGCTATGGCATTCACGGCACTCCGAAACCAGAGGAAGTGGGGCGCACGGAATCTCACGGCTGTTTTCGCCTGGCCAATTGGAACGCGGAGTATTTGGCCCAACTGGTGCGCGTGGGCACACCGGTTTATGTAGATCCTTAAAGTGGTTCCAAATTCCGCGTGAACATATGGTGGCTGCTGGGGTCCAACCCCAAGAATTAAGATCCTTCCCGTGATTTATGCAGATTTGGCCCATTGCGGTGCGGGAGTTGCGTGCCGAGGCGCGGCGCGGATCCAATTATTGGCTGCGCCTGCTCGGTGCCGGGGCGATGGTCCTGATGATCGGGCCCGTCCTGATGGATCCCTCGTTGCCTCCCGCCCAAACCGGTTCGCGGCTCTTCTATACCCTTAATGCGGTCGCCTTTGTCGCTATCTGGCTGTTGGTGCCGCTCACCATGGCGGATTGCGTCAGCCGGGAAAAACGCGAGGGCACTTTGGGGCTGTTGTTTCTAACCTCTTTACGCCCCACCACCATTGTGGGGGGCAAATGCCTCATTCACGGCTGGCGGGCGTTTACATTGCTGCTGGCAATGATTCCCATCTGGTTTTTCCCAGTTTTGCTGGGTGGGGTGGCGTGGCAAGACATCGTTTTAGCCTTAATGCTCAACGGCGGTGCTGTGGCGTTGGCTATGGCGGCCGGGTTATTGGCCACGGCATTCTTCAAAGATGGCACGCGTGTGATGCTCATGGCGGAGGTGTTTAGCTTGTTGCTAGGCTTGTGGTTCATCCGCGCTCATTATCGCGAATTCTTCGGGGTCCATGTCCGCCAGGGGAATATCAAAGCAACCCAAATGGGATTGCCCGCCAATTGGACCCAGCAACAGTTGCTAAATTGGTATCTGCACAATGGCGCGCCCCTGCAAAAACTGATTGAACAATTCCAGTTGAGCACGGGGTTGGCACCCAATGATCAATATAGTTGGTGGCGGTGGCGGGGCGGGGTGTCATTGACCATCAACTGGAGCGAAAATTGGTCCAAAACCAATGCCGCTTTTTACCAAGCGTGGTTGCTGCATGTGGGCAAGCTGTTTATCGAGTCCTGGCTGGCCTTTTGGGTAATCTTTGGGCTCGCTGCTTGGCGAGTGAAACAGGCGTGGCGTGACCAGCCCGCCAGTGCCCAACAGATCAAGGTCGAAAACTACTTTTGTTCACCGCGCTATATGAAGTCGCTGTTCCGCGGCAAAATGGCACGGGCGATGAATCAGAATCCCATCGGTTGGTTGCAGCAGCACTCCTGGCAAGCACGCGCTACGCGCTGGGGATGGTGCTTGGCCTTAATTATCGCCGAATGTCTTATCGTGACGGATCCCGAAATTATGCAAGTGCTCCGGCGGCAGCAATGGCTGGCCGTCTTGTTGCTCTTATCGCTGGCGTTTGTTTCGGCGGGCAGCTTTCGGCAAGAGCGGGAAATGGGCAGCATGGAGCTTTTACTTGTGACGCCTTTGCGCGAATTTCAAATCATCTTTGGCCGGCTGCGCGGCATTTGGAGCCAATTTTTCCCCGCCTTGATGGTGCTGCTGGTGGCTTGGCTGTATCTAGCTAAAGACAGCCGGGTGTTTAGCTATGATCCGGGCGGCAATCCTTATGTCCCGATCCTGGTTAGCGCAGTATTCTTTCTAACCTTGCCGGTAATTGGATTGTATCTTTCTTTCCGGCGCATGCACTTCATCGGCTGTTGGATACTGGTGATGCTATGGGGAGTAATCTTGCCCGCGGTGCTGTGCTTTCCGGTGATGATTTACTATTTTCGAGCCCGGATGCTTGTCGGAGGGAATCAGGTTTTTTGGAATGCGCCTGTGGAAGTCTTGCTAATGCTGTATCTAACATTTCAATTCGCCAGTGCCGCCTTAGCTGGCGGCTTGTTATATCGCGATCTTAAGAAACGCCGCTTCTGAAAAATTGGCGTGCCATCACTTGGCTTCCGTCAATTCCCGCAGTTTGGCTTCCGCCTGGCCGCTGGCGATGAGTTGTTCCGCCAATTCCACGCCGTCTCCCATGCTGCGCGCCCGGCCCACCACGAATAAGGCGGCACCCGCGTTGAGAAGCACGGCATCGCGTTTGGGACCGCGCTCCTTGCCCGTCAAAATGTCACGCAGGATTTGGGCATTGGCGGCGGCGTCGCCACCGGTTAAATCGGCCAGCTTGGCCGGTTGCAATTGCAGCGGGCCAAATTCCATGTTGGAAACCACAATGTCTTTTTCCGGAAAATACTCGGCAATCGTGTTGGAGCCGGAAGTGGAAAATTCATCTAACCAGGCGCCTTCGGCTTGGCCGCACACGACCATGGCGCGGCGCACGCCCAGGGCTTGATGCGCCGCCGCTATCGGCCGGCACCAGCGCGGATCGGGCACGCCCGTCAATTGCGCCGTCGGCCTTGCGGGATTCAATAACGGCCCCAGCAAATTGAAGATCGTGCGCACGCCGTTTTGCGCGCAAATCTTTCGCGCGGGCGCGATATGCCGGAACGCCGGGTGAAATTGCGGGGCGAAGAAAAACGCGAACCCGAGTTTTTCCAGCATCTCCGCGGTGGCCGCCGGGCTGGCGTCAAGCCGGATGCCCAAGGCTTCCAAAACATCGGCGCTGCCGGACTTCGAAGTCACCGCGCGGTTCCCGTGCTTGGCCACGCGCACTCCGGCGGACGCCACTAATAGCGAGGTGGTGGTGGAAATGTTGAACGTGTGCAAACGATCGCCGCCCGTGCCGACAATGTCCAAGATTTCGCCGGATCGCACGGTTTCGCTCAACGGTGGCACCACGCTCATTTCGCGCAATTCCCGGGCGAATCCGGCCAATTCCTCCTCGGTCTCATACTTGGCGGAGAGTGCGGCCAAGAAATCCGCCTTCGTCTGCGCGGGGATGGCTTCTTGAACGAGTTCCGCCACCGCGTCTCTTATTTGCGGCTCCGCCAAGTTGGCTCCGCCCTTGAGTTGTTGAGTGAGTGTTTCGAGCACGGGCTTAACATAGCATTGCCAATCCATCCGAAAAGGCTCTTTTTGCGTGGCGCGACTAGAAAGTTGAAATGGCATTGGCTTGGCCGCGTTTTTGCGCTATGACAGGCGGCCTGTGACGAGTGAGCATTTTCATGGTGAAACGCAGGTGATGCCAACGGACACCCCGGAGCGGTTTGCTGCGGCGGTGGCGCGCGCGGCGGAGTTGCTGCGCGCCGGGCAAGTGGTGGCATTGCCAACGGAGACGGTGTATGGCTTGGCGGCCAACGCACTTGACGCCCAGGCCGTGGCCCGCATTTACGCCGCCAAAGGCCGGCCATCGAATAATCCGATCATCGTGCATGTCGACGGTCTTGCCATGGCGCGGCGTTGCGCGGCGGATTGGTCTGAAGCCGCCGAACGCCTGGCCGCCGCTTTCTGGCCGGGGCCGTTGACGCTGGTGATGCCCCGGGCGGCAAACATTCCCGAAATTGTCACGGCGGGTGGTCCCACGGTAGGTATTCGCTGGCCCGCGCATGCCTTCATGCAAGCGGTCATCACCGCCTGCGGATTTCCTTTGGCCGCGCCCAGCGCGAATCCTTCCAATCACATTTCTCCCACCACGGCGGCGCATGTGCGGAATAACCTCAGCGGCCGGGTGCCGTTGATCGTTGATGGTGGCTCATCGGATGTGGGCATTGAGTCGACCGTAGTCGATATAACGAGTGGCGTCGCGCGAGTCCTGCGTCCCGGGATGATTGCCGAAGCGGATATTCAGGCGAAATTGGGAGGCTCTGCCGTATCGGTGACGGTTGCGACTCACACTCCAAAAAACACCTCCTTGCGCAGCCCGGGCATGCTAAAACAGCATTATTCGCCCAAAACTCGCATGGTCCTTCGCCGCTGGCAGGATGAGGCGGAGTTGCGGCGGATGGTGGCCGAATTCGGAACCACCCCGGAAGCCGTGCGAGTGATTGCTTGGGAAAAAGCGCCGGCCGCCCCCGGCTGGCTCGGAGTGCAACGCCTGCCCGCCGATCCCAAAGGCTGCGCCCGGGCTTTATACGCTTTGTTGCATATGGCGGATACGCCGGGCACCGCGCTGATCGTGGTGGAAGAACCGCCGTCAGGCCCCGCATGGAAAGCGGTCAACGACCGATTGCAGCGGGCGGCGGCGCAAAAAGACTGACTTGATGATCACCACCCTTTCAATCCCTGGCTAAACCTAATGTCTTGGGAGATTTACATCGCCCTGTTTTTGACGGGGCTCGCCGCTGGTTTCGTGGATGCGATTGCCGGTGGCGGCGGTTTGCTCACCGTGCCGATGCTTTTGTGGGCGGGGCTTTCCCCGCAAATGACGCTGGGGACCAATAAATTTCAGTCCGCCTGCGGCACCGCGCTGGCTGTCTGGCGTTACTCGAAAGCGGGCTTAATTGGCTGGCGACAGGCCGGGGGCGTAGTGGCGGTATCGTTTGTCGCTTCTGTGGGCGGCGCCTTGGCCGTCAGTCAGTTGGACGCCTCCTGGCTTAAGCGGGTCATGCCCTGGCTTTTGCTGGCGGTAGGTGTGTACGCATTGGCCAGCCCAAACCTAGGCGAAAAACAGAGCCATCGCCGCCTTGGTTTAGTGGCTTTTTCGATCATTTTTGGAATTTTACTAGGTTTCTACGATGGCTTTTTCGGCCCCGGAACGGGTTCGTTCTGGACACTGGCCTTTGTGACCTTGTGTGGACTGGAATTGCGCCAGGCCACAGCGCACACCAAAGCTGTTAACTTGGCGAGCAATGTGGGATCGCTGTTCGTTTTTCTGCCCATGGGAACCGTCCATTATGGTTGCGGTGTGGCGATGATAGGTGGCCAGTTGATTGGCGCTTATTTAGGTTCCCACATGGTTATTACTCGCGGGGCGCGCTTCATCCGGCTGCTGTTTTTAGCGGTGGTTTTCGCGGTGACGATCAAGCTATTGTGGACGCAAGCCCAACATTAACCCCGAACCTGTCAGCTGTCCCCAGGTAACACATTTGCGCACTTTTTCTAGCCCATTCCCCCCTTGCCTTGCGGGGTAAAAATCGCCATGCTTTTCGGCATGGCATATATTCCATTTATTTCGAGACTAGCTGTCTGTAGCTGGTCGCTCCAACCCGAAAATCCCGGGCAGTTAATTGAGCGTTTGCAGGCCACGGGCCTGAAGCGTCTGCAATGCGCGCTGGACCCCCTGCGCGAGAAGCCCGAAGTCTGGCGTTCTTTTCCTGAGCTTTGCCGCCAAAATGGCATCGAACTGGTTTCCGGCATGTTCGGCACCATTGGCGAGGATTACACCACGCTCGAAACCATCCGGCGCACCGGCGGGATTGTGCCTGATGCCACTTGGGAACAAAACTGGGTGGCCATTCAAGAGTCGGTGGCCATTGCCAAACGCCTTGGACTGAACCTGGTTTCCTTTCACGCGGGTTTCCTGCCCCACGAAGCCTCCGATCCCACCTTCGCCAAGTTGATGGATCGTATTACCCGCATTGCCAAGCTATTTGCCGCCGAGGGCATTCAATTAGCTTTTGAAACCGGCCAAGAATCGGCGGATACTTTGAAAGCTTTCCTCGATCAACTCGGCCAATCCAATGTGGGAGTGAATTTTGACCCGGCGAACATGATTCTGTATGATAAAGGCGACCCCATTAAATCGCTCCGGGTGTTGCATAAATATATCCGGCAATGCCATATCAAAGACGCCACGCGCACGAAGGTGCCGGGTGAATGGGGCGCGGAAGTGCCGGCGGGCGCCGGTGAAGTGAACTGGGCGGAATTTTTCAAAACGCTCAAGGAACTGGATTTTCAGGGCAATTGCTGCATCGAGCGGGAAGCCGGCAGCCAGCGGGTGGAGGATATCCGGACCGCCCGTCTGCACGTCGAGAAAGTCACCCAAAATCTCTAACCTATGATTAATGTTGGTGTGGTCGGGCTGGGGTTCATGGGCGTTACGCATATGAAAGCGTACCGCCAAATTCCCGGCGTGCGGATTGCCGCCATTTGCGATGCGGTGTCATTGCCGCTCGATGGCGATTTCTCCAAAGTGTCGGGCAACGTGGGATCGAAAGATCCCTTCCGGCTGGACATGAGCCAGGTGAAGGCGTTCAAGGATTTTAACGAACTCCTGGCCCAGCCGAACATTGATCTGATCGATCTTTGCGTGCCGACGATGGCGCATCCCAAGCTGGCCATTGCCGCTTTGCAGGCCGGCAAGCATGTGGTCTGCGAAAAGCCGCTGGCGCGGGATTCCGCCCGGGCGCAAGAAATCGTCGAGGCCGCCGCCAAGGCCAAAGGCTATTTCATGCCGGCCATGTGCCTGCGGTTTTGGCCGGAGTGGGCCTGGGTGCGCCAGGCGATCCAGCAGAAGACCTATGGCCGGGTGCTGTCCGCGCGGTTCCGCCGCGTGTC
>MTLE01000906.1_pt1 | contig 50407 bp, 48 predicted proteins | sample 1982461 | NCBI WGS metagenome assembly MTLE01 (sample SAMN05712605, study PRJNA340218) | biofilm metagenome | isolation source: sample SPL anode biofilm adapted to -200 mV | place: USA | collected 2012-02-03 | reverse complement strand
CGGTGCGCTCCAGGTTCAGGATGCCATGCTCCCAGCATTCCATCAGGAAGCTGGTCATCGTGCCGAAGCTGATCGTGTCGATGCCGTAGGTATCGCAGTAGAAGTTCAGTTCCAGGATGCCGTGTGGATCATAGACGTAGAGATTGGGGCCGCAGCCAGCGGCGGTCTCATATTCGGGGCCATCGACGCAGACCTTCTGTCCCTTGTAGGGTCCGGTTTCCAGCTGGAAGTGGTCAACCGCATGGGCGCAGGCGAGCGTGCAGCCAAACCAGCAACCGTCGGGCAGGCCCTGGCTGAACAGCTTCTCCCACACCCAGCTGGCCACCTCGGGGCCGCGGGGATCCTGGCCGTACTTGTGGTTCTTGGTGGGCAGCAGGTCATAGTCATTCATCAGCTCCATCAGGTGCGCCGTGCCCTGCTTGCGCATCTTGCACTGCTTGTTGTCGTTGACGATGATCTCGCGGTGCAGTTTCAGGCCGAGGCGCTGCACGGCAGCCGGATCGGCGGCGTCGTTGGCGTTCTGGGTAACACCCTTGTAGCGGACGACCAGCGCGCGGATCTTCTTGTCGCGGAGCACCATGCCGATGCCGCCGCGGCCGGCCTGCTTGACGCGGATGCCAGCGCGGCGCTTGTCATACAGGCTGAAATTCAGGAGGCCCATCGGCGAATGGTCGGCGCCGCGGCCTGCTGAAATGACGGATATTGCCTGGAGTTCGGCTGGATCGGCCGAGGCGCCGCCGCCGGCGAAGGCGTGGGTCAGCTCTTCAGCAAGGAGGTGGGTGTCCTGCTGGAGGCCGTCCGGGGCATCGTAGAAGCGGACGAAGCCCTCGACGTTGTCTATGAACACGATGGTCTCGCGCTCGGCCTTGCCTTGGACCTCGAGGGCGTCCCAGCCGCCGAACTTGAGGTAGGGGCCGAAGTAACCGCCGACGTTGGAGTCTATCGGAACGCCGGTCATCGGCGACAGGCTGACAACGAGGCTCTTGCCCGAGCCCGGATAGTTGGTGTTGCCGCAGACCGGCCCCATCGCGATGACGATCTCATTCTCCGGGTCGTTCCACTGGGTCGAAGGCCTGGTGCCGTCCCAGAGCAGCCTGAGGCCGAAGCCCTTGCCGCCCACGAACTTGGCCTTCATCTCCTCCGATACCGGCTTCTCGCGCATCGTGTGCGCGCCGACGTCGACGTGCATCGTGCGCATCGCGTACCCGCGATGGATCGGCTTCCTGTCGAAGCGCGTCTCCGACAGCAACCGGAAATCCTTCATGTCGAATGTGCTGCTCATCATACACCTTCCTCGTCGCGTCTGGCCGCGGCCGCCACCTCGAACGGGAATCTGGATGCCGGGCTGTCTTCCTTCTCGGCGATCTCCAGCGCGCCCTTGGGGCAGACCTTGACGCAGATACCGCAGGCCACGCACTTGAACGGCACGGATTCGGCAGGAAAGTAGCGCATGGCCTCTGTCGGGCAGACGGCGACGCAGGCCAGACAGCCGACGCAGAGTCGCTTGTCGATCATGACGATGCCCTGCTTGTTGACCGTGATGGCCTGCACCGGGCATTCGGCCACACACAGCCGGCACTCCTGGTCGCAGGAGACCAGGTGGTACTTTCCACCGCCCAGTCCCAGAACCTGGATTCTGGACTTGGCGGGATTGTCTTCCTTTGCGTAGGCGAGCGAACAGGCGGTCGCGCAACTCATGCAACCGACGCATTTCTGGTCGTCCATCTTGAGATACTTGATCACGGTAGTTGACCTCCTTTTTAAGTCTCTTATCGTGAATGTCAGAGGGAGTTGGGGTTCATCGAAGCACGGTCTGATATATCACGCGAACCCATCGTCAGTATACGGTCTTTTGCGCAAGTCCGCAATGCGGGCCGGGCGTGGCTCCGCCGAACGGACTTTGGCATCAGCGTGGAATGCCAATGACGATCCGGGTACCACCGCCATCGACGGGCCGATAGCGAATCGAGCCGTGCAGCTGCGAGACCAGTCCATCGATCAGTTGCCCGCCGATGCCGGCGCCATGCTGGGTTGCCTCCGATGCCTGAACCATGCCGATGCCGTCGTCCGCCACGCTGAGTGTCCAGCCGAAGGTATCGCGGGCGAACGACACCGTTATCGTGCCGGCCGCATGGCCGACGAAGGCGTGCTTGAGCGAGTTCGTGACGAGCTCGTTGACGATGAGCCCACAGGGAATCGCCTTGTCCACCGATAGTGTCGAACCGTTCTCCACTTCGACGACCACATCGGTCCTGCAGGACCCGCGATCCCAGCCCCACCTGAGCGAATCGCATATCTTCTCCAGATAGGTGGCCATGCCGAGTTCGATGAAGGAGCCGGTCTGATAGACCTCCTCGTGGACCAGCGCCATCGCCTGAATGCGGTTCTGGCACTGCTCGAAGGCCTCCCGTGCGTGCTCGTCCTCAACGGTGCCCGACTGGATGGACAATATGCTGGATACGATCTGCAGGTTGTTCTTGACCCGGTGATGGACCTCCTTGAGCAGCACATCCTTCTCGTCGAGGCTGGCCTGCAGCGATGCGAAACTCTCGTCCAGTCGGATCTTCATCGCCAGGAACGACCGCGACAGCCGTCCGAGCTCGTTGTTGCGGAGCGCGAAGGTACTGAGTGTCGATGGAATGGCGTGTCCGGGCTCCAGATTGTCGACCGTGTCGGCGAGCGCATGCATGGGTCTGGTCACATAATCGACGATGTACCATCCAACGGCAAACATCACGAGCACCGACAGGGTCAGCAGTATGAAGTTCCGTACGTCGGCGGAGAGCAGTTCGGAATAGTATGCCTGCTCCCGTACCGAGGTAATGATCTGCCAGTTCTGGTCAGGGCCCGGGGAGAACGGCGTCGCGGTGCCCAGGTAGCGCGTGCCGCCATACTTGTAGGTGAAGCGGGCGAACCCGCCATCCGATTGCGCGGCTGAAGCGGCGGCCTCCCAGGTCCGTGCGATCCGGTCGTCTTCGTGGCTCGATGCCTGGGCGCGGCTGCCGCTCGAATCGACGATGGAGCCGGACGAGGTGGCTATCAGGCGACCATCGCCATCGGTTACGAACAGGATGCCCAGCTTCGCCTCGTCGGTGGCGGCCAGAAAGGCGGAAAGCGTTCCCAGCGTAATCGTCGCGCTCGTCACGCCGACTAGGGCGTCGTGCGCATAGATGGGAGCCGCCGCGGCAATGGCCGGGTCGGCATTCGAGTAGAGCGAATACGGCGCGCTCCAGGAGAGCCCGCGGGCCCGTACCGCTGCCTGGTACCATGGTCGCTGCCGCGGGTCATAGCTGGCCGCGGTGCCGCTCGGCTGGCCGTAGGAACCGTCTTCCAGCACTGGTCTGAATACCAGCGTACCATTCGTGGCGGCACCGGCGGTGCCGATGCGGAACTTGCCGGCGGGCTGGCGCTGGGCCTCGACATAGGAGCCGTCCGCCGATCCCAGCGCCAGTATGGCAATGGCGGGATTGGCCTTGAGGTGCTCCATCAGCATGCCCCGCAGATCGACCGAGGCCAGGCGCGCGGCCTGCAGTGTGGCCAGGAAGGCCGCGTCGGCGCCGGCGGCGAGAGCGGCGACCTCGAACTGTCTGGCTATCTCTTCCTTGATGCGCTTCGTCGACGTGCCCAGTATCGATGTGACAGCGTCACGCATGGCCGCGCGCGAGCCGTTGATGTACATGAGCCATGACAGCCCGAAGACCAGCATGATGATGACAATGAATGGCAGTATGATGATGCGCTTGAGCCCGCTGGTTGATGACGTTCCGTGAAGAATCGGGATGCCGTGTTTACCTGCAATCTTCATTGGCAAATTATACGCCCTGATCGCGTTAATGTGCAAAGGCAAATTCACTTTCTTGCATCGGGGTGCCGTTGTTGGCTATAGTGTCCGCATGAAGCTTGTTATCAATGGCATTTCAGAGGAGCTGCCACTCGATGACGCGACGGTGGCGGGGGTTCTTGCCGCGAAGCGCTGGTCGTTTCCTCTGATAATCGTCAGGCTCAACGGAGCTCCGGTGCGCAGGGACGCGTGGGCCGATACCGCCGTGGCCGACGGCGATGTGATGGAAGCCGCGCACCTGATGTCCGGTGGCTAGGAGAGGAACACACATGCAACAGGTTGCGGCGAAGAAACTTGATACGGCCCGGTGCGAGCGGGCGATGCGCGAAGGGGAGTTTGGCGACGAGGTGATCAAGGCCGGGCCGCGGGTGGTCGTCGTGCTGACCCAGAGTTGGTGTCCCCAGTGGGAGATGATGTTGCCATGGCTCGACGACGCGGCGCGCGAGGCTGGCGCCGTGGTCTTCTATCTGGAATACGACAGGGAGCCATTCTTCGAGCCGTTCATGACATGGAAAGAGGATGTGCTGGGCAACCGCAGCGTGCCGTACCTGCGCTACTACCGCGATGGAGTCCTGGTCGCCCAGACCAACTATGTCTCCCGCGCCGCGTTCGTAGCCACGATGAACCGTGAGGCGCGACGGGACAGCTGAATCGCTGGCGGCGCCAGGTCAGGCGCCCAGCGCCTTCTCCGCCAGCTCTATCAGCAGCGGCACGAGCTGCTTCTTGCGTGACAGCACGTCCTTGAGCTCGAAGGTCCGCTCGTCGAGCCTGGGAAAACGCAGCAGTGACAGAAACTCCTTGTCACCCTCGACGAACAGCACACTGGACAGCTCGGTAATGTCGGTAACCATCAGCGCGCTGAAGTAGTGGCTGCCCGCCGCGCGGATCGCCGTCAGCTCGGCGCCGACTTCGGCCGCCCGTTCCAGTATCTCCTGCGGCGAGTGCACTTCGACCTGGCTTACCGTGAAGGACTTGCCGGCGGCGCTGTACTCCTTCATGTCGAGACGGACAATCTCCGCAACCGGCTTCTTGCCGACCAGACTGGCCGAACTCATGAGGTCCCGGCCATACTCGTCTATCTCCAGGTCGGCGATGTTGGCCAGGTATTCGGCCGCTTCCCGGTCGGCTTCGGTGACGGTTGAGGACTTGAGTATCAGGGTGTCGGACAGGATGCCGGCGAGCAGCAGCGATGCGATCGGCTTTGGTATCGGCACCTTGGCATCGCGGTACATCGACGCGATGATCGCGCTGGTCGATCCGACGACGCGGTTGATGAAGGTGATCGGGTACCTGGTGCTGAACGCGCCGAGCCGGTGATGATCGATGACCTCGAGTATCCGGTAGTGCTCGGCCCCTTCGACGGCCTGGCCAAGTTCGTTGTGGTCGACCAGTATCAGCGAGATGTTCGCCTCGCGTATCAGGTCGCCCTCGTCGAACAGTCCTATCACGCGGCCCTCCGCGTCGAGCACCGGCACGGACCTGCTCGGTGATGCCGAAATCGCCTCGCGGGCTCGCCTGAGCGTCTCGTCTTTCCGCACCGGCGTGATCGACTCGTCGCCCATCGTCTCCACCGGGGTGGAATAGATGACGAGCAGGCTGGTGCTCGATGTGTCATAGGGGGATGCGAGCACGGTGACGCCGTTTGCCTCAGCCAGTTCCTTCAGGCCGCGGTCGAGGAGGGCGCCATTGGTAATGATGACGGCTCTGACCTTCGATTCTATCGCATAGCGCTGGACGTCTACCCGATCGCCCACGATGATGATGACCGAGTCCTTCGCTTCCGCGTCGAGATGGCGCTTGAAGCTGTCGGTTTCCAGAGCGGCGACGAGCACGCGGGCCTTGAATTGCTCTTCGGGCTTGAACACGCATATCGGCTGGGCCTTGATCGTCGCCTGCAGTCGTGACACGCTTGTCGGTATCACCGCTTTCTTGTGCGGGTTAATCTTCTTGAGGATGTTCTGCGCAAACGAGCTGTAGTGCAGCATCGCGCGGTATCGTCCGTCACCATCGACAATTGGCAGGGCCTTCTGCCCGCTCCGGTTCATGGTCGCCAGCGCATCCCACAGCGGCGTTCCGCGGTCGACGACCTCGGCCTGCGCTCCCATGTAGTACTCGACCTTGGGTACAAGGTCCGGGATGAAGGCCGGAAACGGCACGTTGAAGCGTTCGAAGACATACTCGGCCTGGGGACTCATCTTGCCGGCCCTGGCGGCAACGCAGCGCTTCAGGCCGAGTTCGCGCTTCAGGTGGGCGTAGGCGGCGGCCGAAACGACCGAATCGGTATCGGGGTTCTTGTGTCCTATCACGTAGACGGTGTCATTCATGGGCCAGAGTGTATCCTTGCCGGCGCCAGATCGTCAAACCGGGCTTGGAACGCGGCGGCCGGATCGGTATGCTGGCGGGCTATGATCAAGCTGTACGCGTTTCTTGGCAATCACGGACGGGAATACGCCGGCAACCGGCACAACGTCGCCTGGCTCTTCATGGAATCCTTGCCGCTGTACGCGGCGCTGACCTGGAAGCACGGCTTCAAGGGACGCTGGGCCCAGCTCGATACCGACCAGGGCCGCGTCTGGTTCATCGCGCCCGAAACCTTCATGAACCTGTCCGGCGACAGCGTCGCCGATATAGCGCGCTTCTACAAGGTGGAGCCCGCCGAGGTCCTCGTCGTGCATGACGAGCTGGAGCTGGGTTTTGGTTTCTTCGGATTCAAGAAGGGCGGCGGGCTTGGCGGGCACAACGGCCTGAGGTCGATGAAGGAGCGGCTGGGCACGCCCGACTTCATGCGGCTGCGCTTCGGCATCGGGCGGCCAGCTCACGACGATATCGCCGGCTATGTGCTCTCCGACTTCTCGGGCGATGAGCGCGAGAAGCTCGCGTGTTCTGTCTTTCCGCGTGCCCAGACCGCCCTGCAGATGTGCATGGACCGCGGCTTTGACGAGGCGCTTGCCCTGTATGCCAAGGCAAACGCCCTCGCCTGATGGCTGCTACTGGATCAGCTTCTTGAGCAGCTTGTCATCCTTCTTCCAGTCGGGCACGACGCGGACCTTTATCGACAGCCTGACCGGGTAATCGAACAGCTCCGCCAGATCGTGCTCGGCTTCTTCACGTATCTGGCGGATCATCGCGCCACCCTTGCCTATCAGGATGCCCTTCTGCGTTTCGCGCTCGACGATCAGGTCGCCTTCATAGACCAGGGTGCCATCATCGAGCATGTGGTGCGCCGTATACTCCACGTAGACCGCGTGCGGGACCTCGTTGCGGGTATGCAGGAAGACCTTCTCCCGTATCGTCTCGGATATGCGGAATACCGGTTCCTGGTCGGTGTAGTACTCGGCCGGGTAGTACGCGGGGCCAATGGGGGCGGTCTGGGCGAGCATCGCCGTGAGGGCCTCGACGCCGGTGCCCTGCGATGCCGAAATGTCATAGATGCGCGCGCCGGACAGCCGCTCTGCCAGGAAGAGCCGCGTCCTCGTGATGTCCGAATCGTGGGCGTCGATCTTGTTGACGGCAACCAGGGTCTTGCCAAGGAAGGGCAGGACCTTCTCGGCAATCGCCTCCTCTTCCGCGCCGGGAGCCCTGGTCGAATCGATCACGTAGAGCACGAGGTCGGCGTCGGAGAGCGCGCGCACCGCCAGATCGCGCAGCCTGCGGTTCATCATCTTCTCGGAATCGTGCAGGCCGGGGGTGTCAAGGAACACGAGCTGGTAGTCATCTCCCGTCTTGATGCCGCGCACGGTATTTCTGGTGGTCTGCGGCACCGGCGAGACTATGGCGACCTTCTGGCCGCACATGGTGTTGACCAGGGTCGACTTGCCAGCGGATGGTCTTCCTACGACCGCCACGAAGGCGGACCTGTGAGTATCGGGCATGGGTGCCCTCCTTTGTGCCGCCGATCAGGCGAGGTGTATCGATCGTGGATAATCCAGACCGGTGAACAGCGAGAATTGGGCAGTAGCCTGGGCATGCAGCATGCCCAGACCGTTGGTGACCCTGCAGCCGGCGGCCCGCGCCCGGCGCATCACCGGAGTCTCGGGCGGAGCATAGATCATCTCGTACAGCGCTTCGCGTCCGGAGAATTCGTACCATTCCAGCGGATCACCGCCCTGGCCACCCTCGAGCCCAAGCGGCGTCGCCTGGACTATCAGGTCGTTGTAACGTTCTATCATCTCCGAGGCGCGCTCGGTCAGGCCCGACCACTCGAAGCCGTAGACTTCTGCCAGATGTTTTGCCTTGGACATGCTGCGGTTGATGATGCAGACATGGGCTCCGAGCGAACTGAGGGCATAGGCAGCCGCCTTGGCTCCGCCTCCGGCGCCGATGATTGTCGCCTTGACACCGGCCAGGCTCTCCATGCCCAGGAAGGCGCGCAGGTCGGCCGAGAAGCCGTGGGCATCCGTATTGTAGCCTATCAGTTCCGAGACGTGGCGCACAACGGTGTTGCACGCGCCGATCGCATCGACCTCCGGTGATCGCCGCGACAGGTATGGCAGAATCTTCTCCTTGTAGGGCACGGTAACGGAGAAGGCCTTGATGTCGATCCGCCTGGCCAGGGATATGAATGGCTCCACATCGTCCGCCGGAAACGGCAGATACAGCGACTCCAGCCCGAGCGCGGAGAAGCCCGCGTTGTGAATCTCGGGTGAAAGGGAATGAATCACCGCGGGCCCGCCCAGTATGCCATAGAGATCCCATTCGGCCTTGTAGGCCTTTGCGCGATAGATTGAAAGCAGACGCTCGGGTTCAAGCTGGCCAGGGGCTGCCGGTTCTATACCTTCGCCCGAGGCACTCGCGTACACGAGCATGCTGCCCAGCCGCTCCGCCAGCACGCGGGTACAGAAGCCATATTCACCCATGCCCACGACGACGCGCTCCGATTTTCCGTCCCCGCCTTCGAATAGCCTGAACATCGCGTCGACGTCGCTCAGGCCCGTCGCTCGCACCGCGAGCTTCGGTATCTCGTACGGGCGCGCGGACAGATTGCGCCAGACGCTGTCGATGTTGGCGGGTATGCCCTGCATGCAGTGCTTCGACCTGATGATGCGGGTGCCGAAGGTGCGCGCCGCCTCCTGGATCGACGGGATGTCGAAGTCATACTCTATATCGATGTAGGAGAAATTCTTGCGGGTATCCGAGTCGGCGAATGCCAGTCCGCGCGCGAATATGACGAGGCGCACACCCTCACCCAGATCGAACTGGCCGCCATCCGATCTGCGCCGGACCGTCAGGATGCTGGGCAGCCCTGCCTTTTCCGGAAAGGCCCGCACATGGAACAGCTCGCCCGGCTCCAGATAGTCCGCGCGGAGCTCGACCATGTCTACCTTGTCCCGGTACTGCTCGAGGGCGGCAAGATCCTGGGCTATCGTAGAGCCCGTCAGGCACAGACAGATTTTTGCCATGACCCTTCCTAGAAATCGGCGCGGTAGATGTACAGCTCTCGTATCGAGCCGGACGCATCGACGATGCCCCGCAGGCGCTCCGGCCAGGCCGCCCCCGGCAACACCCATTCGTAGCCGTTCGCTGTGGTCGAAACCGGAGAACCGAGGGCGGCCACTACCCGTTCCGGCGTAGCACCGACGCTGAAGCCAAGTACCGGCCGGGAGAATGGCTCGGCCAGCCTGACCTGCCACACATGGTCCATGAACAGGAACAACGAGAATCCGCCGCCATAATCGAAGACGACATCATCCTGCCAGGCTTCCTCACCGCGAACGGCGAAGACTCTGGCCGGCGCGCCGAAGCGGGCCAGCACCTGGGCGGGGCTCAGCCCCAGCAGGGTGGCAGGATCGTCGGGCACGAGCTGTTCCATGTCCGCTGTCGGGCCGGTGGAGGATTGCCCCGCAACGGCGCCTGTCGCGAGCACCGCGCACATCATGACCAGGACCAAAAGGCGTTTCATCGTCATGTACTGTACCGGAGCGCGGCGGTACCGCGCAAGGTCTGCACCCGATGGGCTTGAGGAATGACCCCGCTTTCGATTACAGTGCTCAGCAAGGAGTCACACGTGCCATCTCATTCGATACTCCCGGAAGCTCGTCGCGCCGCCATTGCGGCCGCGTTCGACGAGGCTCTCGCCGAAGTGCGCGCCGCGGGCGATGTCGCCCTGTTGCAGGAATGCCGCACCATCTTTCGTAGGCGGGTACCGCTCAATCTGAGGGCCTATGTGGCAGCCGCTCTGGTCCTGAAGAATGCGGGCTCCGGACGTCCAGCGCCGCGCAAGGGTGATCGCAAAGGCGAACGCCAGAGCGAATCGGCCAGGGACCGCGGCAGGAATGCTCCGCGCGATGTTCCGGCCCGCGAACCAGACACCGCAAGACGTGCCGAACAGGCCGCACGACAGCAGGAGCTGGCCCGCAAGACCGAACCTGCGCGGCCAGCAGAGGTTCGAGAGGTCCGCGAGAATCGCTATCGCGGCGAGGGTGTTACCCTGTTTGTCAGCGCAGGAAGGCGCCAGCGTTTCTATGCCCGCATCGCGATCAAGGTGTTGCTGGATATCCCTGGCATCGACGATACCGCGATAGGCGACATCAGGACGATGGACAACTACAGCTTCATCGTCGTCGATCCGGCGGTGGAAGAGGCCGTCATCGCGGCGCTCAACGGCTATGACTTCAAGGGCCGCACGCTGGCGGTCAACCGCGCCCGCAAGAAGGGCGAGACGGAGCCGCTTTCGGATGCTCCCGATGGTGGCGCCATGGATATGGATGCCGCTGACGAAGACGGGTCTACAGAAGAGATCTGAGCAGCGCCGCGGTCAACCATGCATTGGCGGCCAGCGCCCCCGTAAATGAGGCAATGCTGGCCGCTGTTGCTGCGTGCGCCCGGCGGCTCCACACCGGCGCGCCGGGCAGCCTGTCCAGGTTCTCCAGGTCCCGCCTGGCCCTGCAGAAGCGCGCCCGTCGCCAGAAGCGCCGGTAGGCGAAGAACCCCAGTACCCCAGGGGGCAGCAGCGGCAGTATCGGCGCGAAGGCGAGTGTGAGGGTCAGTGCCACGATCAGCGGTGGTATGCCTCCCGTCGGCCTGACCGGCAGCACCAGCGTCGCGATCACGCTCATCACCATTACGCCCAGAGCGAGTGATATTTGTGTAACTGGATTCCAGTACTCGTTCAGATGGCGTCCGGCCTTGATCGAACGCCTGACAACATGGCCGTCGTCGCCATCATGCAGAATGACCAGCATCGAACCTTCCGTGCCCGGGCCTATCGACAGGCGCCCGTTCTGCAGGGTGATCTCGCCCGCGACGAAGGCGCGCGCGCCGGAGCCGAGCGCCGGAAGTCCGCTCCAGCGGCGGCGCTCGATATGGTCATCGCCCGCCCGCCCCGTCAGCAGATGGACCCAGGTGCCGCGCATGTTGACGACACAGGTCGCGTTGTCGCATCTGAGCCAGAGCTCGTCGTCGCCACCCATCGCCTCGATGGCGCCCTGGACACAACGCCGGCCGAGACTGCCCGCAAGGGCGGCATGCGGATCCGCACCGAGCCCAGGCGTCTGCGAAGCCGCGGTTACTGCGATGCGGAAGCCGCGCCATTGCTTGCGCACGGCGAAGGCGCCAACGATCGGCAGCACCACATAGAACGTGAGAGCCGCCGCCAGCGCCAGATAGACAGGAAGGAACATCGTTGCGCTCTCCGCTTGTCACCAGATGCTCTGGCCGGTACTATGGCCACGCATGATACATCGACTGAGTGTAGGCCCCATCGGGGAAAACGTCTATATTGCGGAGCAAGCTTCGGGTCCTCTGGTCGTGTTCGACCCCGGTGACGAGCCGGACCGGATACTTGCCCAGGCCCTGTCCATCCTGGACGCACACGGAGCTCAAGGGGTGCTGGTTGTGGCGACGCATGGGCACCTTGACCATGTCTCGGCCTGGGCCGGACTCGTCGACGGCCTCCGCGCGCGGGACGTGCAGGTTCAGAGCTTCGCTCCCGAAGGCGACCGCGGCTATTTCGGCGCCGGGGCGATGACCACCAACAAGCGCATCTTCGCGGACATCGGCGCACAGGCGTACTTCAGCAAGCACTGGACGCCGATACCCGAGGCGGATGTGTACTTTGGTGACGGGTTCGTCCTGCCGGGCACCGACATACGGGCGATCCATACTCCCGGTCACACGCCGGGTTCATCATGCTTTGTGGTCGAGGGGGGCTCCGCGATCATCACGGGTGATACCCTGTTCGAGAGTGGCCGCGGCCGGACCGACACCTTCGATGCCGACGAGTCGGCCATCATGCGGTCCATCCGCGAGCGGCTCTGCGTGCTGCCGGACACCGTCCGTGTCTGGCCCGGCCATGGCGAGCCTACCACGATCGGGCGCGAAAAGCGCCTGTACCTGTAATATTCCGGAGGTCTGTAGGTGAAGTCTTCACGAAGGGCGATGATGTTCGCACGGATAGCGGCCGCGGGCATGGCCCTGATCACGGTGGCGTGTTCAGCGGGTCCGGTTGACCGGACCGATCTGGTTCTTGGCACGGTGTGTTCGATCAGGATACTCGATGGCGGCTCGCAGGCGGCACTGGACGCGTCGTTTGTCAGGCTCAAGCAGATCGAGGACGAGATGAGCGCAAACACCGGGGGCACGATCGTCGCGGCCATCAATGCCGGTGCGGGCCAGGCTCCCGTATCGGCACCGGCCGACGTGCGCTATGTTACCGGCAAGGCGCTGCAATACGCCGGCATGTCTCACGGCGCCTTCGATCCCACCATCGGTCCGATCGTACGGCTGTGGAACATAGGCATGGATGGCGAGCGCATACCGGCGCCCGAAGAGATACGGGCCGCGCTGCCGCTCGTCGACTATACGGCCGTCAAGATCGACGACAAAGCCGGCACGGTTTTCCTGCCGCGTGCGGGCATGCGGCTCGACCTGGGCGCCATAGCCAAGGGCTATGCCGCGGATGAGGTGGCACGCATCCTGAAGGAGAAGCATGTCAAGGCTGCGGTCATCGATCTTGGCGGCAATATCGAGGTCTTCGGCAAGAAGCCCGATGGCTCGCCATGGCGTGTCGGCATCCAGAATCCGTTCGATGACCGCGGCGCCTACATTGGCGTGGCGGCACTGCCCGGCGGATCCACGGTCGTGACCAGCGGCGTGTATGAGCGCTTCTTCATCGGCCCGGATGGCACGCGGTACCACCACATCCTGGACACGCATACCGGTTCGCCGGTGCGCAACGGCCTCGTGTCGGTTACGGTCATCAGCACCTCGTCGATAGACGCGGACGGCATGTCGACCACGCTGTTCGCGCTCGGCCTGAAGGCCGGCATGGCGCTCGTCGAATCGATGCCCCATGTCGAGGCGGTCTTCATAGACGAGGACAAGCATGTCTACGTGAGCAGCGGCGTGCCGTCCATCTTCAGACTTGACGACCCAGCGTTTACCCTGACCGCGGTGCCGCAGTAGTCCCGACGCTACCGGACGCTGCCTGCCTTGGGCGACAGCTCCTGTTCACGTATGACCTGGGCGGCCAGCTCCACGGCGTCGATGATCTGCTGATAGCCGGTGCAGCGGCACAGGTTGCCACGCAGGGCCTTGCGTATGTCGTCGCGGCTGGGCTTGGGCTCGCGCAGCAGGAGCGCATAGGAACTCATCACCATGCCAGGTGTGCAAAACCCGCACTGTATGGCGCCGGCGTCTATGAAGGCCTTCTGTATGGGGTGCAATTCGCCCGTTGGGCCTTCCATGCCCTCGATGGTTATGATCGAGGTGCCAAGCGCCTTCTTGACCGGCGTCTTGCAGGCCCGCACTGCCGTGTCGTTCATCACGATGGTGCATGATCCGCACAGGCCCTTCTCGCAGCCATTCTTCGTGCCGGTCAGGAAGCGACGCTCGCGAAGGTAGGTCAGCATGCTCAATTCCAGCTCGTCGTCACTGACCTCGAATATGGTTCCATTCACAGTAATTGAGTTCACGCGAGATCCTCCGGGCGAATCTGTATGGGAAGTTTGGTGTATCTGACGCCGGTAGCGTTGTAGATGGCATTGGCAATGGCCGGCGCTATCAGCTCGAGCGCCGGTTCTCCGATGCCCTTGGCGCCGGTCAGCGAATTGGGGTCATGGTTCTCGATGATGATACCGGTCATCGGGGGCAGGTCGGTGGTCCGCGGAATCTTGTACGTGTCGAAGTTGAGGCACGGCGTCTTGCCGCCATCGCGGACAAAGTCCTCCATCAGCGCCATCCCGATGCCCTGGGTCATGCCGCCATACATCTGGCCAAGGAGCAGCGCGCGGTTGATGGCCTTGCCGATATCGTGACCCGCGACGATGTTGAGCAGGCGCACCTTGCCAGTCTTCCTGTCGACGGCCAGCTCGACGGCCTGGCACGAATAAACATAGGTAAAGTACGCGTCACCCTGGCCGGTCGTGTCGTCCCAGCTGACGGGCGGAGCCTGGAAGGTTCCGAACGCGTATGGGGTGATCCGTTGCAGGAACAGCTCGCGCATCGCTTCTTCCCAGGTCAGCGAGTACTCGTAGTTCAGGCCCCAGATCTTGTCGTCGTGGAAGGTCACGTCCTGCGGTTTGCAGCGCAGGCGGTCGGCAAGGTGGCTGGAAAGCAGATCCCGGTACTGTCTGGCCGCTACGACGACCGCCGAGCCTCCCATGACCGTGCCTCTGGTAGCGACCGTGGTGCCCGAATCGGGAATGGCGCTCGTCGATGAGCGGCGGTACCGAATCCTCTTCAGGTCGGTACCCAGCTCGTCGGCCAGGATCAGCGTCATCGCGGACTCAGAGCCCTGGCCATTCTCGTGGATGCCGGTTTCCAGCAGGATCGAGCCGTCGTACTGGCCATTGATGATGCACGAGCAGAAGTCCATGCCCTCGGCTCCGAGGCTCGAACCGCGGTAACTGACAGCGAGGCCGATGCCATAGAGCTCGTCGGTATCCGATTTGCCAAAGGAGCACAGTTCATATTTCTTGCGGAAGCCTATTTCATGGACGACACGGTTCATCACGTCTTCGAGGCTGACCGTGTGGCCGGACAGCCTCTGGCCGGTCACCGTTATGGAATCCTGCTTGACCATGTTGATGCGCCGCATGCCCAGCGGGTGAATCTTGAGCCGGTGCGCGGCGATGTCCATGATCTGCTCCACCGCGAAGTTGACCTGCGGCGAGCCGAAGCCGCGCATCGCGCCGGAGAAGATGTTGTTGGTCGCCACGCCATACACGTCGGCATGGATGTTGTCGACAACGTAGGGGCCGAAGCACTGGGCCGTCGAGCGCCAGGTGACCCATGGCGTCACCGACAGGTACGGGCCGGAATCCGCGTGCATCGTCGCCTTGACCGCCAGGATCTTGCCTTCGCTGGTGACGCCGACCTTGTACCGGAGCCGGTACGGGTGGCGCTTGTAGGTCTCGCGGAAACTCCACTCCCGGTCGTACCGGAGCTTGACCGGCCTGCCGGTCAGCCGCGCGGCGAGCGCGGCACGGGCGCAGACGGCGGCCGCGTTGTCGTCCTTGCCGCCAAAGCCGCCGCCGACCGATATCGTGTAGACCTCGACATTCGACAGGGGCTCGCCCAGAAGGGCCGCGACGAAGCGCCGCGTGCTGAACGGATGCTGCATGCTGCCGTATATCTCTACGACCCCATCGGCCCTGGGCACGCACACCGCGGCTTCCGGCTCCATGTAGGCATGCTCGATCGCCTGGGTCTGAAACTCCTCTTCAAGCACCAGCTCGCAGCCGGCAAAGAGCGGCTCGGGATCTCCATGCCGCAGGCGATGGTGCGTGACGATGTTCGAGTCGCCATAGGACGGCACGACGGGAGCCCCCGGAGCAAGCGCCTCGTCGATGGTCAGCACGGCCTTGAGCGGCGTCGCCGCAATCTTGACGAGGGCCGCGGCCGCTTTGGCCGCCTCGCGGGTATCCGCGACGACGATGGCGCAGACATCGCCCCACGACCGTATGCGGTCGGATGCGAGGATCGGATAATCCTTCTCGATCTGGCCGAACATCGTCGCACCCGGTACGTCGGCCGCCGTGATGACCCGCACGCATCCGGGGCATGCAAGGGCATCACGCGCGTCGATGTGCATGTCCCTGGCGGAGACGTAGTCCGCGTAGACGGGAACGGCGTGGAGCATGCCGGAAAATGAGACGTCATCGGCATAGGTGGCTCTGCCCGTCACCTTGGCGCGCGCGTCATTCCTGAAGGGGGTGTCAGATCGCATGTGTCCTACTCCTTGCCCGGGCGGGTATCGGCCAATTTCAGTCGTACGAAGAGCCATGGCGCACCGAGAGATACCCAGGCGCCCACGAGGCCGTACCTGACGAATCGAACGAGCGCATAATTCCGGGCGCCAGCTTCCGGCGACAGCAGCTTGCCGCCCAGATATATCAAGGCCATGCCGGCCAGGCCAAGGGCAAGCCGGATCGCCTTGCGGCCCAGGGAGCCCGAAGAAGCGTCGAAGCGCACCTTCTCGAAGAGGGCTATGGCACCCAGTGCCGTACCGAAGAATACGCCAGACATGCTGGTATCGCGCATGTTCAGGGCATTCATCCCCAGCGCCAGCACCGCCACCAGCACGATGCGGACCCTGATATTCCAGGCCGCTACCAGCCGTTCCACACGGGCGCCCAGTATGAACCAAGCGAGCGCGAACCCCCAGCCAAGCACCAGCCCCGCCAGCACATCGGTCGGGAAATGCACACCCAGGTAGATGCGCGAGAAGCCGATGGCCAAAGGCAGTACGATGGCGAGTACCAGCCCCCAGGGACGGCGCAAGCTCGGCGCGAGCAGGCCCCAGAAGGTGGCCGAGCCCTGGGAATGGCCTGATGGCAGGCCGTAGCTTGTCTCCGAAGCCAATCCTACCGTCGGATCCAGCTCGTACGGCCTTGGCTGCGCGAATGCGAATTTCAGCCAGGAGTTGGTAAAGCTCGAGGCGATGAATACCAGCCCGAACCGGGTGGCGTGGCGCTCGTCGATGCACCAGAACATGATTGGCAGGAACAGCAGATAGAAGTATTCGGACCCCAACAGGGTCATCAGCCTCATCACCGTGGTCAATCCGGGGCTGGCAACCGTCTGAACCGACCGTATCACGTCCAGCCCCCAGCCAAGAACACTCTCCATGGCAACCCCCACTAACATGACGTCTGCGGCAAGAGCGGCTTGCCATCCATCAGCAACTTCCGGAACTCCAGCTCGGGCACCGGTCTGGAGAAGAGATAGCCCTGGAACTGATCGCAGAATATCGTGTCCAGGAACTGCAACTGGTCGAGCTTCTCTATGCCCTCCGCCACGACGGTAAAGCTGAGCGTGTGCGCCAGGTCGACAATCGCGGAGGCGATGATCGCCGCCCGCCTGTCCGATGGCAGCGGATCGACGAAAGACTTGTCCATCTTGACCGTGTCTACCGGATAATCCTTGAGCTTGCCGAACGATGAGTAACCGGTGCCGAAGTCATCGATCGATATGCTCGCGCCAAGCTCCCGGATCTGCAGCAGCTTGCGTATGCTCTCGTGCTCGTTCGTCATGATGCCGCTCTCGGTAATTTCGAACTCCAGCCGCCTCGGATCGACGCCGGTACTGCGCAGTATCGAAGCGATGTCATCGACGAGTGATTCATGCCCGAACTGTCGCGGTGACAGGTTGATCGATATCGGCACATCGGGCAGGCCCATCGCGCTCCATGAAGCCGCCACCTGGCAGGTCTTGAGTATGACCATGGCGCCGATGCGGTCAATATTGCTGCTCTGTTCTGCCACGTTGATGAATGCCGATGGATCCTTGATGCTGCCATCGGACAGGCGCCAGCGCACCAGGGCTTCGGCTCCGACTATGTATCCGGCCCGATCGACCTTGGGCTGGAAGAAGGGCTCAAATCGCTGCTCGTCTATGGCCAGGCCCATATCGGTCTCCACGCGCTGCCGCTCGAGCAGCTCGCTGTTCAGCTTGGCGTCAAACAGCCGATATCGATCGCGGCCCGCTTCCTTGGCCATGTAGAGGGCGGTCTCCGCGTTGCGGACGATCTCCGCGGAGTCCTTGCCGTCATTGGGATAGAAGGCAATGCCCATCGAGGCGGAGAGCCGTACTTCCTGGCCAAGGCCGATGCGGAATGGCTCGGTAAAGGCCAGCCGGGCCTTGGCGATGATTTCCTTGATATGATCCTGCGACTTGATCTCGGGGAAGAGCGCAAAGAATTTATCACCCCGGTACCGCGAGATGATATCGTCGTTCCTGAAGGCCGTGCGGAGGGCGTCGGCCGTCGACTTGAGCACCGCATCACCCGTACTGGTGCCATACATGTCATTGATGGCCTTGAATCGATCAAGGCCGAGTGCCATCACGCCAAAAACCCTGCCACGGTTGTTGGCAATGGTAATGTTGCTGCTCACTTCGCGCATGAACGATTCCCGGTTCGGCAGGTTGGTCAGCGGATCATAATACTCATAGAAGAGTGCGCGCTCCTCGGCCTTTTTCTGGCGGGTCATGTCGCGCAGTGTCATGATGATGCCGCCGATATCCGGATTGCGCAGGTAGTTGGAGGCGGCAGCCTCCACGGGCACATCGATGCCGTCTGACCGGCGAATCGAAAAGCTGGCCGTGAAGGTCGGATGTTCCGCGACCAGATTGGACGAGAACATCGCCCGCTGTTCGCTCGCGTAGCCATCGCTCAGGAACGAGAAGAAGTCCTGGCCTTCGATCTGTTCGGGCGGAAAGCCCAGAAGCGGCCTGGTGCTGGGTCCGCAGAATCTGACGCGTCCATCGGACTCAAGTATCAGCACGACGTCGGATGCATGTTCCACCAGCCCCCGAAAGAGCGCCTCGTACCGTCTGGCGGCCGCCCGTTCGACTCGTGCACGAGGTGTCTCGGGCTCCAGCGGCACCAGTTCTGCGAGGCTGACAGTATCTTTCGGCGATCCTGCGGCGGCTTTCAGGTCGTGGCCTCCCAGGAGACCACGCGCGCCGTGCAGAATCGCGTCCGCGGCGCGGGCGACCCTACCATGCATGGGACCAGTGTAACCGGCAGATCACGACAGGGCAAGCCGATAGTGACAGCTGCCCGGGCTTTTTGCCTTGACGAGTCATTCCAGCGCATAGTACAAACAATGCTGTCTCGTCATGCGCCGGCATGGTGAAATGGTATACACGGCAGACTCAAAATCTGCTGCTCGCAAGGGCGTGAGGGTTCGAGCCCCTCTGCCGGCACTTCATTTTCGCAAGGAGGAGCCGATGGATACTGTTACGTCCTGGAGAACCGACACCCTTGGAGATTCCACGGTGCGGGCACTCAAGAAGAACGGTTTTGACGCTGTCTACGTCAAGACGGGCGCCGAAGCGCTTGCACTCGTCGCGAAGCACCTCAAGAAGGGCATGACCGTCGGTTTTGGCGGTTCCATGACCGTCAGGGGCATCGGCGTTCAGGACAGCGCGAAGGCGGCTGGCTGCGAGCTGCTCGACCACAACGCGCCAGGATTGGCCCCGGATGTCAAGACTTCCATCCTGAAGCGCCAGCTGACCAGTGACCTGTTCATTTCCGGCTCCAACGCGGTAACCCTCGAGGGTGAGCTGGTCAATGTCGATGGCACCGGCAACCGTGTCGCGGCACTGAGCTTCGGACCGACCAAGACCATCGTCGTCGTCGGCGTCAACAAGATCGTGCGCGATCTGGACGAGGCCTTTGCCCGCATCGAATCCTGGGCCGCCCCGATGAACAACAAGCGGCTGGACAAGCCGAATCCCTGCGTCAAGGCCGGCGTCTGCATGGACTGCGACGGCGACACGAGGATATGCCGCGTCTATCAGATACTGCGCAAGCGCCCGAGCGGCACCGACTTCACGGTCATCGTGGTTGGAGAAGAGCTCGGATTCTGACCGGTTCCGGAGCCTGCCAGCTCGGCAGGCTCCATGCCCGCACTAATCCAGCAGCCTGCCGGCGGATGTATCGGTGACCAGGCGCCTGTTGGCGCCCAGTTTCAGGACCGGTACATCGTCATACCGCCCCGAATTGTTCCAGAACAGCAATCCCTCGTTCAGCGCATCGCGGACGCCGTCCACTTCGAGGGCGACGTAGGCCGGCGAGTAGAACTCCCTGTCGTATCGCACGTTCAGGTAGAACGCCTGCACATAGGGCCGCACCACGATGCGCTTCCTGCTGATGTATGAATTGCGCATCGTTCCGATGTGGTAGATGCGGTACGGCCGCCTGACTGCGGGGTCGAAGCCCATGAAACCCTGCTCGAAGTGCGATGGATAGAACATCGGGCAGATCACATCGACATAGCGCGACAGCATTTCAACATCCTGCCCCGTGCGCACTCCGGACCGATACCAGCCATTGGCTCCGTAGATGTCTATGCTGATCGGCGCGTCGATGTTGGCACGCGCGTACGACAGGAACGACATCAGGGCGCTCTCCATGTCCATGCCCGCGTCCTTCCATCGGAAGCGGGCGTCACCGAGGTTCGTCCCGTCCGTCGGAAAGCGTATGTAGTCGAACTGCACTTCGTCGAAGCCGCGGGCTATGATCTCGCGGGCAATCGCGACGTTGTACTCCCATACCTTTTCGCAGTACGGATCGACCCAGTACTCGCCGTAATATTTGCGCTCGGTCACGCTGGTCATCGCCGGCGCCGCGGTCGATGGCGGCGCGCCTTCCGGCACGGGCACCGGAATATCCTTCGTTTCGAGTTCGTAGCCCCGCCACGGCGTGTTGTCGCGTCCATCCCACACCGCGTAGGCGCCTCCGGAATATTCGTACAGACGCTGATCCTTGAAGACAACGATGCGGGCGACCAGGTACCGACCCTTGGCCTTCATCTCCTTGACGAAACCTTCCACGTCAAGGGGATTCACCGTCTTGCCAATGGCCTTGATCAGCGGATCCTTCGGCTCGAACCGCAGCCGCCCCAGGTCATCCTTCAGGTCGAGCACCACGGTATCCAGTCCCCGGTCGGTCATCAGGGCGTCATACTTGGCGCGGCTCTGCGTGCCGGTCATGAAGCCGGTCTGCAGGTACAGGCCGTGGCGCCCGTCCGCGACCGACCGGTACGGCTTGTCGCTCTTGAACGACGCCAGCCACAATTCATTCAGGCAGAGCGGCGGGGCGCCGGCGGCGCCGGAAATGTATATCGCCTCGAGCTGCGATGGCACGAGCGCGGCGGCTTTCAATACAAGGGCGGTTTCCGCGCCGGCCGTCGACGATGTGCCCCGCTTGCCATCGAAACGCATCACCGCGCCGTCGGTCACATACAGCAGCCCGTCGCCCTGCGGCGCCAGCGAGTCGAAGGAGGCGAACTCGGCTGCTTCCTTGTACGCGAGGCCAAAGGACCGTGTGGCAAAATCATAACGGTAGAGGCGGGGCAGGAAGGAGTTCGCCGCCCACACACGGGGACCGTCCGGGGCGGCCTCGACGACGATGTCTGACACCTCATCGGCGCTGCCAGCTGGATCGCTCTTGCCGAGCTCACCGCCGATTTCGCGCCAGCCGCCCGTGCCGGTACGCACGAAGGGACCCTTGATCGCGTGCGATGCGAAGACCAGCAATTCGGGCTTGCTGGTCACGGCGACCGCCTTGAGTCCCGGCTGCGGCGCCGGCGATGGTATCGCCTGCCAGCTGATCCCCGCGTCACGCGTCAGAAAGACCTGGTCCTTGGTACATGTGACCAGCGTCGACGGGTCATACGGGTCGACCTCGAGATCCTTCAGCTCCTGCACTTCCCTTGAAAAGCCCTTCGTTCCGGCGGTGAAGGTCTTGATCGTCTTGATTGGCAGACCCGCATTGCGTTCCTCGAATGACGCCAGGTCGCGGCTGAACAGGATGCCCCGGCTGGTCAGGAAGGCGAAGGCATCAGCCAGGCGGACGATCTTGCGGACCTCGACGTCGGCCAGCACCTGGCTGACCCTGGACTGTCCATCGAAGCGGTACAGCCCGTCGGCGGCGGCGACGAGCGACTGGGCTCCGACGATCCTCGGCACGGCACCGACAGCCAGAACGAGCATGATGATACGGGGTAGTGACAGACGCATGGGGCATTCTCCTGGAGTCGATACTACCGGGAAAAGCCTGTTTATGGATAGGCGGAGCGCCTATCGATCGCGCGGTCTGCCCGACGAATCATGGTCATCGCCCCCGCTGGAAGGTTGCCCGCCATGACGGTAGTGTGACAGGAGTTCCTTGACGTCGCGGTTGATGCGTTCGGCGATGTCGTCGGCGTACTCGACAGTGCCCGGAGCGGCCATGCCGCCGGTCGGGTAGATGAGCCAATAGGGCTGGACGCCGAGCGCCTCGGCCAGACGTATGAAGTTGCCAATGGCCGGGTACTTCCTGCCCGTCTCGATCTCGGCCAGAAAGACCTTGGAAATGCCTGCCGCTTCGGCGAGCTCATCCTGCGTCATGCCGCGTTCGGCTCTGAGCGCCTTGAGGTTCCTGGACAGCAGATCGTGCAGTTGTTTCACCGTCATGGCAATCTGGACACGATGCTAGACGGCTCGAGCCGCATTGACAATTCGCCCGTGGCATATAAAAGTATGCTGATAGCATCATGGAATCACCTGAAGCGCCCGCCGCCGTTCACCATACTGTTATATTCAGCGCACGAGGCCTGCTGAGCGATGCCGACGCGGTACAGGCCCTGGCCACGCTCGGTGTACGCCTCGCCGATGATGGCCAGGCGCACGCGACGCGGCCGGTGGCGTCCGGCCGGTGGCTGGCATGCGGGCTGCGCAGCGATGGCCTCGTCGAGCTGTGGGCTGCCGATTCCGGGGGCGGATGGCTGGTGCGCCTGCTCGAGGCGGCCGGCATGCCATGCGCGATCGCGGACTGCCTGGCTGACCAGCCACCCGAAGAGCGGCGATAGGCCGCTACTCCGGCAATATCCTTGCACGGTTCTCCGCGCCAATGCGGAGCACCGCCTGGACCGTCGATTCATCCGCCCGCCTGCGCCGCTTGAGATCGGTCGCGAAGCTGCCCATCGAGAAGTGGTTGAAGGCGTACAGGTCCGATGCAAGGTTGCGCTGGCCGGCATCGCGGCGTGCCTGGGCATAGGCCTCCACCAGAGACTGTTGCCACGCCTCGAACAGCCCACGCGGGCGTACCTCGGACAGGCCCATCACCCAGACGCGCGCGCCAAAGACCCGCTGGAGCGCGGGCACCATCGCCGCCATGAAGCGCTGGCTCTCCTCCAGGATGGCGCGCGCCGCCGGATGGATGACGGCCAGCCTGCGAAGCTGCGCGGTCTTGGGCGTGTGCACCGGTGTCTTGTTGATGATCGCCACCTGGCGCCTGAAGTCAATGCCCAGTTCGCGGTCAAAGAAGCGTTCAGCCACCAGCCCGGAGCGGCCGACCAGGTAGCGGTTCATGGCCGCCTCCTGCTCGCGCTTGCCGGGATTGTCGGCAACGACTATCCACTCGATATTGCTCTGCGCGGTGATGTCGTCAAGCGCGCGGTTGTACACGATCGAGGTTTCCAGCACGTACGCGGCTTCGCCGCACTCGAGCGCCAGCTGCCTCTGGGCCTCGGCCAGGCCGGGCAGGGCGGCGCTCCATGTGGCCACCCGTTCCCTGAAATCGTCGCGCATGGCGGCGAAGCGCCGGTACTCCATCTGATTCATGCGCGCAGTATAGTGGCTGCCGCGCTGAATGGCCACGGAGTAACGCCGCTGGTTGCTGACCCGTCGCGAAAACCATGGTACCATCATCGGGCTCCGCCAAACCTGGCGCGGCATCAAGGAGGATCCCATGAACCAGATGGAACAATACGCCAGGCTGCTGATCCAGGTTGGCATCAACCTGCAGAAGCACCAGATACTCGTCATCAGCTGCCCGATTGAATGCGCAGAATTTGGCCGGCTCGCGCAACTGGAGGCGTACAGGGCGGGGGCCCGTGAAGTCGTGATGCGCTGGCTGGACGAGCAGTCGGCCCACATCGGCTACCTGATGGCGAGCGACGAGACCTTCGACGAATTCCCCGCATGGGGCAAGGCCTTCTTCAATGATTACGCCGATGCCGATGCGGCCTTTCTCAGCATCATGGCCTCCGATCCGGAACTGATGAAGGATGTGGATCCGAAACGCATCAGCCGCCAGAACAAGGTGCGCAACACGGCGCTGGAGCACTACCGCACGCGGCAGATGAGCAACAGGAATGTCTGGTGCGTCGCCTCCGTGCCGACCGCCGCGTGGGCTAGGAAGGTGTTTCCAGGCAGGACCGATGCCGATGCCATCGCGGCGCTGTGGACCGCGATATACAAGACCGTGCGTGTCGATCAGGCCGATCCTGTCAAGGCCTGGCGCTCGCATCAGGCGGCTCTGAATGAGCGGCTCGCCTTCCTGCGCGGCAACGCCTTCGTCAGCCTGCACTATCGCAACGGTCTGGGAACCGATCTGACCGTGGCGCTGCCGCAGGGGCATCAATGGTTTGGCGGCGGAGACGAGTGCCCGCAGGGCTATGTGTTCGTGGCCAACATGCCGACCGAGGAGGTCTTTACGATGCCACACCGGGCCGGCGCCAACGGCAAGGTGGTCAGCTCGATGCCGCTCAACTACAACGGCAACCTGATAGAAGGCTTCTGGTTTCAGTTCAAGGATGGCCGTGTCGTCGATTTTGGCGCCAGGAAGGGAGTCGAGACACTGAAGGAACTGCTCGATACCGACGAAGGCGCCAGACGGCTCGGCGAAGTGGCCCTTGTGCCCCATGATTCACCGATATCCAATCTGGGCATACTCTTCTATAACACCCTGTTCGACGAGAACGCATCGTGTCACTTTGCCCTTGGCAAGGCCTATCCGACCTGCCTGGATGGCGGACCCGATATGAGTACGGAGCAGCTGAAGGCTGCCGGAGCCAATGACTCGCTCGTGCATGTGGACTTCATGGTGGGCAGCGCGGACCTCGAGATCACCGGCCAGAGGCCCGACGGTACCGAGGTGGCCGTATTCAGGCAGGGGAATTTCGCCCGGCCATAGCCCTTCGGTTTCGTTCCGTGCTAGGATGATGACACATGCATACCAAGGACTCGCGATGTCCAGAACAATAGTATTCGTCAATCAGAAGGGCGGCGTTGGCAAGACGACGTCGGTCATCAACCTCGGCGCCTACCTGGCGCGCGCCGGCAAGCGCGTGCTGCTGATCGATTTTGACCCGCAGGCCAACCTGACCAGCGGTGTTGGCGGCGCCAGGAAGGCCAAGGGCGCGTACGAGGTCATATCCGGCGCGGTCGGCATGGGCGACATCATCAGGCCAACGGCGGTCGAAGGGCTGTTCCTGGCTCCGTCGTCGATAGATCTCTCCGGGGCGACGGTGGAGCTGGTCGACAAGCCCGGCCGCGACAATTACCTCAAGAACGCGCTTGCTCCTGTCAAGGATCAGTACGACTTTGTGCTGATAGACTGCCCGCCCTCGCTCGGGGTGCTGACGCTGAACGGTCTGTCCGCGGCCGATGAGGTGCTGATACCGCTGCAGTGTGAGTACTTCGCGCTCGAGGGCCTTTCGCTGATACTGCAGACCATCCAGCTGGTGCAGAAGGGCATGAACCCGCGGCTCAGTATCACCGGCATCCTGTTTACGATGTACGACTCCAGGACCAGGCTCGCGCAGGATGTGGTGCAGCAGGTCTCCGGTTATTTTGGCGACAAGGTGTTCGCGACGATCATACCGCGCAATGTCAGGCTGTCCGAGGCGCCATCGCACGGAGTGCCGGTCTGCCTCTACGATCCTTCGTGCATCGGCGCCAAGAGCTATGAGAAGCTCGCCGCCGAGGTGCTGACCCGTGGCTAAGTATGGTCTGGGGAAGGGGCTCGAGGCCCTGCTGCCGGACACGCCTTCAGAGGAGCTGGCGGCTGCGACCGGGCTGGTCTCGGTGCCGGTTGCCAGGATCGTGCCCAATGCCGACCAGCCGCGCAAGCGCTTCGACGACGCCTCGATTGCCGAGCTGGCAGAATCTATAAAGCGGCATGGCATCATCCAGCCGCTGGTCGTCGAGCAGGATGGCACGGGTGGTTACCGCATCATCGCGGGCGAACGCAGGTGGCGGGCGGCGACGCTGGCCGGCCTGTCCGAGGTGCCCACCATCGTCAAGGAATTCGGCCGCGAGAAACGGCTGGAGGTTGCGCTGGTCGAGAACGTCCAGCGCGAGGACCTGAACCCGATCGATGAAGCAGAGGCCTATCGTCAGCTGATGGAAGCGACCGGGCTGACGCAGGACCAGGTCGCCGAGCGTGTGGGCAAGAGCCGCCCCGCCGTTGCCAATGCGCTGCGCCTCCTGGGGCTGCCGATCGATGCGATGGAGGCACTGCGCTCCGGAGCCATCAGCGCAGGCCATGCCCGGGCGATACTGTCGGCGGTCAACCCGGCTGACCGGCAGATCATACTGCATCGCGTCATCGACGAGGGCCTGTCGGTGCGCGAGGCCGAGTCGCTCGCCGCGTCGTGCAACAAGGGTGGCCGCGCCGCCCCGAAGCCGGCACGGCACCAGCAGTCCCCGCGGCTCGATCCCGATGTCGCGACGATCGAGCAGAGCCTCATTGGCCGGCTCGGCACCAAGGTTGCCATCAAGGGTGACGCTTCGCACGGGACGATTACCATAGAATATTACTCGATGGATGATCTGGACCGTGTCTATGGCATCATAGCTGGAGATGGCCGGTAGCATGCGTCTGGCGGTATCTGTCGCTGCCGGCGTGATGATTGCGCTGTCCGTGCTCGGCCAGCCCGCCCATGCGGCTCCCGCCGCGGATGCCGAGCCCAGGCTGGCCGCCGCATGCCTGTATGGTGTGCCCGACGGACTCGAGCTGGCCGAGCTGGTCGACAAGCCCAGGCTGCTCGGCACCACGCACGTGCTGTTTCGGGATGAAGCGACCGGCGAGCGCCGGCTGACCGGCTATGCCGATGCTGTGGCCGTCTACGATATGCCGCTGGACAGCCTGGTTGCCGCCGCGAGCGATTTTGCCGCCTATCCATCCTTCGTTCCGCGCATCATCGAGGCAACGGTAGAGGGGCGCGATGGCCCGATCTGGCGCGTTCGCTACAATGTCGGCATACGATTCCTGGGCGTCGAAGTCTCGTATCGGTCCATTTTCAATTCGATCATCGAACAACTCGGCGGCGGCGCGGTCGGCATGAGGTCGTGGCAGATACAGAGCCTCGATGGCGGGCTGTATGAAAGCTTCACCTCGCTGTATTTCGCGCCGGTAACCGTTCATGGCAGGACCATGTGCTTCGTACGCTACTTCAACAGACCTGGCATCAGACGACCGGGCTTCGGGTTGCTGCAGGTGCTGGACCTGTTTACGCCGCCTGAATCGAAGGCGCAGGTAGCCGCCCTCGCCGGCGAAGCCAGACGGCGCGCGGCCCGGTAGTACAAAGCCCTTCGGTCGTGTAGTATGCGGCACCGGTATGGAACACTACGACGTAGCCATAATCGGCACCGGCCCCGCCGGCCTCGGCGCGGCATTCGCGCTGCTTGAATCCCGCCCGCACACCACCATCGCGCTGATCGACCGCAACGAATTCTCGTCGGGCGGCCTGCGCAACGACTGCAAGATGAACTTCAGCTGGCCCGTGGGTTTCCCGCAGGATGACTGGGACAGAGCCCAGGCGGAGCGCTATCTGGCGCGCGTCGAAGCCTTCCTCAAGCCGACAATCCTCGAGCGCAGCGGCGTGGCCAGATATGCCCACCGAGCGGAACGACTCGGGGCGCGGCTGCTGGAGATCAGGCAGGCGCACCTCGGGACCGATGGCGGCCTGGCGCTGATCAAGCGACTGGTGGCGGATCTGACCGCTCGCGGCGTCGAGCTGTCGCTGGGCGAACAGGCGCTGGCCGTCGACGCTGCGGCCGGCATCATCACGACCGACCAGCGGGAGCTCTCGTTCGGCTCCGCCATCGTCGCTCCGGGCAGGGCCGGATTCTCGTTCCTGCAGGATGTGATGCACTCGAACGGCGTACCCTTCGTGGACAACGTTGTCGATGTGGGCATTCGCGTGGAGCTGCTGGAAGAACGCTACCCCATCGTCAAGGATTATTACGATCCCAAGTTCCTGTTTCCCAAGAAGGTGCGCAGCTTCTGCACGAATTCCCGTGCTGCCCACGTGGTGCAGGAGAAGTACGAGGACGAGAACGGCGTCTGGTACAGCGTGAACGGCCACGCGTGGTCTGCCGACAGACCGGCCAACGGACTCGCCAACTTCGCCATGCTCAAGACCATATCCCTGACGGAGCCATTGGCCAGCGGCCAGGCGTACGCGCGTGCGCTTGGCACCCAGGCCATGCTGCTCGGAGGCGGGCATCCCATCATGCAGCGCATCGGCGACTTCAGGCTCGGGCGCAGATCGACGCGGCAGGGCTTTACGGGCGACCTCTACGACTTTGCGCCGACGCTCGCGTCATGCACGCCCGGAGACCTGGGCCTCGCGGTGCCAGCCAAGGTGATGCGCGCCTTGTGGAACGCGCTCAAGTCACTCGATACGATCGTGCCCGGCGTGCTGCATCCCAGCACCATCCTGTACTACCCCGAGATCAAGACCTACGCCAACAAGCCCGTATTCCAGGATCCGGCCTCCTTCCGCGCGGTGCCACGGCTCTATCTTGCCGGCGACGGCGCCGGTACCAGCCGCGGCATCACATCGGCCTGGGCCTCGGGTATGCGTGTCGCCGACGGCATCATCGATGATCTGGCTCGTGCATGAATCGATAAAAAAAGTACGCAAATGAATCAAAAAGGAAGACCGAATCCTTGACGGTCAAGGTGCAAAGAAGCTACTGTTTAGCCATACACGCAGAGACGGACAGCGAACCGTGCCAAGCGGTTCATCGTTATCCCCTGACACCCGAGGAGATCCTATGAGCATCATCGAATATGTAGAGGCGCGCGAGATTCTCGATTCACGCGGCAACCCGACGATCGAGGTCGACGTCGTTCTGGAGGATGGCACGCTTGGACGCGCCGCGGTTCCGAGTGGCGCCAGTACCGGCGAGTACGAGGCGGTCGAGCTTCGCGATGGCGACAAGAAGCGCTATCTGGGCAAGGGTGTGCTCAAGGCCGTAGAGAACGTCAACAACATCATAGCCGGCGAGATTTGCGGCCTGGACTGCACCGAGCAGGTCGACATCGATCGCACGATGATAGATCTCGATGGTACGGACAACAAAGGCAAGCTTGGCGCCAACGCCATCTTGGGCGTCTCGATGGCCGTCTCCAGAGCCGCCGCGGACTTCCTCGATGTCCCGCTGTACAAGTACCTCGGCGGAGCGCACACGACGCTGTTGCCCGTCCCGATGTCGAACATCATCAACGGCGGCAAGCACGCCGACAACAAGATAGACTTCCAGGAATTCATGATCATGCCCGTGGGCGCCGAGAGTTTCCGCGAGGCGGTCAGGATGAACGCCGAGGTCTTCCACAACCTGAAGAGTCTGCTCAAGTCAGACGGCCACAATACCTCGGTCGGCGACGAGGGTGGCTTTGCGCCCAACCTTGGCAATGAAGAAGCCCTCGACTACATCATGAAGGCCATCGAGAAGACCGGCTACAAGCCCGGCGAACAGATCGCCATAGCACTCGACTGCGCCAGCTCCGAGCTGTTCGACGAGGGCGGCAAGAAAGGCTACAAGTTCTGGAAGTCAAACCCCGACAAGCTCTTCAGCGCCGACGAGATGATAGACATCTACACCAGGTGGGTGGCCAAATACCCGATCGTTTCCATCGAGGATGGCCTCGACCAGAACGACTGGGATGGCTATGTGAAGCTGACCAAGGCGCTCGGCGGCAAGATCCAGATCATGGGTGATGACTTCTTCGTTACCAATACCAAGCGGCTGGAGAAGGGCATAGCGATGGGAGCCTGCAACTCCATCCTGATCAAGCTCAACCAGATCGGCACCGTCACCGAGACCATCGAGGCGATCAACATGGCCAAGAGGGCCGGTTACACCGCCGTCGTCTCGCACCGGTCAGGCGAGACCGAGGATACCTATCTTGCCGATCTTACCGTCGCGATGGAGACAGGCCAGATCAAGACCGGCTCCATGTCACGGACCGACCGCATCGCCAAGTACAACCAGCTGATGCGCATCGAGGACGCGATGGAGGGCATCGCGGAGTATCCCGGGATGAAGGCGTTCTACAACATCAAGAAGTAATTCGCGCCTGGGCACATTGATGACCGCGGAGCCGCTCCCGACCGGGGGCGGCTTTTTTTGCGGCCCTGTACGCCGTGGCGGTGTGTTTGGTAGGATGCGTACATGCTGAATGCCTTTGGAAGTGTCGTGTCGGTCATCATCATGATCGGCATCGGTTTTGTGTTGTCGTTACGTGGGTGGTTCGATGCCAATGCCGGATCGCTGCTATCCAGAATTGTCATAACAATATCGCTGCCGGCCTACATGATTTCAAATTTGATGGGCGGATACGACCGCGCCAGGCTGCTGTCGATGCTGCCAGGGTTGCCGATTCCCTTTCTGGCGATGGGATCCGCGTTCCTGATCGCCATGGCACTTGCAGCCGTCTTCAAGGTCCGCGAGCATAGGCGCGGAACCTTCGCCTCGATGTTCGCGCTGTCCAATACCATATTCATAGGGCTGCCTGTCAACATCATCCTGTTCGGCGATTCCAGCCTCTCCTTTGTCCTTCTGTACTACATAGCGAATACGCTGCTGTTCTGGACCATCGGCGTCTACGGAATCGCTCGCGATGGAGCTGTCATGGCAGGGCATCCGGCACCAGCGCTGCTGTCCGCCGAGGCGCTCAGGCGCATCGTGTCGCCGCCACTGCTCGGCCTCCTGACCGCGGTGGTGCTTATCATGCTGCAGGTGCGGTTGCCGCGCGTCGCCCTCGACTTCTTCAAGACCATAGGCGCGATGACCACGCCGCTCTCGATGCTCTTCATCGGCATCGTGATATCCAGGGTGCAGTGGGACAGGTTCAGGCTGGACCGCGACGTCGTGCTGGTCATCATTGGAAGGTTCATCATCGCTCCGCTGATACTGATCCTGCTGGCGCGCCTGACCGACCTGCCGCTCCTGATGAAGCAGGTATTTCTTGTGCAGTCGATGATGCCCGTAATGACCCAGACACCGATCCTCGTCGGGGCGCACGCCGCGGACGCCGAATACGCGGGCATTGCCACATCGCTTTCCACCGTGCTCAGCCTCGCCATCATCCCGCTGTGCATGGCGCTCTCCGGCATCGTGTTTCTGTAACCGCCTTGACCATGGCATGAGGCGCAGAGCATCATGCCCGCATGATCATGCTGCCGGGGCTCACGAGTACCAGGAAGGAGCGCATTCCCGCGTTCATCGCGGCCTTGCGCCGGTCGAATATCCGCCATATCGCGCTGTTTCCGACCTGCCTTGCCGTCGCCGAACGGCGATCTCTGTATGGCGAACTCGAGACCATAACGGGCCTCTGCATCCCCCATGTGCATCTGCGCTCCGATTGCGGCCCCGAAGAGATGGACTACCTGGTGGGCAGGTTCGGAACCCAGGCATTCAACATTCATCCGCGTGCCAGTTCGCATGCCTTTGGCCCGATCCCGGAGCGATTTGCCGCCAGACTCTTCATAGAGAATGTGGACATTCCGGCCGAGGATGCGGAGCTGTTGGGCGATGGCGGACCGGTTCCGGGCGGACTGTGTCCGGACTTCTCGCACCTGGAGAATGCACGCCTGTTCAACAAGCAGGACTACGTAGCAACCGTCAGCCGCCAGCTCAAGCGCTTTGCGACAGGCTGCTGCCACATATCGGCCATCCGGATAGGGGTACCGAACCACTGGGCAGGAATGTGGGACCACCATGAGTATGCCAGTCTCGCGGACTTTGACTATGTAGGACGTTATCGCGACAATCTGCCCAGCCTCTGGGCCTCGCTGGAGCTGGAGAACGGGTTCGACGAGCAGCTCCTGGTGATCGACTATCTGGAATCGCTGCTATCGGTCAAGGAACGGGATGATGCACGGCACACGGTGTCGTCATGACGGCTGCCATATCTCTATCCTGTTGCGGCCGTGATCCTTGGCCAGTCGCTCCGCGCCGTTGGCCGCGTCGAGCAGCTGCTGAAAGCCATCGATGCCGACCCGTACCGAGGCAACTCCTATACTGATGGTGACCGACAGGGCCTCGCTTCGGTCGGGCGCGTAGACCTGCAGTGACTCGACCGCCTGCCTGACCCGCGCCGCTATGGTCGCAGCCTCATCCGGCGGCGTTTCCGGAAGGATGATCACAAATTCCTCTCCACCGTAGCGCGCGAACAGATCGATGCCTCGGATGCACGTCCGCACGCGATCAACGACCGCCACGAGAACCACATTGCCGGTGGAGTGGCCATAGCGATTGTTGAAGTCGCGGAAATGATCGATGTCGAAGAAGAGCAGCGACAGGTGCCGGTTCAATCTGACCGATTTGGCGTACTCCATGGTTCCCAATTCCATCATGTGTCTGAAATTGTAGGCACCCGTCAGGCCATCGGTGATCGATAGCTGCTCCAGTTCGCCATAGAGCCGTGCATTCTCTATGGCGATGGCGGATTGGGCCGCTATCATCTCCATCAGTTGCACATGATGGGAGGTGTAGGCACACGCTTCCTTGCTCTGGGCGGAAAGGACACCCAGCACCCGGTCGCCATAGAGCAACGGGACTCCGATGTACGCGCGGGACGGAATGCCGCCGGAGCGCAAGGCGTTGTACTTCTTCTGTATCTCCGGATCCAGCACGTCGCCGATGCTCAGCGAGCAGCGGGACTTGATGATCTGACCGCTGATGCCGGGATTCCTTTGCAGGCTGTGCGATGGAAAGGATATCATGACCCCGTTGTCGTGGAAGATCGGGAAGCTCAGCTCGTCGCTGGCTTCGTCGTACAGGGCGAGATAGAAGGTATCCAGGCTGATGATGCTCCTGCATTGCTCGAAAATGGTCCGCATCACCGTGTCCAGATCGCGGCCAGAACTGATCACCATGCCGATATGTGTGATGGCGGACAGCTCGTCAGTGCGGCGGTGCTCTTCGTCGAGCAGCACCATCTTGGTCAGGGCAAACGATATGTAGCGGGCGGCCCGCTCGCTTCGGGCAATCTCGTGCTCGGTAAAGTGGTGGGCATGCTTGAAACTGAGTATGATGGCGCCCAGTATCCGGCCGTTCGAAATCATGGGCAGGCCAAGCACCGAGACGGTGCCGAACCCGGCGGCTATGCGGGGACTGACATACTCGGAATGCAGCGCGTCTTCTATGGCCAGCGCGTGCCCGAGCGTGGCTATGGATTCGGTCAGGGTGCGCTCGCCTGCCTCGGGGCGAAGTGAGCTGTAGGTCTTGCTGTACGCCGCGTAGTCATTGGCGGGAATCGCCACGCGGCGCTCCTGATCCCAGAAGGCTATGGAGCATCCATCCGCATCGATCATGGCCGCCATGCGATCGGCGATGGCGCTCGCCATTGATTGCAGATCATTCGCATCGAGTGCTGCTTCCAGCAGCTCGTTCAGCTGTCTTGTATAGGTGCCATCATCGAAGTCGTTTCCGTTCCTGGCTGACGAAATCGGTGGAATCTTCTTCATGGTCACATAGTGTAATGGAGATGCGGGGCAAAAACCAGAGCATGCTGCCGCGGCCGATCGACGGGAGCCATGCTCGGCTTGTTGGCCGCTTGCGCCGCGTGGTATCATCGGCCCAATGCGGATCAGAATTGCGCCAGACAAGCTTAGCATCGTATCGTACTTCATCGTGATGATAGCGGTCGGATCAGTGCTGCTTCTGATGCCATGGTCATGGAATGGCGAGGGGCGCCTGTCGCTGCTCGATTCCATTTTCACGGCAACAAGCGCGGTATGTGTTACCGGCCTCATCGTCGTCGATACCGCGCAATTCAGCCGCTTCGGACAGACCGTCATCATGCTGCTGATCCAGTTCGGGGGCCTCGGGCTCGTCACCTTCGCGACCTTGTACATAGCGATGCCCAGGCGGAAGGTATCGCTGGTCAACCGTGGCCTCATCAAGGACATGTTTGTTGACGAGGTAGACTCGAATCCGCGCCACCTGATCCGCAATATCATCCTGACGACGGCCGGAATCGAGGGGCTGGGTTTCTTCCTGATACGGCATCGATTCAAGGCTCTTGGAGTCCATGATTATGGGTTCGCGGCCGCCTTCCATGCCATTTCCGCCTTCTGCAATGCGGGGTTCTCGACGTTCAGCAACAGCCTTGAGGCGTTTGTCGGCGATTGGGTGCTGAACCTCGCATTCATGCTCCTGATCGTGTTTGGCGGTATCGGATTCGTGGTACTCCAGGATATCTCCGAGGTCTTCATGCGGACGAAACGCCACCTGAGCTACCACTCCCGGATAGCGATTGCGATGACCGGCACCCTGATACTTGGCGGCATGGCTGCCTTCTATATGCTTGAATTCGATGGCGCCTATGCGACGATGACGCTTCCCGGCAAATTCCTTGCGGCGTTGTTCCAGTCTGTCACGACGAGGACCGCGGGCTTCGATACGATCAATCAGGTTTCACTCGGTCTTCCTTCGGTGGCGCTTACGATCTTCTTGATGTTCACGGGCGGTTCTCCCGGGTCTACGGCCGGTGGTGTCAAGACGACCACGATCTTCGTGGCGTTCGCCGCCGCTTTCAAGAGTCATGAAAACGATGGATCGATCACCTACCGCGGCGGCGCGCTTGGAGCGCACCTGGTCGCACGGACACTCTCGGTGCTCGTCAAGTCGCTCGTCATCATTGGTGCGGCGTTCATCTTGATCATGGCGCTGGAAGGTCCTGGAGGCCGATTCGAGAATATCCTGTTCGAGACCGTCTCCGCCTTCGGCACCGTTGGCCTTTCCCGCGGCATTACGGCCGGGCTTGGATCGGCCTCGAAGGTCGTGCTGGTCGCGACGATGTTCATCGGCAGGATAGGCTTGTTTGCCATGGCCATATCGAGGCCGTCGCGCAGCGTTGAGCGGTTCGCGGAGTTCCCGCGAGAGAATCTGTTGCTGGGTTAGGAGGATCGGCCATGGTGCGCCAATATGCGATTGTTGGTCTGGGTAGCTTCGGCGTCCGCGTTCTGGAGAAGCTGTCGGAGGCGACGGACCAGATCATCATCATAGACAAGAACAAGGAAATCGTAGAGAAGTACAAGGATCTGGCGGCAAAATCGTATATCACCGACGCGCTGAGCAGGCAGGCGCTGTCCAGGATCATACCCGAGTCCATCGATGTAGCCATCGTCGATGTGGGCGACAACATAGAAGTCGCGGTCGTCGTGACGAACGCCCTCAAGAAGCTCGGCGCCAGACAGATCATCGTCCGCGCCGATACGCAGGAGCGCGGCGAGATTCTCGAGATGGTCGGGGCGACCAGGATCGTCTATCCCGCGCTGGAGGCCGCCACGAAGATCGTACCCATGCTGGTGTCGAGCTCCTTGTTCTCCTTCATGGCGATTAGCCCCAGCCTCGTATTGGCGGAGGTAGGCGTACCGGAGCGGTACATCGGCATGACTCTGATAGAAGCGAACTTCAGGCAGTCCAAGGGCATCAATGTCGTCGCCATACGGAAGCAGGTGGGAGACGAATATGAGTATTTCGATCCCAAGTACCGGCTGGCCGCCGATGATGTCATGCTGTGTGCGGGCACCGAGCGCGATGTCACCGCATTTACCGGAGCGCGCATCACCGCCAGGAAGAACGTCATCGGCGAGATGCTCAAGGGAATCTTTGGCCGGCCAAAGCCGAGGACAGGGGCCGAGGAGCCTACCGTGGTCGACTGACCGTCACGCCACCTTCATTCACAGCCGGGGCGCCTCCATGTAGCCTTGTTCGACCATGCTGATGAACGCTTCATGCGAGAAGATGAGGTGGTCGAGCAGGGGGATGCCGAGCAGCTCTCCCGCGCTTCTGAGCCGTTCGGTGATCTCCCGGTCCTCCGGTGACGGGTCGAGCCGGCCGCTTGGATGATTGTGTGCGACGACGAGCGCGCAGGCTCGGTCCGCCACCGCCTCCGAGAAGATTTCGCGTGGGTGGACGATGGTCCGGTTCACGAGGCCAACCGTGACGACGCGTACCGCGATCACATCGTGCGCGCCGTTCAGCGTGCAGCAGAGGAAGCGCTCCTGCTTCCTGTCGTCAAAGTGGCGCACCAGCTGCCACGCGTCCTCCGGGCAGCCGATGCGCCGCTCCCGGACCCCGAAGAAGCGTCTTCCCAGCTCCAGTGCGGCTGCCACGCGGCAGGCCCGTGCCTTGCCCAGCCCCGGTATGGCTACGAGTGCGGGTATCGATGGCACCCCTGTCGTGAAATCGCACCCCGCAAGGATTTCTGCGGCCAGAATGCGTACCTCCTTGCCGCGGGAGCCGGTACCGAGAATCGCCGCCAGCAGCTCGAAATCGGCTACCGACGGTGTGCCCGATTGCAGTATTCGTTCTCTGATATCCAGCTCTTCCGGGTATGGCGCGGCTGTGCGTTCGTATGTCATCTCGCTCGTCTTCATGATGGGCCTCCGCGCGGCATAACGCCCGGTTGCGCCCCCGCACTTGCGCTTTCTCCCGCGATGGGCCTGGATCCTTCAACTAGTTTCACGAAGCTTGTTACGACCCGATTTCTCATGCAGCCCAAGGATGTCGTGACCTGCGACCATACCACGCGTAGTATGGTCGGGGACCGTGTAACAAGCTTCGAGGAACCAGCAATAAGATTGCGCGCTCGCCGATTTTCTACTATACTCATTTCGGTATGCCATTGTGGTTCCGGCGCCGTATGGCGCCGCATCATTGAGATGGAGGGGCAGGCATGAAAAGTGTGAAGGGGACTCAGACCGAGAAGAACCTCATGGCGGCATTCGCGGGAGAGTCGCAGGCAAGAAATCGTTATACCTATTTCGCGAGCAAGGCTCGTGATGAAGGTTTCATGCAGATAGCCGCCATTTTTGAAGAGACAGCAAGCCAGGAGAAGGAGCACGCCAAACGGCTCTTCAAGTTCATGGAAGGTGGCACGATCACCGTTACCGGCACGTTCCCGGCCGGACCGGTAGGTACTACCTCCGAGAATCTGCTGGAGGCGGCGGGCGGCGAGAATTACGAATGGCAAGAGATGTACCCGGGCTTCGCCAAGACGGCCAAGGCCGAGGGCCTGGATGCCATCGCGACCGTGTTCGAGGCGATTGCGGTCGCAGAGAAGCAGCATGCCAAGCGTTATGAGGCGCTCAAGGCGAATGTCGACAAGGGACTCGTCTTCAAGCAGAGCAAGCCGATCGTGTGGCGCTGCCTGAACTGTGGTTACATCATCGAGGCGGCGGAAGCGCCCAAGGCATGCCCCGCATGCGCTCATCCGCAATCATATTTCGAACAGCTCGGCGAGAACTGGTAAGAAAGGAAGACGAGAATGACAGCGATCACGCAGGTGTACAAGTGCGAGAAGTGCGGCAATATAGTCGAAGTACTGCACGCGGCCGACGGAGAGCTGGTGTGCTGCGGTGTTCCGATGAAGTTGCTTAAGGAAAATACCAGCGATGGGGCCAAGGAGAAGCATGTGCCCGTCATCGAGCGCGTCGCCGGCGGCTTCCGTGTGACGGTTGGGGCGGTTGCGCATCCAATGGAAGAGAAGCACTATATCGAATGGATCGAGCTGATCGCCGATGGCAAGGTCTATCGAGCCAATCTGAAGCCCGGGGACAAGCCCGAGGCCACATTCCACATCGAAGCGAAGCGGGTTGCCGCGCGCGAATTCTGCAATCTGCACGGCCTCTGGAAGGCCGAAGCGTAAGCGAGGAGAGTCACCATGGACAAGTACGTATGTGATGTGTGCGGTTATATCTATGATCCCGCAGTCGGCGATCCCGACGGCAAGATTCCCGCCGGGACCGCATTCTCGGCCCTGCCAGCCGATTGGGTGTGCCCAATGTGCGGCGCCGGCAAGGACAGCTTCAGCAAGGCATAGCCTGTTGCGCCGCTCCGGGGCGGCGTGTATCATCAAGGCTGGTATCGTGCGCGTTGGCGCCGGTTCCGGCCTTTTTCTTTAAGGAGTGACTCGATGCTGTCACGGGAAGATTTCATATTCACGATTGGCTACGATGGAGAGACGGCAATCGTCGACGGCAAGGCCAAGGCCAGCTATGGGTCGATGACGACCGCGCAGCTGGCCGAAGCGGGGCTATACCGCTCGGCGTTCGCTTCGGCGGTGTTCTCGGGAAAGCCCGAAGAGTTGCAGGCCTTCGCCACGATATTCAATGCCAGGGCGGGCACTTCGTATTCGACGGAAGAGGATTTCAGGCGGCTGTTTGGCGTGAAGGCCGAGACGATCAGGCGGGTTCTGGTGCTCTAGCACCTTTCGTTTGAATACGGACAGAAGGAGGCCATGATGCGGCGTGCAATGCTATCGGTTTCGATACTGTGTGCTCTCTTGCTTGGTTCATGTGCGGGACTGGGAAACGCGGGCCTTGCGGCTCCGACGGCAAAGCCGGATGAATCACCCGTTCTGGAACCTGCCGCTCCGAAGCCGGTCGGCGATGCGGCGTCGGTAGCAAGCCCCTCCATGGAGTTCTCCAAGGAAGCGACCACCCCGGCGCGAGGCGAGTCCAAGGCCGCATCGGGCGTTCCGGGCCTCGGGGAATCCTCCTCGGCGCCGTCGGCTTCGGGCCTCAAGGCCGGGTACTCCGATGACAACCAGCAATTCAACTACTTCGTCAATTTCCTCAAGGAATACGACTCGGTGCCCCATTATGGGTATGACGTCAGCGAGCGCATAACCGTCCGCGTGCTCGATGCGGCCGGCAAACCGGTGGCCAACGCGAAGGTGACCGTTGGCTCGAGCGGATCGAATCTCGTCGCCGGGCTCACCTATGCCGATGGCGGATTCCGCTTCTATCCGGCCGCGCTTGGATCAAAGGCATCATCCTATGAGGTGCGCGTCGAGGCAGGAGCGCTTTCTGCCCGCGCGCCTGTCCAGCGTGATGGACCCCGGCTTGTCGAGATACGGCTGGGCGGTGCGCGCGTGGTGCCTTCGCCGGTTCCGCTCGATGTGCTGTTCGTGATGGATACGACCGGCTCGATGGGCGAGGAGATCGAACGGCTCAAGTCGACCATCGACATAATCCACGCCAATCTTGCCGAGCTGAAGCCCCGGCCGCTGATCCGCTTCGGACTCGTGCTGTACAAGGATCATGGTGATGAGTACATAACCCGGGTCGTGCCGCTGACCGAAGACCTGGATGCGTTCCAGCGCAAGCTGGCGCCGGTTACGGCGGATGGTGGCGGCGATGGCCCGGAGGATCTGGAATCGGCCCTCGATGACGCGGTCAATCGGGTGGCGTGGAACAAGAACGGCTTGCGTCTCGCCTTTGTGGTCACCGACGCCGAGGCCCATCTTGATTATGGCCGCGAGTATACCTATGTGAACGCCGCCAGCGATGCCCGTGCCAGGGCCATCAAGCTGTACACCATCGGGACCGGCGGTCTGCCGCTCGAAGGCGAATACGTGCTCAGGCAGGTGGCGCAGCTTACCGATGCCCGGTACATATTCCTGACGTACGGCGAGCGCGGCGAATCTGCCGGCGGAGCGGAAGGCTCGGTCAGCCATCATACCGGGTCGAATTTCCAGACCGACAAGCTGGAATCGATCATCATCAAATTCGTCAAGGAAGAAGTCGCGAACCTGTCCGATGTTCCGATATCGGTACCGGATGAATACTTCGACGCCCGTGCGGTGAAGGATGAGAGCCGTGACCAGACGCTGAGCACGCTCTTTGGCGAGGCTATCGGCAACCTGGCCGACTATTCCACCTACCAGATCACGGCCGCCACGCCGTGCGTCGTGCTCCCGGTCGCGGCCTCGGGCGATGGCTTTGGCCCGACCGCCGAGTATTTCGGCGAACGGCTGTTGATGGCTGCCGCGGAGGCCAAGCGCTGGAAGCCGGTGGAGCGCAAGGATCTGCAGAAGGTTCTGGCGGAGCTGGAGCTGCAGCTGTCGGGCCTCGTCGATGAAGGCAGCGTGGCCAAGGTTGGCAGCCTGCTGGGCGCCGACGTGATGGTCTCGTCGACGCTGTACAAGCGCGCTGACCGGTACGAGCTGTTTCTGAAGCTGATCAGGGTATCGACCGCCGAGGTTCTTGCCGTGACGCGGGCCAAGATCGACCTCGACCTGGGACTGTAGGGAGCATGACGGCCAAACCGGCGAAGATCGGATACGAGTGTGTCTCGTGCGGGCACCGGGAGGCGAAGTGGCTTGGCCGCTGCCCCGAATGCGGCGAATGGAACACCATGCGCGAGAGCGCGGCGCCGGCCGCCGATGGACGCGCCGCGCGTGCACATAAGTTCTCGGTGCCGCTCGACGCGGTCGATCCGGCCGAGGGTTCGCGGACAGGCTCGGGGCTTGTCGAGGTCGATCGCGTGCTGGGCGGCGGCATCATGCGCGGCTCCAGCGTGCTGGTCGGAGGCGAACCGGGCATTGGCAAGAGCACGCTGCTCCTGCAGATAGCCGCGCTGGCCGGCGTCAGGGGCCGTGTGCTCTACATCTCCGGCGAAGAGAGCGCCGCCCAGATACGGCTGCGGGCCGACCGGCTCGGCCTGCGGCGCGAAGGGCTGGAGGTGCTGTGCACGGGCGATCTGGCCGAGGCGCTCGCAGCGCTCGAGCGGGTCAAGCCTGCGCTGTTCGTTGTCGATTCGTTGCAGACTCTGTCGTCCGCGGAGGCCGGGGCTGTCCCCGGCACCGCCAATCAGGTCAAGTATTGTTCGCTCGAGCTGTCTGACTGGGCCCGCGAGCGGGGCAGCGCATGCTTCCTTGTCGCGCATGTGACCAAGGATGGCATCATCGCGGGGCCCAAGGCAGCGGAGCATACCGTCGATGTGGTGCTGATGTTCGAACAGAGCGAATCCGATGTGCGTTTCCTGCGTTCGGCCAAGAACCGCTTTGGTTCGACCGACGAGGTGGGGCTGTTTACCATGACCGAACGTGGTCTGGCCGAACTGTCTGACCCCGAGGCCGTGTTCCTAGTCCGGCGCGAGGGCGGCGCACCCGCGGGAGCCGCGATCGCGGCGACCTGGGAGGGCACCAGGTGCATATTGGTGGAGATCCAGGCGCTGGCCGTTCCTGGCAAGGCATCGCTGTCACGCGTCTACTCGGAACGTATCGAGCCGGCACGGGTCGCCCGCGTGGCGGCCGTGCTGGAGAAGCATGCCGGACTTCGTCTGTCCGACCAAGATATCTATGTGAATGTCGCCGGTGGCATCCGTCTGGCGGAGCCCGGCGTCGATCTGGCGCTGGCCGCGGCGCTGTACTCGGCGCGAACCGGCCTGCCGGTACCTGCCGGCGTCGTGCTGGCGGGTGAAGTGTCGCTGGCCGGCGAGGTGCGTCCGGTCAGGCGGATGTCGGGCAGGGCAAGGTCTGCCAGGGCGATGGGTCTGGCACGCGTGGTCGGTCCTCCGGAAACACGCGAAGCAGGCGCCGAGTCCGTCGATGGCTGGACGCACGTCGGATCGATAGGGGCTGCCATCAAAGCGCTCTTCGGAACGGCCGATGCATCGGATTCCTGAGACTGATACGGGCGATCACGGTATTGGAGGTCGATCATGCGGTATGCAGCGGCGGGTACAAGGCTCTTTGGCATAGCGATTCCCCTGGCCAGCATCAGAACTCAGGATGGATGGCGGGTCGGCGAGTATCCCGATCTGGTACCGTTTGCCCGCTTCTGTGCAGCCGGTGGTGCCGGCCTCGTACAGATACTGCCGGTCAACGATACGGGCAGCCAGAGTTCACCGTATTCGGCGTTGTCCGCCTTCGCGCTCCATCCGCTGTACCTGCGAGTCAAGGATGTCCCGGAGGCGGCGGCTGCGCCTGGCGCGATCGCCGCCCTCGACCGCTTTGCCGCGGAGGCCACCCCTGGCGAACGTTTTCCATACGATGCTTGTCTTGAAGCCAAGTTGAGCGCTCTCCGCGCGGTGTATGCCGCCAGTCGCTCCCGGATAGCCGCGGATCCGGAGCTGCACTCGTTCATCGCGGACAATGCCTGGGTCAAGGCGTACGCCGTCTTCAAGCGGCTGAAGTCGGATCATGACGAGCGGTCATGGCGGCACTGGTCAGCACACCGCGATCCTGACAGCGCGGAAATCGAGTCGCTGTGGAACGAGAGCGCGGCGGCGGAGGAACAGCTGTTCCACGCCTGGGTGCAGATGCGCGCGGCCGGTCAGTTCTCGGCGGCGGCGCAGGAGCTTGCGCGGCTCGGGGTCGTGCTGCTCGGTGATATCCCCATCCTTATGAACGATGACTCCGCCGATGTCTGGTCGCGGCGGTCCTATTTTGACGCGTCGATGCGGGCAGGCGCACCGCCCGACATGTATTCGGCCACCGGCCAGAACTGGGGCTTTCCGATATGGGACTGGGACGCGATGGCCAAAGACGGCTACTCGTTCTGGAAGGCACGCATCGCCGCGGCCGACTCCTATTACTCGGCGTACCGGATCGACCATGTGCTGGGATTCTTCAGGATATGGGCTCTCGGCGACCGGGAAGAGACCGGAAGCCTCGGCCGGTTCATACCGGGCCCGGTGCTTGCCGATGGCGAATTGCTGGCAGCCGGCTTCCCCGCGGAACGGATTCGCTGGCTCTCCGAGCCGCATATACCTGGCGCGGAGCTGAAGGCAGCCTGTGCGTCGGCTGTCGAGGCGGATGCGGCGGCCGACAAGGCGCTCGACCGGATAGGATCGGAAGACCTGTTTCTGTTCAAGCGCACCATACGCGGCGAGGCGGACATCGGCGAGCTTGGCCTGGGTGCGACGGCCACCGCCTTCCTCAAGGCGCGCTGGGTCGACCGCGCCCTTCTGCATGTCGAGTCGGGAGGCTACGCCCCCGCCTGGCTGTATCGGCAGAGTCGCGCCTGGGCAAGCCTGTCCGAATCGGAGCGGACGGCGTTCAGCGGGCTGGTCGAGCGGGCGGGCGCGCAGGCCGAGCGCGGCTGGGAGGTCCGAGGCCATGCCCTGCTGTCCATGCTCAAGTCGGCATCGGCCATGCTGCCCTGCGCCGAGGATCTGGGCGCTGTGCCCGACTGCGTACCGCGTGTGCTCGAGCAGCTTGGCATTCCCGGGCTGCGCGTGTCGCGCTGGATGCGCCGCTGGGATGAGCCGGGCCAGCCATTCAAGGCCTTGCGTACCTACGGTGAACTGTCGGTATGTACGCCGAGTGTCCACGATACGTCGACATTGCGTGACTGGTGGGAGCACGAGGAAGGGCGCGAGCCGTTTGCGCGCGCATATTGCCCGCAGCTGCAGCCAGTTCCCGAACGGCTCGATGCCAGCTCCACGCTGACCGTTCTGCGGGCGCTGGCCAAGGCGCCTTCGATGCTGTACGTGGTGCCCATGCAGGATGTTCTGGATACGGCATCGCGGTTCATGTCCAGAGACACTCGTGCCGATAGAATCAATGTACCCGGCAGTGTTGATGGCTTCAATTGGACGTGGCGCATGCGCCCTGCCCTGGAAGAGGTAATGGCCGATCCGTCATTGATGGCAGCGCTGCGCTCACTTGGCGAGCGATAGTCCAAGGTTGGCGCTTGCAATGAACGGATGAAAGAAGCATGGTAGAAGGCATGACAAAGCCAATCACGCCGCAGATCGGTGTCGCGGTCAGGGATCATGGCCTGGCAGAGCGCCTTGCGCGGGAACTCAGATCCCGTGTCACGGGGGCCGAGCTGGACGTGTTGGCTGGTGCCCGGTTCCTCAAGGATGCCATTTTCCCGACCCGCGGCGCGGCCGTCGATATCATCGTGGCCGATCCGGCCATGGCACGCCTGGTTGCCGATGTCGCATGCGACGGCCACGATCCGCTCGTGGCGATCATCGTCGGCCCCGAGCCCGACGAGAACCTGAGCGCTCTTGCCGCCGCACACGGCTATGTGCTCTTTCCGCTGGGATCCGAACCGAGGCCCTTTGTCGAAGTGGCCATCTGGGTATCCGGATGTGTCGCCTCCGCCCGCAAGGGTGTTGGTATCACACGGGCCGTAGCCGACATCGGCCAGCGCTATGAGGAACTGGTACAGGCCCTTCCCGACATCGTCTATGAACTCGATTCCGATGGCGTTATCACCTTCATCAATGAATCGGTATCGATGCTCGGGTACGTTCCTGCCGATCTGGTTGGCAAGCACTACTCCGTCCTGCTCAATGATGATGACGCCGCCGCCGTCGATCGCGACAGGGTGCTTCCCGAATATATAGGCTACACGACGGGCCTCGCGCTGAGCCCCAAGCTGTTCAATGAACGAAGGGGTTTCAGCCGGCGCACATCGGATCTTGAAGTCCGTCTTCGCCGCAAGGCAGGCATGGCGGGGGGATCATTCGACATCATAGGCAGTGTCATCGCCTATGGCGAGATATCATCGGTCGGCGAGTACACGGGTGATGACCGGAAGGATTTCAAGGGCACGGTTGGTATCATCAGGGACATCACCCTGCGCAGGAAATCGGAGGAAATGCTCCGCAAGCTGTACCAGGCCATCGACCAGCTGAGCGCCTGCGTCTTCGTGCTCAACCATTCCTTCGAGATCGAATATGTGAATCCGGTTTTCTTCATGCTGACCGGCTTTGGCCCTCCGGACGTGATAGGCGCCAGCATTTTCAACTTTGTCGCGCTGCAGCCCGACAAGGCGGATCGCATAGCCAGGCGTGTCCAGGATGGCTTTGACTCGAAGGACGAGGTTCTGATCCCACGATCTGCCGGTGGACAGTTCTGGGCCACGCTTGCCGTGGCTCCCGTCCGCTCGCCGGCCGGCGCGATCACGCATGCCATAGCAATCGTAGAGGATATCAGTGCGCGCAAGACGATGGAAGATCTCTTGCGCAACGCGAAGATAGCTGCCGAGACCGCCAATCAGGCCAAGTCACGTTTCCTTTCCAGCATGACCCACGAACTCAAGAATCCGATAAACAGCATCATGTCCGCCGCGCATCTGCTGGAAGCGCCATCGCCGGACGCGCCGGCCCGGCTCTCGTCGATCCTGCTGAACGCTCAGACCCTGCTGGAAATGCTGACCGGCATTCTCGATTACGTGCGATCGGAAAACTCCAGCATCAAGGTGCAGCGGCTGGCATTTCCGCTCGCGGCGTTCATGGAGCGCGCCTGTCAGCCATACCGGCTCGCGGCCACAGCAAAGGGGCTCGAGTTTCACCTCTCCATCGAATCGAATGAAGTGCTGGAGAGCGATCCCGACAGGCTCGATCGGGTCATCACCATCCTGCTGGACAATGCCGTCAAGTATACGGAGTCGGGTTCGGTTTCGGTACTTGCGGCGATAGAACATCCCGAGGGCAACATACCGCACCTGAAGGTCCGCGTCTCCGATACCGGACCCGGCATCCGGGCGATAGATCGGGACCGGGTATTCCGCCCCTTCTCCAGAGCCGAACTGTCGAGCGGCACGGTCTCCAAGGGCGTCGGTATTGGTCTGGCGCTGGCCAGGAACGTCGTACGGGTGCTTGGCGGCGAGATCCGGCTGAGCGGCGAGCCAGGATCGGGCAGCGAGTTTACTATCATCGTGCCGGTCAGTGCGCCGACCAAGATCTCGTACGGATCCACCGCTCGCTACACGGTTCTGGTCGTCGATGACAATGAAGTGAACCTCGAGTACATGCGCACCTTGATAGAGAACAACGGCTACCGGGTTCACTGTGCGTCGAGCGCCGCCGAAGCCTTCAGGGTGCTTGAGACCAAGTACGTCGATGCGGGATTGCTGGACATCCAGATGCCTGGGTACAGTGGAGCCGAGCTGGCGAAGGCGATACGGTCCTATGCGGGAACACGCTACTCGCCTTCGATGCCACTCTTCGCGATGACGGCTCAGGATCAGTCTACGATGGGCCGCCTCGAGGACCTGTTCTCGATTGTGTTTCCAAAGCCAACCGACATAGGCAAATTCTCGGCCGCTCTCAACGCCGCCATGATTGAGCGCGAGACCGTCGTGGTCGGTGGCGGGGCAATGAGCGAACGGCTGGATGGCAGCGCCACGGTCCTGGACAAGACGAGAATCGCCGTGGAATCCGCCATTGCCGCGATATCGCTGGCGCTCGCCGGCACGAGCACCGCCAAGGTCGACATCAAGGTGCAGGCAGCGATCCTTTCCAGCGCTTTCATGCGGATACCGTGCGCCACGGGACAGGAAATGGTCCGCCTCTTCCTGGAACACTATGCCGACGAAGACCGGTCAGTGCTGGGTGGATTGCTGGACAGGATCGCGCGGATGCTGGATTCGGCACTGCCAAGGCATGGCGCCGGTGGCATGGCCTGATCATGAAGGCTCTTGTCGTCGAGGACGACCAGCTGAATCGTGAACTGCTGAGGCGCATGCTCAAAAGGCTTCAGTGGGACTCCGATACGGTCTGCGATGGCCAGGCTGCCCTGGTTGCGTGTCAGTCGTTCGATTATGACATCGTATTGCTCGACTACGAGATGCCACAGCTGAATGGTGTGGCAACCGCGACACGAATCAGGGAGCTTGACCAGGCGCGAGCCAGACATACCCGCATGATCATTGTTACCGGCTCCGACCCAAAGCCGCTGGAACGGACCGGGCTGTTCGACGGTCTCTTGCCAAAGCCGTTTGTGCTTGATGAGCTTCGGTCACGCATCGAGTCCGCGCTCGGTCGGAATCCATAGGCGTCAGTTGCACAGGTGGCCTGAGCATTCCCCTTATGCTTGCATCCTTGGCATCCCTTGACATTCTTTCTCGTTTTATGTATATTTTCCTCAACATCGACGCAGGGTAGAGCAGTTGGCAGCTCGTCGGGCTCATAACCCGGAGGTCGTAGGTTCGAGTCCTACCCCTGCTAAAACAAAGAAGGTCACGCGAAAGCGTGGCCTTCTTTGTTTTTGCGAGCGGGGACAGAACCCGGTTCGTTCGCCTACAGGGCATGGACAGTTTCACGAAGCTTGTTACGATGGCCGTTCTCTGGAACCGGCGTCGACCGATCAACATGCATGGCTAGAATCCTTTGGTTGCCTGAAGGTAATAGGCGGAAATCAGATGGGGATGTGTGGTCGAGCCGTTGATGACCGAGATGTGATCAAGTAACTGGTCGTTGCGAGCACCATAGACGATGATTGGAGCGGCTTCTTCTGGATCGATCATCTGGCTGATTCGGTTCCCGATCTGATCCTCGACAATCTGATACGTGACATAATCCATGACGCGCAAGAAGCTCGGGTAGGCGAAGATGTCGGTGAGAAGAAGGCATGGTGCGCGATACAAATCGAATACGGCGGCTCCTCGACGTGAGAGGAGGTCAGCCATCTCGGTCCGATCTCCTGGAGTTGAAAAGCCCATCTGGGCGGTCTTGGCAGCCTCCCAATGGAGTTGTGTGTCGATGGGGTCGGCATAGTAGAGTGTCACGGGTTCACCGTATCGAATCTATTCTTCAGCTGATCAAAGTAGGCAGAGCACAAGCAGAGCTGGATCGACTGGAGCGGATGCGTATCGCCGCTGCTCATGAGGGCGAGCTGTTCTCTGCAACCTCGAAGTGTGCGGAGAAGGGTATTGGCATAATGGCGGGGGAAGAAGATCAGATGGAAGAAGTTGTCGGCATCATCCCGGTTCAGAAAGTAGCAGTCATGGAAGAACTGCTTCGCCCAGGCCTTTGCTTCAATCTCAAGCATGAAGAAGGACTCATGACGGGCATAGGCATAGTTGATTCGCACAAGCTGTCCTGGGGTTGGCCTCTGCACATCAAGCAATGAGGCGTCGAGTCTGTAGCGATCAAGCTTGCGGCGAAGTCTGCCCCCAAGAGAAGAGGCCTTGGGGATCCAGCCTCGTTCGGGGTAGAGGCGGTAGATGCTGCTGGTCAGAAACCGCTCGTAGAAGTTGCCCATGAGCGATTTTATCATTTTCTGCATGATAAATCAAAAATTCTGACTGCCTCGCTACTTGCCGCCGCGAGTGCTTCAAGGGAATTTGATTGATCGCGCGATTGCTGTCAGAATGGTCTGCTCAATGGGAGGTCCGATGGGCGATTGCCATGATCTTCGCCATCACGGTATCGATAGCTTCTGGCGGCATCCTTTCGGTTCACCGAACACCGATTCGATGAAAGGTTTCTGCGGCGGGATGTCGTCAGACTGCATCCTCGGTCTTGTGATGTTCGCCTCGCGCTGTCAATGATCATTCATCTCACCCGCCTCCCTGACATAAGCACCGACCGTCAGTTGCAGGCAACGCCATTCTGCGTGTATGGCCGCTTCGCGCTCTTGCGCGATGGAGCGTTTTGGTGTGGTGACCTCCGTTCATCCCATCCGACAACAACACAGACCGGTTGGTATTGGGCCGCGGACGGCTCCGGTGACCTCCATGTCTCGGCCCGTGGAGCCGGCATCGATGGCCAGATGCTCGTGCGGGATAGGCGCGACATCCTTGCGTGGCTGGTTCACGAGCTGGTGAGGAGAAGGGTAATACGGAAGCCGCAATGTCTTGAAGTCGTCGAGGGATAATAGGGGCGCAGCCTGGGCTGATTCAACCTGGATACACCATTCGGCCAATCGCCATCATTCAGGATTGGCTTCATCATGAGCGAATCGATTCCATCGAGTTGTATCGATGGCTTGTTTTATTCCGTGCCAACTCGTATCATGCATCCAACGCCGATTTACCTGAACTTGCTGGGGCGTTCAACAAATACCCGCTAAACAAGGAGATTCCCATGTTTACACCCGCTTCGTTCAGCCACACAATTACCCTTGACGGCATTGAGATTACCGGCAATGTCCTATGGTGCTTCATCAATGATGTGGAAGTGGAGCTGACGAGTCCCTATTCCGGTATCCGCGCCGGATTGCATACAACCCTCTGGGTGAATTCTCCGGCAACCAGAAATCTGGATGATGAGAATGGCATATCCGAAAAGGGATATAGGACGATAGCCACGTGTCTGGAAATTGCGTATCGAGAAGCCGACTTCCTCTACAGGAACAGAGAGGTGCTGCATGATCGAATCGCAAGATGTGAGCGCGAAGTGGCGGAAGCCACGGTTGAACTGGAAAACCTGAAGAGCGCTTTCGCCGTGGAGAACAGCCTTAGAAAGAAGCAGCTAAGGCGAAAGGAATTGTCACAGAAGGAATATGGGGCGTTTCGAAGGGAATATCGAGACAAGCTGCACTCTATGGAATGGGCAATAAGAGAAATTTACAGGAGCATATATTCTGGTTATCCGGAACACAGGGTTCGATATGGAGATGAGAAGCAGGATATTGCCTTCGTAAAGAAGTATTTTGCCTGAACCTGCAACGATTCGTGGCGAACATCCTGAATGTGCACGGCCCGGGCCAATGATTTTCCCATTCTGAATTTTGGATACGTTGCCAGCTATGTACTTGATGCTGGCGACTCATTGGTAGCCTTTGATGCAGGAATGGGCAAGAACACCTTTCTTGCACGGATGAAGAGCCTGAACCTCGAGGCCTCGACGGTTCTGAATGTATGCTTCACCCATTTCGACCCTGATCATGTCGGCGGTATCGGGGCCTTGCCGAATGCCAGAGCCCACATGGACAAAGCGGAGGTGTCGATGCTGGATGGGACTGTCCCGCGCCTCTTTGGCAAGGTGTTCAGCAAGCCCTTGCCATCTGCCCATGAAACCCTCGAGGATGGGCAGGAGATGCTGATCGGGAATGCCATCATCAGGTGCATATCCACGCCGGGGCATACCGCTGGCTCAATGTCCTTCCTGATCAACGACTCCATCCTTGTCGTAGGTGATGAAAAGAACTTGAAAAGGGGCAAGGCCGTACTCGATTTCAAGTTGCTGAGCATGGACAATGAGCAGAGGAAGGAGTCCATCATCAAGCTCGCCGGACTCAAGGGAATCAGGTTGCTCTGCACGGCACACTCCGGATACACGGATGATTTCAGGCTCGCGATGCAGGGATGGGTGCAATGCATGCAGGAATCTTCTTCTGCCATCAGCAATCAGTGGAAGGACGTATCGGCCTTCGATGCCCGGAAAATACATTCAAGGAACATATCCGCAGTCGTCAGGCTCACTTCCGATAGAGAGCCGGCATTGTCGATCTGGCAAGAGTCATCTTCCTCTTCTCGTGGGTCCATGGCATGAGCGGGCGTACTAGTGAGCTTCTTCAGGCACGCGCCATATTCGGACTTGCCTTGATATACTCCAGAAAGGCCGTCACTCGCTCGTTGATGAAGAAATCACGGACACGGGGGCGTGTACGAAGCAGAAGTCCGTCAAGCCGTGTGACCCGCGATATTGCCACATAGGCCTGACCAGCTGCAAAGGCGCCCCGAGAGAGGTCAACAAAGACCTTCTCCAGTGTTCGTCCTTGCGCTCGATGGATCGTGATGGCCCAACCGAGTACGAAGGGGTACTGCCTGTATTCGTCAGCGGTCTCCTCTACGAGCCGGCCTGATCGCAGTGCGAAGCGGAGCTTCTTCCAAACATGGGGCTCTACCGCAAACTGACCCGTTTCGTCCTGGAGCATTATGCTCTCATCCTCCAGTGCAACAACCGTCGCAAGGGCCCCATTTACCAACCGGCGCTCAGGTTGATTGACCGTGCACATGACACGGGCACCTACCTTGAGTTCGAGCATGCGCGGCGCAGGAAGGTCTTCATCATCAAGCGTGTCCGCAAAATTCCCGGTCGATGCTGCCTTATAGCTTCGGGTCTGCCCCGGCA
>MTLE01001012.1_pt1 | contig 50612 bp, 45 predicted proteins | sample 1982461 | NCBI WGS metagenome assembly MTLE01 (sample SAMN05712605, study PRJNA340218) | biofilm metagenome | isolation source: sample SPL anode biofilm adapted to -200 mV | place: USA | collected 2012-02-03 | reverse complement strand
GTAGGTTGGAAAGGTAGATGTTCGGCTAAGCGTCTATCGCTTGGTCGTAGCTAAGACTTGTCCGTCCACTGACGGAAGCAAGTCTCCAGACTTCCATATTAAAAAAAGAGAAAAGGCACAAGAAATTGTGTCTTTTTCTTTATTAAATCATTTTAAAAGGATAATTGGTTTTCAGTCAACGCGCGAATAAATATCAGAGTAAGCGTAGATGTAATTGCAATTATACATTCAAAAAAATCCGCAGAAAAGTTTTTCCGCGGATTTTTTATTGAAGTATATATTTCGTATTATTTTTTCCAGAATGCAGGAGTAAACAGCAGCAAAACAGTGAAAAGTTCGAGACGTCCGGCAAGCATCATAAACGATAAAAACCATTTGCTGAATTCCGGGATATAAGCATAGTTTCCGCTGGGTCCTACCAGTCCCAGACCCGGGCCCACACCGCCAAGACAGGTAATCATTCCACCTATGGATTCCTGAAATCCCAGTCCTGAAATAGCAAGAACCAATATGCCGAATGCCGCTACTGTGAGATAAAGTATGATAAAGGCGAATACACGCGTTACTATGTCTTCGCGTACCAGATGTCCACTGTAACGCACCGGTACAATCGCATTCGGGTGTATAAGTCTCTTAAATTCGTAATAGCAGGCTTTGGCCGAAATAACCACACGCACCATTTTTATAGCGCCACTGGTAGATCCGGCAGAAGCGCCTGTAAGCATAACAATAATCAGGATAACCCATGTAAGCGGTTTCCATGTCATATAGTCGGCCGTACTGAAACCGGTGGTTGTCATTAGTGAAGTTACAGTGAAGAGGCCGTCGCGCCATGCCTGTTCCAGTGTTTTGAAATTCTGAACTTTCGAAAAATCGATTAACGACAGAAATACAATAATTGAAAATGACAGCAATACAATCAGGTAATAGCGCAGTTCTTCATTTTCACGTATCTTTTCCCATTTCTTTTTGAGCCCGAAATAATACAAGCTGAAATTAATCCCCGACAGTATCATGAAAATAATTATCACGTACTGAATATATGGCGACGGCCAGAAGGCGATACTTGCCTGTTTGGTGGAAAAACCACCGGTTGCAATGGTGGCAAACGACTGACAGAAAGAGTCGAACCAGTTCATGCCTCCAAAACGGAGCAGCACTGTTTCGGCAAGGGTAAGAGATGAATAAATGAAAAATAAACGTTTGGCTGTTTCATTTATTTTCGGGTGAATTTTGTCTTTTGTAGGCCCTGATGATTCAGCTGCGAAAAGCTGGGATCCGCTGACTCCGAAAACTGGTAAAAGTGCCAGTGAAATGACAATAATTCCCAAACCGCCAATCCAGTGGGTAAAACTACGCCAGAATAACATCCCGTGCGACAGCGATTCTATATTGTTCAGAATAGAAGCTCCGGTGGTTGTGAACCCTGAAATGGTTTCGAAAAAGGCATCGGTGAACGATGGTATGGCTCCGCTTAACCAAAAGGGCATCAAACCGAATAGACTGAAAATAATCCACGTAAAAGTTACGATAACCGAACCTTCTCTTTTTCCGATATTTTTTCCGGGGTTTCGTCCCAACAGTAATCCTATTGCTCCGAAAACAAGTGCAATAGCCGCCGAGAGAATAAAGTACAGTGCATCATTCTCGCCGTAAAAAAGAGGAATCAGGCTTATAGCAAGTAATAAAAAACTCTCAACCAGCACCAGGCTGCCCATCACTTTTATTACTAATCGTAAGTTGAATTCTGTTTTCATTAATTAAAGAAGGTTTCAATTTTACGTATGGCCGATGAAACACAAAAAACAATAACGTGGTCGTTGGGCATTACCACGGTGTTACCGCTTACTATACTTCCCACTCCTTCTCTGACTATACCTCCGATATTCACTTCATCGGGCAGGTTTAGGTTTTTAATTTGCGAACGGGTTATTTTTGAACCGGCTTTGGCCACAAATTCCACCACTTCGGCATCGGCTGATGTAAGACTTCGTACGTTGAGCACGTCGGCATCGAGGGTAATTTGGTAAATATAACTGGCTGCAATTATTTTCTTGTTGATAACAGTACCGATATCCATACTTTCGGCAAGCATAATGTAATCAATATTTTCCACCTCGGCCACTGTTTTCTTCACTCCCAAACGTTTGGCTGCCATACAAGCAAGAATATTGGCTTCAGAATTTCCGGTAACAGCTACAAAAGCATCCATTTCCTGAATTCCTTCTTCCTTCAGAATATCAATGTTTCTGCCATCGCAGTTTATAATCAGAGAGTTGTTTAGTTTTTCGGCCAGTGAGTAGCTTCTTTCCTTGTTGCTTTCAAGGACTTTGGTGTGTATATTTGAAGGCAGGTTCTGTACTGTTTTTTGAGCAATACGGCTTCCGCCCATTATCATAACATTCTTTATTTCAAAATCTTCTTTGCCTGCCTGTGCGCGTACATAATCCAGATTGTCGGGTGTGGTTATAAAGTAAACAATGTCGTTTTCCATAATCATGTCGGAGCCCATTGGGATGATGGTTTTGGTTTTCCGTTTAATGGCAACGACTCTGTATTTTTCATGATCAAACGATCCGCCTTTGAATTTCCGGTTTACGATTGCTGCATTACTTCTTACTTTTATTCCCAGTAATATCAATGCATTATTACAAAAACTCAGGTTCTGACGTAACCAGTTTCTTTTCAGCGATTCGACAATTTCCTGTGCGGCCAGAGTTTCGGGATAAATGAGATAATCTACTCCCATTGTTTTGAAAAACTCTTTGTTCTTTGGCAATAAGTATTCATAATTATCAATACGGGCGAGTGTACGTTTTGCTCCAAGATTGTTGGCAAGCATACAGGCAGTCATATTCACGCTTTCGTAAGGAGTTACAGCAATAAACAGGTCTACATTATTAACTTTTACTTCCTCCAGATCTCTGATAGAAGTAGGAGAACCTGTGACTGTTAATAAATCGTAATTAGATTCCATGTCTTTCATTCGTTCAGGATCCTGATCCAGAAGCGTAATGTCCATGTTTTCGCGGGATAACATTTTAGCCAGATAAGTACCAACTTCGCCGGCACCGGCAATAATAATTCTCATTTCTTTTTTTTACCTTAAATAAAAAACAATAATAAATAACTAAACAGTTTACAATATATAATGCACATTTTTAATGTTTCATAAAGTCTTTAGTCAGATTATCCGGCAACCTTCAGTGCCTCAATCAGCTAATTTTATTTGTGTTTTCCAGTTTGCGTTTTTTAAGGCTGAACGATTTTTCAATAACTTCTTCAATGCTTTTGCTTATGCCTCTGGTATCAAGGCCCAGTAATGCATATAATTCTTCAGGTGTACCGTGCTCAACAAAATTATCAGAAATACCCAGACGTTTTACATTGGTTTTATAATTGTTATCAGCTAAAAATTCCAGAACTGCACTTCCGAATCCTCCCTGAATTACACCATCTTCTACCGTTATTATCTGATTAAAATTTTTCCCTACTTCATGGAGCATTTCTTCGTCTAAAGGTTTCAGAAAACGCATGTCGTAATGAGCCACCGATATTTCATATTTATTTTCAATATCAGCAATAGCTGTTACAGCGGGATTTGCAATTGTCCCGATAGTCAGTATTGCAATATCTTTTCCGTTCTTTATACATTCACCTTTCCCGATTTCCTGAATTTTCATGGGAGTTTTCCAGTCGATGGTAAATCCCATACCTCTCGGATATCGAATAACAAAAGGCCCCATATTTTTTTGCTGAGCCGTATACATCAGATTCCGTAATTCCGGTTCGTTTCGCGGAGCCGAAATTGTCAGATGAGGAATGCAGCGCATATAAGCCAGATCAAACATTCCGTGATGTGTTGCTCCATCAGAACCTACAATTCCTGCACGATCCAGACACATAATTACATTCAGTTGCTGTAATGCCACATCATGAATTATATTGTCATAGGCTCTCTGCATAAACGAAGAGTATATGTTGCAGAACGGAATCATTCCTTCTTTTGCCAGGCCGGCAGAAAATGTAACGGCATGACCTTCGGCAATTCCCACATCGAACACACGGTTCGGATATTCACGTTGCATAATATTCATGCAGCAACCTGACGGCATTGCCGGGGTGATAGCTACAATCTTATCATTTTCTTTTGCCAGTTCCAAAAGTGTTTCTCCAAATACATCCTGAAACAGGCGTGGGGTAGGAACCGTAACTTTTGAAGTCTTGCGTTCTCCCGTTGCCACATTGAATTTTCCGGGTGCATGCCACTCTGTTGCCGACTTTTCGGCAGGTTCATATCCTTTACCTTTCTGGGTAATGCAATGCAATACTTTCGGTCCCTTGAAATTTTTAATATCCGATAAAATTCGCACCAGTCCATCCACATCATGTCCATCTACCGGGCCGAAATAACGTATATTCAAACCTTCAAATATGTTATGCTGCTTTGTTAGTGCAGCTTTCACAGTATTATTAAATCCTATGATGCGATTTTTCTTTTTTTCATTAATCACCCCCATGTTCTTAAGCACTTTATATGCTCTGTAGCGCAATTTGTTGTAAGCGCGCGAAGTGGTAATGTCGATCAAATATTGTGAAAAACCTCCTTTAATAGGATCAATTGCCATCTGATTATCATTCAGAATAATCAGGAGATTGTTTTTGTCCATCGAGGTATTGTTCAGTCCTTCGAAGGCTAAACCACCCGTCATAGCACCATCGCCAATCACAGCAACCACTTGTCTGTCGCAGTCATCTTTTAAAAGTGAAGCCACAGACATTCCTAACGCTGCTGAAATAGATGTGGACGAATGTCCAACTCCGAATGCATCGTATTCGCTCTCTTTAGGAGTGGGGAAACCGCACAGTCCGTTCAGTTGCCGGTTGGTGTGAAATTTATCGCGCCGACCTGTAAGTATCTTATGTCCGTATGCCTGATGACCTACATCCCATACTATTCTGTCGTAAGGAGTATTAAAGACATAATGTAATGCAACGGTGATTTCAACAGTACCTAGATTTGCGCCTAAATGTCCCGGGTTTTTTGATACTTCATCGATTATAAATTGTCTGAGTTCGGAACAAACATTTGTAAGTTCGTTTCTCGGAATTGCTTTTAAATCAACGGGAGAATCAATTTTATATAAGTATTTGTAAGAATCTTTAGTCATTTTCAATAAAATAGCGTGCAAAAATAATTAAAAAATACGCTTTGTAGGCATTATATAACAGTTATTTTTATTAATAAGTTTGTAACTGTATTATATTCCTGTTTTAATTGTAAAATTTAATAATCAGAAACATATAACTGAGGCCAACATAATATGTATTGTTAACATTAAAAACAATTGGCTTATAAAAATAAATGTTTTTTTTCATTGATTGAAATTATAGTTATGCTTTTAAGTTAAAGTAAGTTGTTATATTTGCAGAATTGAATATTACAGTTATAGTGGAAATGCCTCAAAAATAGAATAAAGTGATTTAAACCGGATTTCTGCGAATTTATTGAAATAAAACACAAAATGCGAAAAATCATCCTGTTACAATTATTAATCATGACTGTTCCTCTGATATTTGCAACTCACAAAGTTTATCTGATTCACGGATATGCCGGTTCGGCTGTTGAAATGGAGCGATTGCATAAGGCGATACAAAAAGAAGGGTATATTTGTGAAATTTATACTTATCCGAGTATGGTTGATGATATAGATACGGTAAGCGTGCATTTATATAATAAAATCAGGCAGGAAAATTTTGATTCCGTTTCATTTGTCACCCATTCAATGGGAGCTTTAGTAGTGCGATCTCTTTATAATTATCTCAGGAATGATTCGGTTTTTCCCGGTATTTATCGCATTGTAATGATAGCTCCTCCGAACAGAGGAACTCCTCTGGCTGATTTTTGGTCACAATTCCGTGTTGTGAAATTTTTCGGAGGACCCAATATAGAAAATCTGACTACAAATCCCGAAACCGGTGCTGCCCGATATCCTGTCCCTGAGTGTGAAATAGGAATTATTGCCGGAGCAAAAGGAACAAAAAACGGATATAATTTTTTGATTGAAGGAGATAATGATGGAATTGTTCCTACTGAAAGAACTGATTTAGAAGCAAAAAAAGATATTACCTATGTTAAAGCATCTCACTGGGGGCTTACATTTAAAAAGGAAGTTAGTAAACTGACTTTGAATTTTTTAAAGAACGGAACCTTTGATTGATAGTTGTGAAATTGTTGAATCCTCTGGTTTTTATATATATTATTAAATAAAAGTGCGGGATTTATTACAGATTGTATGTAAAAATAAAGAAAATCTTCCAAACTATTTGTTCGTTTGAAAATTTGCTTTATCTTTGCAGTCGAAAATTTGAAAAAATGATTACTCAAAGTTTATATACAAGCCTCGTGAACGTCGTGCTACTTTTGGTCAATAATCAGAGGTGAGGATGGTTACGTTGTATAAACTTTATGTATTATAAAAGCATTATAAAAACCTTTCTCACCATAACGGAGAAAGGTTTTTTATTTTATAAAAAGCCGGTGGTTTACCGAGTAAGACCCCGATAGCTTTTTATTTGTCAATGAGAGAATAAAGCAATTAACTGATTATAAAAATCTTGGAAATATGAAACGTGAATTAAACAGTTCAACCAGTACCGGAGGACGGCGAATGGCCGGAGCCCGTGCGCTTTGGCGGGCAAATGGGATGACTAACCTGCAAATGGGTAAACCAATTATTGCAATTGTCAATTCGTTTACACAATTTGTACCCGGGCACGTACATTTGCACGAAATTGGTCAGAAAGTTAAAACCGAAATTGAAAAACTGGGTTGCTTTGCAGCCGAATTTAATACGATAGCTATCGACGATGGTATTGCTATGGGACACGATGGAATGCTTTATTCATTGCCATCGCGTGACTTAATTGCCGATAGTGTGGAATATATGGTTAATGCTCACAAAGCAGATGCGATGATTTGTATCAGTAATTGTGATAAAATAACTCCTGGAATGCTGATGGCTGCGATGCGGTTAAACATTCCTGCTGTCTTTGTATCGGGTGGTCCGATGGAAGCCGGCGAACTTGACGGAAAATCGCTCGATCTGATCGATGCCATGGTGCAGGCTGCTGACGATAATGTATCTGATGAGCAGGTGGCTAAAGTTGAAAATGCTGCCTGTCCAACCTGTGGGTCATGTTCGGGAATGTTTACAGCGAATTCGATGAACTGTCTGAACGAAGCTATCGGTCTTGCTTTGCCCGGAAACGGAACCATTGTGGCGACTCACGCCAACCGTGAAAAACTGTTTATTGATGCAGCACGTATCATAGTTGAAAATGCATATAAATATTACCGCGAAGGAGATGAGTCCGTTTTACCACGGTCAATTGCCACACGGAATGCTTTTAAAAACGCGATGACTCTGGATATTGCAATGGGTGGTTCAACAAATACGGTTTTGCATATACTGGCTATTGCTCATGAGGCAGGAGTTGAGTTTACCATGGATGATATCGATGAACTTTCCCGCCATACTCCATGTTTGTGTAAAGTGGCTCCGAACTCACAGAAATATCATATTCAGGATGTGAACAGGGCCGGTGGAATTTTGGGAATTTTAGCCGAACTGAATCGGGGAGGATTGCTCGAAACTTCGGTTCACCGAGTCGATGGATTGAGTTTGGGCGAAGCGCTCAGCAAATACGATGTTACATCGAAACAATTGTCTTTGGATGTGGAAGGGCTTTACAAAAGTGCTCCGGCTCACAGATTTAATTTAGTGATGGGCTCGCAGAATGTACAATATAAAGAGTTGGACAAGAACCGTGAAACCGGTTGTATACGCGATATGGAACATGCTTATACGGTTGATGGCGGACTTGGAATTTTGAAAGGGAATATTGCTCAGGATGGTTGTGTGATTAAAACAGCCGGAGTGGACGAAAGTATATGGAAATTTTCGGGTCCTGCAAAAGTTTATACTTCTCAGGATGCAGCATGTGATGGTATTCTCGGTGGAAAAGTCGTTGCCGGTGATGTGGTGGTAATCACTCACGAAGGTCCGAAGGGCGGTCCCGGAATGCAGGAAATGCTTTATCCGACATCTTATATAAAATCCCGCCATTTGGGAAAAGAATGTGCATTGATTACCGATGGACGTTTTTCGGGAGGTACTTCCGGTTTGTCAATCGGGCATGTTTCTCCTGAGGCAGCTGCCGGCGGCAACATCGGTTTAATTCAGGATGGCGATATTATTGAAATTGATATACCCAGCCGTTCGATCAATGTAAAAGTAAGCGACGAAGAACTGGAAAAAAGACGTCAGGCCGAACTGACGAGAGGCAAAGACGCCTTCAAACCAAAAGACAGAAACCGTGTTATTTCTAAGGCTCTGAAAGCCTACGCAAGCATGGTTAGCTCTGCCGATAAAGGCGCGGTTCGAATGATTGATTAATCAGCAATAAAATGTAAAAATCGGTTTTATTGTTTTATAAGATATTTATTATTAATGAATTAACTAACTCTGGACTTTTTAGAAAAAATAAAGAGGAAATAAAAATATTATGGAGAATAAAAAGATAACAGGAGCGCACGCATTCATGCAGGCGTTGGTTGCCGAAGGTGTTGATACCATTTTCGGGTATCCCGGCGGTGCTATAATGCCCGTTTTCGATGCACTTTACGATTACGATAAACATATAAATCATATTCTTACCCGTCATGAGCAAGGTGCCACACATGCTGCGCAGGGTTATGCCCGTGTTTCGGGCAAAGTCGGCGTTTGTCTGGTTACTTCGGGGCCGGCTGCCACTAATGCCATTACAGGAATTGGTGATGCAATGCTGGACAGCACACCTATGGTTGTTATAACCGGACAGGTTGCTTCCGGATTGTTGGGAACCGATGCTTTTCAGGAAATAGATGTAGTGGGTATAACACAACCAATTACAAAATGGGCCTATCAGATTCGCCGTGCTGAAGATATTAGCTGGGCTGTTGCGCGTGCTTTCTATATTGCACGAAGCGGACGTCCCGGACCGGTAGTTCTTGATTTTGCTAAAAGTGCTCAGATTCAGGAGGTTGAATTTGATTACAAACCTTGTACATTTATTCGTAGTTATTTACCAATACCGGAAGTTCAACCTTCGCAAATAGAAGATGCTGCCGCTCTTATTAATGCTGCAAAAAAACCTTTTGCGCTGGTAGGGCAGGGTGTAGTGTTGGCAAATGCAGAAGAGGAATTGAAAGCTTTTCTGGAAAAAGGGAATATTCCTGCTGCCTGGACTTTGCTGGGAGCTTCGGCTATGTCAACAGATTTTCCGTTGAATAAAGGTTTTCTGGGAATGCACGGAAATGTTGCGCCCAATATGAAAACCAATGAATGTGATGTGCTGATTGCTATTGGTATGCGTTTCGACGACCGCGTTACCGGCGACTTGAAAACATACGCCAAACAGGCTAAAATTGTACATTTGGATATTGATGCTGCCGAAATTGGTAAAAATGTAATTCCTGACGCTCCGGTTTTGGGTACAGCCAAAGAAACTTTACCTGCACTGACAGCTCTGATTAAAGAAGCTAAACACACCGAATGGATCGCTTCGTTTGAAGAATATCAAAAACTCGAATATGATAAAGTTATCCAGCGTGAGGTTTTTCCTGTATCAGGCGAAATGACGATGGGTGAGGTAATACATAAAATATCCGCTGCTACCGATAACAAAGCTGTTTTGGTAACCGACGTGGGTCAGAATCAAATGATGGCTGCTCGCTACTTTAATTATTCGCAAACTCGTAGTGTGGTAACTTCAGGTGGTTTGGGAACCATGGGATTTGGAATTCCGGCTGCTATCGGAGCCAAAATGGGTGCTCCTGAACGTACAGTCTGCATGTTCAGCGGCGATGGTGGATTCCAAATGACTATTCAGGAACTTGGAACTATCATGCAGGAACAAATCGGTGTGAAAATGATTATACTGAACAACCATTTCCTTGGAATGGTACGTCAGTGGCAGGAAATGTTCTTCGAAGAACGATATTCGTTTACCGAAATGGTTAATCCTGATTTTATAGCCATTGCAAAAGCCTATCGTATTGCCGGTACCGAAGTGCGTAAACGTGACGAACTGGATGCGGCTATTGCAGATATGCTGAAAGACGACAAACCTTATTTACTGGTTGTAAATGTTGAGAAAAAAGGTATGGTTTACCCGATGGTTCCTGCCGGTGCATGTGTAACTAACATTTTATTGGGAGATTAAATCATGGAAAATAAATTATATACTATTACCGTTTTTTCTGAAAATACTGTCGGTTTGCTGGGGCAAATAACCATTATTTTCACCCGTCGCGCTTTGAATATCGAAACACTTTCAGTATCGCCATCGGCGCTGAAAGGTATTCACAAATTTACCATCACGCTTTTTGCAACGGAAGATGTTGTTTCAAAAGTTGTAAAACAGATTGATAAACGCGTTGATATTTTAAAAGCATATTACAATACCGACGAAGATCTTATTTTTCAGGAAATTGCACTTTATAAAGTAGCCACTGAAAAGTTCCTTGAAAACGGATCGAACGAAGAACTGATTCGGAAATATCATATCCGGATTCTTGAAATTACGAAGGATTTTGTGGTTCTGCAAAAGGCCGGACACTACGAAGAAACTCAGCACTTGTTTGAAGAGTTGAGTGAATCTATCGGAGTTCTGCAGTTTATCCGCTCAGGACGGGTGGCTATTACCCGCTCAAAGGTGGAAAGACTGAGTGACATGTTGGATAAAATTCAGGAAAAATTCGAAAAAAACAATTAATTTTGAACCTGAAAATTAGTTGAAATGAGTTTAAAAAAAGCATATTCCTTTCGGGTTCAGCCACAATTTGTCGACTTTCAGTTTCAGGCTACAATGGCCTCGTTAGGCGATATATTGTTGACTACTGCCGGGTTTAATGCAGATGATAATGGTTTCGGATTACGCAGGCTGCATCAAATGGACAGCGCTTGGGTGCTTTCGCGGATGGCTATCGAGATGTCCAGATTTCCGAAACAATACGAAAATATCCATGTCGAAACATGGGTGGAAGAAGTAGGACGGGCAAATACCACCCGAAACTTTTGCATACGCGACGATAAGAATGAAATCATTGGAAACGCGTGTACAATCTGGGTGTTTTTCGATATGAAAACGCGTCGGGCAAAAGATTTACAGACTCTGGAGGGCATTCATGAATACGCTAATGGCGAGCCCGCACTGATTGAGAAACCTGTGAAACTTCATGAAGTTGATGGTGCGCGGTTCGATGGTTTTAATGTTAAATACAGCGATATTGATATCAACGGTCATGTGAACAGTATTCGTTATATTCAGTGGATAAGTGATTGTTTTTCACTTGATACTTACAGAAATAATACGATAAAAAGGTTCGAAATAAACTATATGACCGAGATGTTGTATGGCGATTTTGCAGAAGTTTACCGTTCGGAAGCCGAACAGGGTGATTACAGGTTTGAAATTCGCAAGGGAGATAAAACTGCTTGTCGTGCAAGGGTTTTACTTTGATTTCTTGTGAAACCGGTCGTAAAATTTTCAAAAATATTTTAATAACTTAATATGAAAATTCCGATGAAATTGTATCGGGACTTTAAAAATTAAAAAAATGGCAAATTATTTTAATTCACTTCCACACAGACTGAAAGTTCAGGAGCTTGGAAAATGTGATTTTATGGAAAGCAGCGAATTCGCTGATGGAGTAAAAAAACTTATCGGTAAAAAAATCGTTGTGGTTGGTTGTGGTGCTCAGGGACTTGCCCAGGGATTGAACATGCGCGACAGTGGCCTTGACATTTCTTACGCGCTGCGTCAGGATTCGATTGATAAGAAAAAAGCGTCGTATCTGAACGCTGTGAACAACAATTTTGTAGTCGGAACTTTCGAACAACTGATTCCTACCGCCGATATGGTAATGAATCTTGCTCCTGATAAGCAACACACTTCAGTTGTAAATCAGGTAATGCATTTGATGAAAAAAGGTTCTTGTCTGGCTTATTCTCATGGTTTCAATATTGTTGAAGAAGGAACGCAAATTCGTAAAGACATTACCGTTATCATGGTTGCTCCTAAATCTCCGGCTTCTGAAGTACGTGCAGAATATCTGCGTGGTTTCGGCGTTCCGACTCTTATCGCCGTTCATGCCGAAAATGATCCAAACGGTGACGGAATGGAAATTGCAAAAGCGTATTGTGTTGGAACAGGGGGACATAAAGCCGGTGTGCTTCATTCATCGTTTGTTGCCGAAGTTAAATCCGACTTAATGGGTGAACAGACAATTCTTTGCGGATTGCTACAGACCGGTTCAATTCTTTCGTTCAACAAAATGATTGAAAAAGGAATTGAGAAAAGTTATGCTTCTAAATTAGTTCAATACGGTTGGGAAGTAATTACCGAAGCTCTTAAAATCGGTGGTATTACCAATATGATGGATCGTCTTTCAAATCCGGCCAAGATTGAAGCTTTTAAATTGTCGGAAGAATTGAAGGATATTATGCGTCCGTTGTTTATCAAGCACATGGATGATATTTTATCGGGCGAATTCTCGAAAACAATGATGGAAGACTGGGCCGATGGCGACAAAAAACTTTTGACATGGCGTGCTGAAACTGCCGAAACTGATTTCGAAAAAACTCCTGCCGGTGATATGGAAATTTCCGAACAGGAATATTTTGATAATGCTACCCTGATGGTTGCATTTATCAAAGCCGGAGTTGAGTCAGCTTATGAAACTATGACCTGCTCGGGAATTAAAAACGAATCGGCTTATTACGAATCGTTGCACGAAACTCCGCTGATTGCCAACACTATCGCCCGTAAAAAACTGTACGAAATGAACCGTGTGATTTCTGATACGGCTGAATATGGCTGTTATCTGTTTGATCATGCCTGCAAGCCTTTATTGGGAGACTTTATGAAGAAAATTGATACAAATGTTATCGGTAAAAACTTCAACGATGGAAAAGATGGCCATGTGGATAACTTCGAATTGGTGAAAATCAATGCTGCTATCCGTAATCACTCCATCGAAGTTTGTGGCGCAGAATTACGTGCCGCCATGACTGCCATGAAAAAAGTAGTGGAATAATATTTAGTCGTGAAATGATAATAAAAGAGCTGTTTCGGATTGAAACAGCTCTTTTTGTATCTGAAGGTTAATGTGTTTAGTCTATTTCCAATCCCAAACCGTTTTTCAAAATATCCAAAGCAGGATTTTGATTTGCTAATAATTTGTAGCGGTCTTCCGGAGAATTTGCACGTTGGGACTCTGTTTCCTCAATCATTTTAATTGTCATTTTAATACCGGAATTCTGAAGTGTAGAATGTAAATGATTCAAAATGGCCGGTTGAAGTCTGATAACTTCTTTCTCCTGCAAATTATTGCTTACACTAATTTCAAATGTTGCCGGAGTCGTAAGTAGCGGTCTTGTGCTTTGAAAAAAACTAACCATACGTGCCTGATCCGGAATTGTTTCGGCAAATTTGTGCCAGGCGTTAGCCAGATCTTCCTCGTTAAATGATTTGTTTAAAATAACGACTTCAGCATCTGATTTTTCAGCAGAAGTTTCCTGCACTGCCGTTGTAGTTATGGATGGTGTTGAAATAGAGATGCTGCCCGGACGTTTAAATACGGGTTTGTTTTCAGTGACAACATCTTTTGGTTTCGGCTGATTATTAGGCTTAAAAGTGGGTGTTGTTTGTGCCTGTGTCTGAGGAATAACTTTATCCGGTTTGCTCTCAACCACTGCTGTCGTGGGTTCAACAGCTATTTTTTTAATGGGTTCAGGTCGCTCTTCATTCAGGATGGATTTTTTTTTTTCATCTGAAAGTTGACACAATCGGATTAAAGCCAGCTCAACGAGTAAGCGTTTGTTTTTACTAATCCTGTAGTCGATGTCGCAATCATTGGCAATTTTTAATGCCCTGAAAATAAAATCCGGAGAACATTGTGTACCCTGAGTTTTATAGCGTGTACCAATGTCAGCTCCAACCTCCAGTAATTCAATTGTTTGTGGATCTTTGCTTACTAATACATCGCGCAAATGCGAACTCAGACCCGTGATAAAATGGTGAGCATCAAATCCTTTGTTTAAGACTTCGTTGAATATTAATAACGACTTGCTTACATCACTATTCAGGAAAGCTTCCACCAGTTTAAAATAATATTCGTAATCCAGTACATTCAGGTTTTCAATAACGCCCTGATAGGTTATATTGTTGCCACAGAAACTTACCAATTGATCAAAGATTGACAATGCATCACGCATACCGCCGTCGCTTTTCTGAGCAATGACGTTCAATCCGTTCACATCAACTGTTACGCCTTCTTTTTCGGCTACCATTTGCAGATGTTTAACCGTATCGGCAACAGTTATACGGTTAAAATCATATATCTGACAACGGGAAAGTATCGTTGGGATAATTTTGTGCTTCTCGGTTGTAGCGAGTATAAAAATCGCGTGAGCAGGCGGTTCTTCCAGTGTTTTCAGAAAGGCATTGAAAGCACCCTGCGAGAGCATGTGAACCTCGTCGATAATATACACACTGTATTTCCCGATTTGTGGTGGAATCCGGACCTGGTCGGTTAACGAACGAATATCATCCACACCATTATTGGAAGCTGCATCTAATTCGTGGATATTGTACGAGCGCTGGTCGTTGAAAGATTTGCAGGATTCACATTCGTTACAGGCTTCAAATTCGGGAGTCAGATTCTGGCAGTTGATTGTTTTGGCAAATATACGCGCGCAGGTGGTTTTACCTACTCCACGCGGACCACAAAACAAATAGGCATGTGCCAAATGATTACTTTTTATGGCATTTTTGAGCGTAGTTGTTAATGAGGATTGCCCTATAACTGTGCTGAAAGTTGAGGGCCGGTACTTACGCGCTGAAACGATGAAATTGTCCATAAATTGTAAACTTTTTTCTGCTTTGGATTGCAAATATACTGAAAATATATGTTCATTTCAATAAAAAAAAAGATTTCTCAAAAAAAAGATGTTTGTAAAAATTGCTTACCTTTGTCACCCAAACTGCTGTAGGTTTTAATGCCGGTACAGATATTTTTTATCTTCAGTTTACTGGTATTTTCCGGTTTTTATTTGTATTAATTATTTGATTTATAAATTTCAGACCATGTCGTCAACAGGTAAAACATTAACTAAAATCAGAAAAATATTTATTAATAAATATGTGATTGTTCTTTTAGTGTTTGCCGTTTTTGTGACTTTCTTTGACGAACATAATTTAATTCACAGGTGGGAGACTCATCAAAAAATTAATGAACTGGAAAATGAATTGAAGTTTTATCAAGATGAAATAAAAAGTACCCGTCAAAAGAAAAAGGATTTACAGTCGAGTGACGAGAATCTGGAAAAATTTGCACGTGAGCAGTATTACATGAAAAAAGATAACGAAGATATTTTTATAATAAAGGAATAATGCAAAACAAACTTTCTCAGGCTCTTTATTTTGTAGGAGGAACTCTCACTATTGCCGGTGCGCTGGCTGTTTTTTTTCAGGTTGAATATGCAAAATATATTTTTTCGGCGGGCGCTGCTTTAATTATTTATCTTCAAACGGTGCATGCATTGAATCTTCGTAATGCTGATACCCGAAAACAAAGATTAGCGCGTATAGGATTTCTTTCCAGCTTGTTGTTGGCTTTAGCTGCCTATTTTATGTTTACCCATTCAAATTCATGGGTTGTGGCAGTTTTGATTTATGCGCTTGTTTCTCTCTTTCTGTCATTCAGAGACAAATAATTTTATCACAATAAAATAGAAAAGCCCTGATATTCACAATGAATATCAGGGCTTTTCAGTATATAGAAATTGTTTTGTGTCCGGCTTATTTTTTAGAATAACGGTCGTTTAAAAGTTTCGTAACTTCGTTGGTAATATCATAGCTTTTATTTGCGTACAATATGTTATCATTCGAAGTGTTACTGATAATCATTTCGTATTTATTATCCTTGTTGTAATCTTTCATAAATGCGTTGATAGTATCACGTAAACTTTCACTCATTTTTTGCTGAATCTGCATTAGTTGCTGGCTGAGTTTGCCATCAAGCGCCTGAAGATCCTGCTGTTTTTTCTGTAATCTCAATTGTTCCTGTTCGGCACGTTCTCTGCTTAAGAATGCGTTGTTTTCAAGTTTGCGTTGAAATTCTGCCATTTCTGATTGTAACTGGCGAGCCTGAGTGTTAATTGTCAATCGGGAATCTTCCTGTTTCTTGATCAGTGATTCATTTGCTTCTTTTGCATACAGATAATTCAATAATAATGAATCAATGTTGATGTACGCAATGGGTAATTTACCTGAAGTAATTGTTTCTTTTCCCTGTACTACCTGTTGAACTGTTTTATTTGATTTATTTCCTAAAACCAATACAAAAAGTACTACAACAGCAATTGCCAATATGGCATTCATAATGAGTGATACGTTTTTCATTCGCCTTTGTTTCTATTAATAATTTTCTGTAATTTCATTCAACATGTCGGACACTTCAATCCGCTTGTTTTTTTTCTTTTGCGCCTGTCGGTCCTGAGTTGTTGCACAAGCTATTCCCTGTTCGCGCAAAGCCTTATTGCCTCCTATATGTATGTTTGGGAATTTACCGTTTTTTACGAAGAAAACCCTGATTCCCAGCAGAAAAAAAGCAATAAGTAATATAATTCCTGATATTATAAAAGTATAAAGCATGGCTTTACTAATTTTAATTTGAGTGCAAAGATAATTTTTTTAGTACATTTCGATACTAAGTATCTTCATTTTTTAGTAAAATGAATGTTTCATTGTATTTATTAACATAAATTTAATTTTTGTTTGGTTTTATAAATACTGTGAATCCTTAATATCGAAATAAAAAACCGGATCGATTTGATTTCAACCCGGTTTAAATTTTTAAAATCTGTTTTTTAGTAACGATCAGAAACTGCTTTCCAATCCACTAAGTCCCAGAGTGCTGCCACGTAATCGGGTCTGCGGTTTTGATAATCAATGTAATATGCATGTTCCCATACATCAAATGTCAGAAGTGGCACTAAACCACGTGTCATCGGGTTGCCTGCATTGCTTTCTTTAACAATAGAAAGTTTACCATCGGCATCTTTTACAAGCCAGGCCCATCCTGAACCAAATACAGACACAGCGGCTTTGTTGAACTCTGTTTTAAAATCGTCTATTGATCCCCATGCAGCGTTAATTGCTTTTGCAAGTTTTTCAGAGGGCACACTGCCTTTAGAAGGGGTTAAAGAAAAGAAATAAAAATTATGGTTCCAGATTTGAGCTGCATTATTGAAAATCGGACCATCAGATTTTTTTACAATTGTATCCAGATCGGCATTTTCAAATTCAGTACCTCCGATTAATCCGTTCAGATTATTTACATAAGCTTGGTGGTGTTTCCCATAATGGAAACTAATGGTTCGTTCACTGATAATTGGTTCCAATGCATTATGCGCATAAGGTAATTCAGGCAAAGTAAATTTCATAATGTTTTTAATTTATTATTGTATGTTAATGAGATGTTTTTTGTTTTCTTAATCACTAAACGCCGATTATATTGATTTTGTTCCGTCAGTTCGGCTTTTTTTTCAAAAAAAATATTCACCTATTGTTTTACTGCTTTTTTCTTATCATCTTTGCAGTCTTAAATACAATTATTTATATAAATAGTCTGTTTGTAATAAATTGTATCACATCAACCTGAATAATAAACAATTAAACCATAAAAAAATGAAAAAAACAATTCGATTGCTGATAGCATTAAGTGTAGTTATGCTGGCAACATCGTCCTGCAAAACGAAACAGAAAGTAGCTGAAATTCCGGGAGCTAATATCGAAGCTGCTTCTAAAGTGACTAACGGAACAACCTCTACTGTTGATAAGAGCGAAATTTCCGAACCTGAAGTTACCAGAAATGAAAGCTTTAACCTTGCCGATGGAGAAACAAATGCTGATGCATTGAAATATAAATACCATGTTGTAGTTGGTAGTTTCTCTAAACAAACTAATGCAAAAGGATTACAGTCTACATTAAATTCTGAAGGAAACAAAGCTATAATAGTTATAAACGGTAACGGTATGTACAGAGTGTTGATTGCTTCTTACAACGAATATGCACAGGCTCGTGCCCGGATTAACCAGATAAAGGATCGTTTCCCTGACGCATGGGTGTTGGTGAGAAAATAATCTTTTATGGATCATATTTGAAAGGTGAAAACAATTCGTTTTCACCTTTTTTATTTTCTTATCGGGTCTGTTTGTGTTTCTTCAGGATTTTCCCTTTTGAATTTTTTGATAAATATAAGGATGGTTGCGGTGGTTACGATTGCGGATAGACCATCAGAAACCGGCATGGAATACCATGCGCCTGATAGTCCGAAAAGTGGTGGTAAAAAAAGTAAACTGGGTATCAGAAAAATGAACTGTCGTGTCAAACTCAAAAAAATTGATATTTTGGCTTTCCCGATTGATTGAAAAAAGTTGGTGATTACTATCTGTGAACCAATAATCGGAAACATGAAAACAGAAATTCTAAGTGCATTGGCAGCAATCAGTTTTAAGCCATTATCCTGAGTAAAAAATGAGGCAATTTGTTCTGAAAAAAATGTACCTGATATAAAACCAAAAGATGTCATACATGTTGCGGTAACTATTGCCAATTTTAAGGTTCTGAACATTCGTTGATAGTTTCCTGCACCATAATTATAGCCAATTATCGGTTGTGTTCCCTGATTTAATCCTATTATAATCATTATAATCAATGTGTTAACACTGTTTATAATACCAAATGCCCCGATCGCCAAATCACCTCCATAGCGTAGTAAAGTCGTGTTTATGAGTACAATTATTATGCTTGTAGCCATTTGCATACTGAAAGGTGACATTCCTATGCTTATAATGGATTTAATAATGTCTACTTCAAGTTTAAAATGGATTTTGTGAAACCGTATGATGGAATTTTTTTTGAAAAAATGACTCAATACCCAAATAGTACCTACGAAATAGGAAATATTAGTTGCGATGGCTGCTCCTTGTATGCCCATGTGGAAGCCAAAAATAAAAAGTGGATCCAGAATGATATTTACTAATGCGCTTATAATCATTGTCAGCATTGCTTTCCCGGGATATCCGGAGGCTCTCATAATGTTGTTGAACCCGAAAAACAATGCTGATAGAATTCCTCCGGGTATGATTATCCTCATATAGTCCTCAGCGTACTTCATGGTTTGGTCCGTTCCTCCAAATAAGTGAAGCACGTCGGTCATAAAAATGTAGGAAAGGATGATGACAGTTCCGGAAATCAGAAAAGTGAGTATAAGAGCATTTGCAAGTATTTTTTCAGCTTTTAATTTGTTCTTTTCGCCTAATGTAATTGATATTCGTGCCGCAGATCCGGCTCCTACCAGCATCCCGAAAGCCATCAACACTATCATAAAAGGAAAAGTGAGGGCAATACCTGAAATGGCAAGCGGTCCTACTCCCTGTCCTATGAAAATCCGGTCGACTACATTGTAAAGAGACATGACTACCGTGCCGACAATTGCCGGTAGAGAATAACTCCATATTAATTTCCCAACTTTCTCAGTTGCTAATTTATTTGTAATAGAGTCAGAATTGGTCATAAAAATCAGTTAATTGAATTGAAAAGTACGCCTTAAAACTGATATGCGCTTAATTGGCTTATATAGTGTGCTTTAGAACTTGTGGTAAATTGTAATTCTATACAAAGGTAATTATAAAAATCCTCAAAAGTAATTCTACTTTTGAGGATTTAATACTTGAAAATTATTGTTTGTAATTTTTTTATAATAAATCGCTTGCCAGTTCGGACAGATAGCTTCGTTCGCCTTTAACCAGATTAATATGAGAAAAGACACTTTGTCCTTTCATTCGGTCAATCATGTACACTAACCCGTTTGAAAACATGTCAAGATATGGTGAGTCAATTTGCTGAATATCACCGGTAAATACAATTTTTGTTCCTTCGCCGGCACGGGTTATGATTGTTTTAATTTCGTGAGGAGTGAGGTTTTGTGCTTCATCCACAATAAAATAAGTATCACTCAAACTTCGACCTCTGATGTACGCAAGTGCTTCGATAACGAGTTGTTCGTTTTTTTGCATTTCTTCCAATAAACGTATTTCTTTTCCCTGATACGAAAAATTGTGTTTAATCACGTTCAGATTGTCAAAAAGTGGTTGCATGTAAGGCGCTACTTTTTGTTTTTCATCGCCGGGCAAAAATCCAAGGTCTTTGTTCCCCAAAGCTACTATGGGGCGGGCCATAAGAATTTGCTTGTACGATTCGTTTTTTTGTAGTGCTGCGGCCAGTGCCAACAAAGTTTTTCCGGTTCCGGATTTCCCTGTCAGCGCTACAAGTTTTACATCTTCATCTAATAATACGTTCATGGCAAAAGTTTGTTCAGCGTTGCGTGGCTCAATTCCAAAGCAACGTTCTTTTTCAATCCTTTTAACCATCCCTGTTTGCGGAATATATCGTGCTAACACGCTTGAACGAACACTTTTTAATACAAAACATTCCTGTGGCTCAATATCTGAAGAAAATTCCAGTTCGTCCAGCGGAATGCTTCCATCGCCTTTGTAAAGACGGTCGATTAATTCTGGGGGAACATTTTGATATATTTCGTAATTTTTTTCAAAGATATTAAAGTCAGTAACTTTGTCGTTTATATAATCTTCGGCTTCCAGTCCAAGTGAAAGAGCTTTCATTCTTAGATTAATATCTTTCGAGACCAGAACTGTTCTGCTTTTCTTTTTTGACTCCCGCAATGTATAGGTCGTTGCCAGAATTCTGTGATCCGAAGTTTTTTCTAAAAATGACTTTGCAATAACTTCGGGATATTCACCCCCGGTGAGAATAAAAAGTTTGCCTTTGCCTTCGCCAAGATCGGCGCCTTTTGAAAATAATTTATCGTCCGCTATTAAGTCAAGTTCGCGTGCGAATTCGCGTGCATTAAAATTTATTTGTTCGTTACCTTTTTTAAAATGATCCAGCTCTTCTAATACGACAATTGGAATGTAAATGTCATTTTCTTCAAAATTGTGAATGCATTTATAGTCATGAAGAATGACATTTGTATCCAAAACGAAATTTTTCTTTACTCCCATAATCTCTAATTGGTTTAAAATGAAGAATTAAAAACTTATCTTATAGTTGACAATAAAAATACAAATAAATGTTGATTTAATATTGCAAATGGTTTAATATAATTCCCTGAATTTATCAACAATTTTTATTTTATGCCCCATTGATACATTGAAAAAAGCCGTTGAAACATAAAAGTTTCAACGGCTTTTTATATTGAGGAGTGAATGTTGTTATAACATGATTTTTTGAGTATTCCTGCCAATGCGTACAATGTACATACCTTTTGATAATCCGTTTAATTCTACTGAACCATTAACAATTTGAGAAGTCAAAACTTTTGAACCTATCGCACTGTAAATTTCAACTAATGAATTGCTTCCTGCATTCGATATAATTAATTTTTTGCCTGATACAAAGGCTGTGAAGGAGTTTGATTTAGGATTTGAAATGCCTGTAGTTTTTTCAACTAAAGATACATCGTCAATGTAAATTTTTGCATTATGATAAAAACGAATATCAAGTTCTACTTGGCCTGAGCCTGCTGGTGCAGTAATATCAACCGAAAATTGTTGCCAGGTGCCTTTACTTGATGTAAGATCTATATAAGCCGTTGGTTGTAAATTTGTTTGATCAAATGTACCATTACTTCCATCCGGATTTTCCCAATATCCCCACATACGAAGTGCACTAAAATTTGTAGTATTTGCTTCATCGGTATAATACCAAAATGAAAAAGTGTATGTAGCACCTGCTGTAACAACAATATATGGTTTTGTAATAATTTTTGCAGTTCCACTTCCTGCGGTATGGTTTGATAATAATGAATATGATCCAGAATGAACAATTGTTGATTCTTGTGAAAAAGTTTGACCAGTAACTGTAGTTGGAGTCCAATTTGCACCTGGTGTTGAGGCATCTGTCCATGTTTCAAAACTTGGATTAACAACAAGATTTGTTTGTGCACTAGCCATTGTAACACAAATTATAAAAGAGAGTAATAGAGTAATTTTTCTCATGTTCTTAATTTTTTTAAAATTAAATTAAATAGAATGCTAATATGACAACAAAGATAATGTATAAATATTGCAAAATCAATACATAATATATCAAATTTTTATCATTTTCTTCTTTTTATATATCAATTTGATTTTGAGACTGTGTTAGAAGGTGATTTCAATGACAAAAGTTAATATATTTATTAAAAAACAGAATAATATTTACTTTTGTTTGTAACAAATATTGTGGAAATATAGTTCATAACCCTTTTGGTTTTTACTTTTTATCTCATAATAAATATTATCTTTGCAATCATTTTAAATTTATAATTCATGTTGCAAAATATAAAACCCGAATATATATTTGAAACCAGTTGGGAAGTCTGCAATATGGTTGGAGGTATTTATACAGTGCTTTCAACCCGTGCAGCTACTTTGCAGCAAACCTATCAGGATAAACTCATATTTATTGGTCCGGATGTGTGGATTGACAAACAAAATCCTTATTTTGAGGAATCGTTTGGCCGGTATGATGATTGGAAGAAATTTACCGAAAGAGAATATAAACTAAAAATAAGAGTGGGTAGATGGCTGATCCCGGGAAATCCGCTTGCCGTTTTGGTTGATTTTATGCCGTTGATGAATCGTAAGAATGAAATATACGGGCATGTCTGGGAGCTTTTTAAAGTAAACTCAATTGCCGCTTATGGAGATTACGATGAGTCGTCAATGTTTGGATATTCAACCGGAATGATAATGGAAAGTTATTACAGATTTTTTAATCTGACTCCGGATAATCAGGTTGTGGCTCACTTTAATGAATGGATGACCACATTCGGAGCATTTTATGTTAAGGAAAATCTGCCCTCGGTTGCTAGTATTTTTACAACTCATGCTACTTCTATCGGAAGATCCATTTCAGGTAATCATAAGCCATTATACGATTATTTAACCGAATATAACGGAGACCAAATGTCTTATGAACTAAACATGGTTTCAAAACATTCAACTGAAAAAATAGCCGCACACGAAGTGGACTGTTTCACAACTGTAAGTGAAATTACAGGAATTGAGTGCGAACAGTTGCTGGAAAAGAAACCGGATGTAATTACTCCCAACGGATTTGAAGATGATTTTGTACCAAAGGGACGGGAATTTACACAAAAGAGAAAAGAAGCCAGAGCCGTTTTAAAGAACGTAGCTCAGGTGTTGCTGGGTTACGAAATAAGCGATAATGCTTTGTTTGTAAACACTGCCGGCAGGTACGAATATAAAAACAAAGGAATTGATACTTTTCTGGAGTCGTTAAAGTTATTGTCCGAATTTAATGATCTTAATAGAGAAATTGTTGTATTTATAATGGTTCCGGCTTATATAAAAGGTCCAAGAACTGATATGGCATCTGCACTGAAGCACTCTGATGGAGGTTTTCAGTCCTGGAATCATTTTACAACGCATGAATTACACGATTATTACAATGATAATGTTATGTCGGCAATTCACTGGTTTCATTTTACAAATCAGAAAACGCAAAATGTTAAAGTGATCTTTGTTCCTTCTTATCTGAATGGCTCGGATGGGATTTTTAATAAATCATATTATGACTTATTAATTGGTATGGATTTATCCGTATTTCCTTCCTATTATGAGCCCTGGGGCTATACACCGCTCGAAAGTGTTGCATTTTCTGTCCCGACAATTACTACTGATTTGTCTGGTTTTGGTCAATGGGTTTCCCATCAACCTCAAAACATAGATCTGGGTGTAGGTGTTATCCATAGGTCAGACTATAATAATTATGTGGTTGCAACACATATTTCTGAAATGATTCATCAGTTTGCTAATTCTTCTGATGATCAGGTTAAACTAATCAGGAAAAAAGCGCTTCAAATTGCCGAAAAGGCTCTTTGGAAACATTTTATACATTACTATGATAAGGCATATCAAATTGCTCTGAATCAGAAGAATAAAAGAATGAAATCAAAGAATATCTGATTTTATTTTGAATGGCAATCCTCTATTATCTCTGCAATCGTTTGAAATTTAAATAAGGGGAATTAATATCTGTGAATTCGATTCGTTGACTATTTTTTGTAATTTTGTCAAAAAATAGATACTCCGATAATATAAATATGTATTAGTATTAGTTTTAAAAAGATCCATTTAAGCTTATGAAAATTAAAGTTAACAATGTAAATGAAATGAATCTCAAAGAGATAAATGTGAAATCACATTTACCGGAGAGTTTAAGTAAATTGGACGAAATAGCTCAAAATATATGGTGGTCATGGGATAGTAAAGCGAAAAACCTGTTCCGTCATATCGACCGTGAGGCCTGGATTGATGCAGCTTCGAACCCTGTATTACTTTTGAATATACTTAATTATGAGAAACTGGTTTCTCTGGGCGAAAATGCCGAGTTTATAAAACAGGTAGATACTGTATATGAAGATTTTAAAAACTATATGAATATACCTAAAAACAGCAAAACTCCCTCGATTGCTTATTTTAGTATGGAATATGGTTTAACTGAAGTGTTGAAAATTTATTCAGGTGGTTTGGGCGTACTTGCCGGTGACTATTTGAAAGAAGCAAGTGATTGCAATATTGATATGACTGCCATTGGCTTTTTGTATCGTTATGGTTACTTTACGCAGTCACTTTCTGTTGATGGACAGCAAATAGCTGTATATGAGGCTCAAAACTTTAATAATCTGCCAATCCAGCAGGTAAAGGATGCCAACGACGAACCTGTTTTGGTGGAGGTTCCTTATCCGGGCAGAATTGTATATGCTTATCTGTGGAAAGTAGCTGTGGGACGAATCTCTCTCTATCTGCTTGATACTGATAATGAGCTTAATAGTGAATACGACAGGTCAATTACTCATCAGTTATATGGTGGTGACTGGGAAAATCGTATGAAACAGGAAATAATGTTGGGTGTGGGTGGTATTTTAGCACTCAAAAAGTTGGGAATTGAAAAAGAAGTTTATCATTGTAACGAAGGACATGCGGCTTTGATCAATGCTCAGCGATTGGTGGATCTTGTTTCAGATAAGAATCTAGCTTTCAACGAGGCTTTGGAAGTTGTTCGTGCCAGTTCTTTGTATACGGTGCATACTCCGGTTCCGGCAGGTCACGACAGCTTTGAAGAAAGTCTGTTTAAAAAATATATGAGTGAATTCCCTGCTAAAATGAAATTAAGCTGGGATGAATTTATTGATATGGGACGTGAACATCCCGGAGATCATGATGAAAAATTCAGCATGAGCACATTTGCATGTAACACTTGTCAGGAAGTAAACGGTGTAAGCTGGTTGCACGGTAAAGTGTCGCAGGAAATGTTCCAACCTATCTGGCAGGGATATTTCCCCGAAGAATTGCATGTTAGCTATGTGACTAACGGCGTTCACCTGCCAACATGGACTTCGTCTGACTGGAAAGCTATATATGAAAAATATTTTACGAAAGCATTCTATGCCGATCAGTCGAATATGAAAATATGGGAAGGTGTATACAAAATTCCTGATCAGGAAATATGGAATACACGTATGAACCTGAAAAATAAACTGGTTGATTATATTAAAGATCAGTTCCGCGAAAACTGGCTGAAAAATCAGGGTGATCCATCGAGAATTGTATCCGTTTTGGAGGCAATTAATCCGAATGCACTGATAATTGGTTTTGGTCGCCGGTTTGCTACTTATAAGCGTGCGCATCTGTTATTTACAGATTTGGAACGTTTGGAAAAAATTGTCAATGATCCTATTCATCCTGTACAGTTCCTGTTCACCGGAAAAGCTCACCCTGCCGATGGTGGTGGTCAGGGCCTGATTAAACGAATTGTTGAAATTTCGAGGATGCCTCAGTTTTTGGGTAAAGTTATTTTCCTCGAAAACTATGATATGCGTTTGGCAAAACGGTTAATCAGTGGTGTGGATATCTGGTTGAACACTCCGACCCGTCCGTTGGAAGCATCAGGAACTTCAGGAGAAAAAGCGCAAATGAATGGTGTTTTGAATTTCTCTGTGCTTGATGGCTGGTGGCTCGAAGGTTATGTTAAAGGAGCCGGCTGGGCGCTTACTGATAAACGTACATACGAAAATGATGAACATCAGGATCAGTTAGATGCAGCCACTATTTACAGTATGCTCGAAAATGAAATCATACCTCTGTATTACGCAAAAAATACAAAAGTCTATTCTCCGGAATGGATTCAGGTAATTAAAAATTCAATCGCGCAAATTACTCCGAGATTTACCACAAAGAGAATGATTGACGATTATATCGCCAGATTCTATACCAAACTGGCAAGCCGTGCCGCTCTGTTGAAATCAAATGAATTTGCCAAAGCAAAACAGATAGCAGCATGGAAAGAAAAAGTTTCTTCTAATTGGGATAAAATAAAGGTTGTCACATTGGATGTTCCTGAAAAATTAATTCACAACCCAAGAATTGGTGAAATGTATAATATCAATATTGTGATAGATGTTGATGGTCTGAACGATAAAGGTATTGGAATCGAACTCGTTGCAACAAAATCAGGAAAAAATAATGTAGACATGCTTTATGATGTGGAAGAACTTCAACTGGTAAAAACTGAAGGTTCAAAAATGTTCTTTGGTATTGAATATCAGTTGAATATGGCAGGATCATTTAAGTATGGTTTCCGTATGTTCCCTAAAAACGAGGATTTGCCTCACCGAATGGATTTCTGTTTCGTTCGTTGGATTTAAAAAATACGAAATATATTCAATAAAAAAGGTCGGGAATTCCCGACCTTTTTTATTGAAAAAACTCAATGAAATATAGTTAAGAAGTTTTTTGGAACCGGTGTCTCAAAACTTACAATTTCTGTTGTGACAGGATGATAAAATGCCAGTAATCTGGCATGAAGGCCAAGTCTCCCGATAGGACTTACATTTGCTCCGTATTTCTTGTCTCCAACAATGGGATGACCAATTTCCTGCATATGAACACGGATTTGATTCTTTCTTCCTGTTTCAAGTTCAATTTCCAATAATGAGAAATTATCATTTGATTTTATGCAACGGTAGTGTGTAACAGCTTGTTGCCCTCCGTTATCTGTTTTGCTCGAATGAATTTTAAGTGATTTTTCATTTTCCGTTAACCAGGAAATAATAGTATCCTGTTCTTTTTCAACTTTTCCTTCCACCAATGCCACATATATTCTTCGGGTTATGATTCTGTGCCAGTTTTCCTGCAAAGTTAATTGCACATCTCTGTTTTTGGCAAACATTATAATTCCGGAAGTTTCTCTGTCAAGCCGGTGAACAACATAAATTCTGTTTTGTGGCGAGCTTTTTTTGACATGGGTCTTTAAGATAGAAAATGCTGTGGTTTCGTCTGTATTTCCTGTGCTGACAGTGAGTAATCCTTCTTTTTTCTCCACTATAATCAGGTATGGGTCTTCAAATATGATACGTAATTTCGGATGCGAAAGTTCAATATTTCCTCTGTTACTGTTAACTGTAACTATATCGTTGGGCTGAAGCGGAAGATTAAATTGCGTGGTAATCTTATTGTTAACCATTACCTGGCGGTGAGCAAGAAGGGATTTTACAGAATTTCGGCTCATTCCACCCATTTTTGCCAACAAAAAGGTCATTAATTCATTTGGTTCTGAAACCTTTAATTTTGTTTCTTTACGGGTAGGTGCACTTTTTGGCTTACGTTTCATATAATTTTTGTGCTGTATTTATTGTTTCTTGTTTTGTTTGAAATTCGGTTATCTGTTTAATTGATTTGCAACAGATATGGCGGCATTTTCTCCGTCTATTGCAGAAGAAGTAATTCCTCCCGAGTACCCGGATCCTTCACCTGCAGGGAAAAGTCCTTTTATAACCGGATGTTGACCCGTTTCAGGATCTCTTGGGATTCTGACGGCAGAAGAAGAACGGGTTTCGACACCAAGAACTACCGCTTCGTTAGTCAGATAGCCTTTCATTTTCCGATCAAACTTCTTAAATGCTTCTCTGAGTCTTGAGGAAATAATTTCGGGTAACCAAAAATGCAACGGAGAGGAAATTAATCCGGGTAAATAGGAACATTCCGGCAGATCTGCCGAAAGTTTACCTTTCACAAAATCCATAAGTCGTTGAGCAGGTGCAACCTGACCCATACCGCCATTATTTTTCAGAGCCAGTTTCTCAATGTGTTGTTGAAATTTTAAACCGGCCAAAACGCCATATTCTTTAAATTCTTCAGGAATGTCTTCAGGTCTTATTTCCACTACAATACCTGAATTGGCAAAAGGCGAATTTCTGTGCGAGGCAGACATTCCATTTACCACAATTTCGTTTGAATTGCTGCAGGCCGGAACAATATGACCGCCCGGACACATGCAAAACGAATAGACTCCACGTTCATTAACCTGATCGACAAGGTTGTAGGCTGCGGCGGGTAAATACTGTCCTCTTGATTTAGTGTGGTACTGAATGCTGTCAATTAAAGATTGCGGATGTTCTACGCGAACACCCATTGCAAATCCTTTAGGCTCGAGAGTAATGCCCTGTTTATAAAGCATTTCATAAATATCATGTGCTGAATGACCTGTTGCCAAAATTAATGCTTTTGCGTTATATACACTACCATCCTGCGTTTTACAGCCGGTCACCTGATTGTTTTCTATAAGAATTTCTGTTAGTTTTTGTTCAAAATGAATTTCGCCTCCACATGAAGTTATAGTTTTACTCATGTTTTCAATGACCAACGGCAATTTATCGGAGCCGATGTGTGGATGGGCATCGTATAAAATTTCTTCGGCTGCTCCGTGAAAGTGAAAAATCTGGAAGATCCTTTCTGTATTCCCCTTTTTCTTTGATCTTGTATATAATTTCCCATCGGAGAAAGTTCCTGCTCCACCTTCACCAAAACAGTAGTTGGAATCTGCGTTTATACCTTTATTTCTGTTTAACTGAGCAATATCAATTTTTCTGTTTCTGGCATTTTTACCTCTTTCCAAAATAATTGGTTTGAGCCCTGATTCAATCAATTTTAAGGCTGCGAAAAGACCTGCAGGACCTGCGCCAATAACCAATACCGGTGCTTTATTCCCAACATATTTGTAATTAAAATCCGGTAGTTTATATTCAGGGGCATTTTCGTCCCAGTAAACTTCAACGGTCAGATTTATTTTGGGTTGGAATGAACGTGCATCTATTGACTTTCTTATGGTTCTTAAACTGGTAATTCTCGCTGGTGATATATCCAGTTTATCTGCGACTGATTTTGTGAGTAGTTCTTTTTTTTCAGCTTGTTCAGGCTGTAAAATCAGTTGAATTTCTTTATGCATATTGTTAGTCAGAAGGATATGTTTGTACTATTTGCAAAGATACACAATAATTGCCTAATTTAGTTTTTTTGTAAGTGCCTAAAATAGATGCTTTTATTAAGCAAAAAACCGAAAACATAAGATTTTATGTTCCCGGTTTTTCGTGATTCGGGTGGGATTCGAACCCGCGACCCACGCCTTAGAAGGGCGTTGCTCTATCCAGCTGAGCTACCGAACCATGTTATAGTGTGTTTCTTTGAAAGCGGTGCAAAAGTACTTCAATTTTTGGAAAGATGCAACACTTTGGTGTAAAAATGGGTAAAAGAGCCGATTATTGCCGAAATTTCGCTAATTTTGCAAGTTGAAAAAATAGTCTGATAAATTTAACGATAATTGTAACGATGAAGGTATTGAAATTCGGCGGAACATCCGTAGGTTCTGTCAATGGGATATTGAGTGTAAAGAAAATTGTAGAGGCCGAAGTCGGGCCGGTAATTGTGGTTGTATCAGCTCTTTCGGGGATAACAGATCAACTCTATAAAGTTGCTAAGTTAGCATCAGAAGGAAATGCATCGTATATTTCCGAGTACGATCAAATGATGTCGAGACATCTGGAAGTCATTGACGGAGTAGTGGATTCTGCAAAAAAAGAAAATGTTCTAACGCAGGTAAAATCTCAGTTTGTAGATTTATCCAATATATTGAGAGGAATATTTTTGATAAAAGATATTTCTACAAAAATTATTGATACAATAGTAAGTTATGGCGAGTCCATTTCTTCGGTTATTGTAAGTAATGCCATTGAAAATGCTGTTCATTTTGATTCAAAAGAGTTTGTCAAAACTGAGAATCAGTTTGAGAAGCACATAGTGGATTTTGAAAAAACAAACCTGCTGATTCGGGAGAAATTTTCTGATCTTCCTAAAATTTCTGTGTGTGGAGGTTTTATTTCTACCGATTGCAATACCAATTTTATAACTAATCTCGGCAGAGGTGGTTCAGATTATACAGCGGCTATAATTGCTGCTGCCCTGCATGCAGACATCCTCGAAATATGGACCGATGTGGATGGATTTATGACCGCCGATCCACGCATTATCGATAACGCTTATGTAATCGATAAGCTCAGCTTCATTGAAGCAATGGAGTTGTGTAATTTTGGCGCAAAAGTTATTTATCCTCCTACTATTTTCCCTGTTTTTCACCAAAACATTCCGGTTGTAATAAAAAACACATTCAATCCTGAGGCTTTGGGTACCTATATTTCGCGCGATAAAGTGAATGAACGTGCCAAAGCGATTAAAGGTATTTCTTCCATAAACGATACTTCATTAATAACTGTACAGGGATTAGGTATGGTTGGAGTAATCGGTGTTAACTACAGGATTTTCAGGGTTTTGGCAAAGAATGGAATAAGTGTTTTCCTTGTATCGCAGGCGTCATCGGAGAATACAACTTCTATCGGAGTTCGCAATGCTGATAGCGCGTTGGCCGTTGAAGTGCTGCGGAAAGAATTTGCGTACGAAATTTCGCAGGGTGAGATAAATGATATTTTCTCCGAAGATGATCTTGCTACTGTTGCAATTGTGGGAGATAATATGAAACGTACGCCGGGTATTGCCGGAAAATTATTCGGAACGCTGGGTAAAAACGGGATTAATGTTGTTGCTTGTGCTCAGGGCGCTTCGGAAACAAATATATCTTTTGTAACGGACAGAAAATCGCTCCGAAAGGCTCTGAATGTAATTCATGATTCGTTCTTTCTCTCTGAATATCAGGTGCTTAACATTTATATTGTAGGCATTGGAACTGTCGGGAGCAGTTTGATAAATCAGATAAAAATGCAGCAGAAAAAGTTGATGGCTCAAAACGGACTGAAACTTAATGTGGTGGGGATTGCTTCCAGTAAAAAAATGTTGTTTGACAGGGAAGGTTTGGATTTGGAAAATTACAGTGCCGACCTGAAAAATACAGGTGCTGATGCTTCTCCTGAACTTATCTGCAGGGAAATACTGAATTTGAATATCTTTAATTCTGTGTTTGTTGATTGTACAGCCAATGCTCAGATTTCAGATTTGTATAAAACGTTGCTGGAAAATAACGTTTCGGTTGTTACTGCCAATAAAATTGCGGCATCATCTGCATACGAAAATTATGTAAATCTGAAAGAAATATCACGCAGGAGAGGAGTTAAGTTCCTGTTCGAGACCAATGTTGGTGCCGGTTTACCAATTATTAACACTATGAATAATCTGATAAACAGTGGTGACCATATTGAAAAAATGGAAGCTGTGTTGTCCGGTACACTGAATTACATATTTAATACAATCAGCAGTGAAATTCCGCTTAGTAAAGCAATTTTAATGTCCAAAGAAGCTGGTTTTTCCGAACCTGATCCCCGAATTGATTTGAGCGGAAAAGATGTGATTCGTAAGTTGGTTATACTGGCTCGTGAGGCCGGTTACAGAGTGGAACAATCTGATGTTGTGAAGAATTTGTTTATTCCTGATAAATATTTTAGCGGAAGTTTGGATGATTTCTGGAAAAATATTAACGAACTGGATGCCGAATTTGAGCAAAAAAGAAAAGCATTATCGGCAAATGGAAAACGTTGGAGATTTGTGGCTACAATGGAAAACGGAAACTGTAAAGTCGGCTTGCAGGAGGTTGACAGTCTTCATCCTTTTTACGACTTGCAGGGAAGCAACAATATCATTCTTATAACTACTGAACGCTATAATGAATTCCCAATGATGATAAAAGGATATGGGGCAGGAGCGGGAGTTACTGCTGCAGGTGTCTTTTCGGATATAATGAGTATCGCAAATATACGGTAGTTCAAAAATGAAGAATCATCTCACATATATTCTTTTGTCCTGTTTTATCTTCATTTCGTGTATAAAACAGATGCCTCAGTTGCCTGCTAACAAGGGTGTTGTGAAAGATGAAAAAAGCATTGCTCTTTTGAATGTCAATAAAGAACTCGCCATAAAGGAAGATAGCATTTTATCTGCATATGTAAAAATTTCAAAATCAGATTATAGTAAGAGTGAATTGGGCTTTTGGTATAAAATTGATACAAAGTCTGAAGGTGAACTGATTTCAAAACAGGAGGAATGTGAATTTACATACACCATGTCTGATTTGTCCGGAAATATTCTGGAAAAGGATAGAATAAAAATTTTATTCGGTAAGAAACAAACCATAACCGGTCTTGAAGAAGGCCTGAAGCTATTAAAAGTGGGTGAAACAGCCACGTTTGTTATTCCGTGGTATCTGGCTTACGGGATGAAAGGAAAGGCCGGAATAGTTAAACCTTACACTTCAGTTGTTTATAATATTACAACGGAAAAGTAATTTTATTGTTGAAGATTAATTTGTTGATTCATAAATAATAATTAAAGTCGTTAGTTGTTATGATAGTAGTTTTTTGCTAAGTAACTTATATTTTTATTTGTTATTATTAACTTTTAATTCCCATAATTTAATCGGATATTTGTACTAAAATATTATACTGAAATGAAAAGAATTTCTTACCTGCTTTTATTGTCACTTTTGACGTCACTTGTCATTACATCCTGTAGTAATCAGAAAACTTATGCACAATTATTGGACGATGAAAAAGCGTTGATTAGCAGTTATATAAAGAGAAATAATATAAAGGTAGTATCCACATTCCCGACTGATACCCCATGGGTTTCCAATGGAAAGGAAGTTTATGTGTTAACAACGAGTGGATTGTATTTTCATTTAATTACTCAGGGAGATACAACCAATAATGATACTTTGGCTTTAAAAGATGTTGTAGTACCTAGATATAAACAATATACCCTTGATGTGGTTGCTGACACTATAAGTAATTGGAATACAATTGATTTCCCGTATCCAAGTGATTTTGTATATGGCGATTATACACAATCGTGTATGGGATTTCAGGAAGCGGTTTCATACATGAAAGGTAATGAATCAGAAGCTAAAATAATTGTTCCTTCAAAAATAGGTTTTTCTACTTATTTAAATTCAGTAACTCCAATAGGATACGATCTAAGAATTAAAATACAGAAATCGTATTAATATTTAGATTTTAATTTTTTTGATTATATGACACTGATTAAGTCAATATCCGGTATTCGCGGAACAATAGGTGGTAAAGTTGGTGATGGGCTGAACCCGTTAGATATTGTGAGATTCACTGCAGCTTATGCTACTCAGATAAAATCCAATAAAAAAAACAATTCTGGAAAAATAGTTGTTGGTCGTGACGCCCGTGTTTCAGGCGAAATGGTTGATCAACTGGTAACCGGAACATTGCTCGGTATGGGACTTGATGTTGTGAACATTGGTCTGGCTACTACGCCTACAACCGAGTTGGCTGTAACAATGGAAAAGGCTGATGGAGGAATTATTCTGACTGCAAGTCATAACCCGAAACAATGGAATGCGCTTAAACTCCTGAATGAAAAGGGAGAATTTTTGAATGCTGCCGAGGGAGAAAAGATTCTTGAGATTGCTTCATCTGAAGATTTCGATTTCGCAACAGTGGATGAACTGGGAAAACTTTCTGAAGACCTTACGTATACTCAAAAGCATATTGATAGTGTTCTGGCATTGAAATTAGTGGATGTTGATATGATATCAAAAGCCGGATTCAGAGTTGCTGTTGATTGTGTAAATTCAGTTGGAGGAATAGTAATTCCTGCTCTTCTTGAAGCATTGGGTGTAAAGGGAATTGTAAAGCTTTATTGTGAACCGAATGGACAGTTTCCGCATAATCCTGAACCACTACCGGAGCATTTAACCGATATTTCTTCACTGTTAAAAGAGGGTAAAGCGGATGTAGGTTTTGTCGTCGACCCGGATGTTGACCGCTTGGCAATTATATCAGAGGATGGAAGCATGTTTGGCGAAGAATATACTTTAGTCTCTGTTGCAGATTATGTACTTCAAAATACACCGGGCAATACAGTCTCGAATTTAAGCTCAACGCGTGCATTGCGTGATGTGACCGCTAAATATAAATGCGAATATACTGCTGCAGCTGTTGGTGAAGTAAATGTTGTGACAGCTATGAAATCAACAAATGCGGTTATCGGTGGTGAAGGTAATGGAGGTGTGATTTATCCTGAAAGTCATTATGGACGAGATGCATTGGTTGGTATCGCCTTGTTTTTGACTCATTTGGCAAAGTCAAGATTGAAAGTTTCAGAGCTTCGTAAAACTTATCCGGAATATTATATTTCAAAAAATAAAATTCAACTGACACCGGAGATTGATGTCGATAAAATTCTCGCTACAATAAAAAAATCATATCAGCAATACGATGTGAATGATATTGATGGGGTGAAAATTGATTTTCCTACAGGTTGGGTTCACTTACGAAAATCCAATACCGAGCCAATTATCAGGATTTATTCTGAGTCCGGAACTCCTGAGCAGGCAGATGCATTTGCAAAAGCGATAATGGAAGAAATTAAACGAATAGCTGAATTGAAATAAACAAAAACAGCGGATTGACTAATCAATTCGCTGTTTTTGTTTATTTCCCGTTTATTATTTATTGACCGTGTCCTGGTGCTTTTATACTGCTAATTCCCGGATTTTTTATAGAGTCACTTTTGTGTTGAGCATTTTCATCGACAGGAAATACTCCCTGAGGTAGTCTGATAGTATATTGTGTCATTGATTGGTTCGATTCAAATCCAATCCCTGTAATTATCTGATTTACCTTGGTAATTTTTATTAAACTGTCTGAATAGATTCTTTCTCCCCTCTGATCCCAGAACAATTGTTCAGTTTCAAAAAGTTCTCCCCTTATATTTGTTGCTCTTACTTTGCCTTTAAGCTCCCATAATTGCCTGTTCTCATCAAACTTAGCGTATTGGCTGTGAATATTGGCATCTACCTTCAAGTTGAGGTCAAATCGCTCGAAATGTATCCCATTGGGGAATTCCCAGTATGGTTGAGAGGCTTTATCATAAACATTCCAGCAGGGAGCGGAAATTCTGTAACGTGTAATTCCCGAGTCGGATATAACGGTTGTAATTTCAGTTGCATGAAGTTTTGGTAAGGTCGACCGGTCGACAACTGCACCAATGGTTTCCGGTTTTTCGTTGTTACAGGCAACTGTAAAAAAAAACACAACAACTATCATTACGATAGTTGTTATGTTATAATTTTGTTTATTTATTTTTAAGTCAGAGTTCACAGTCAACGTGAAATTACTTTGTTTATAAACTTTAGTATTATCGACAAATAGTGCTTTCGCCTATCCATCCACCTACAGTATAGGATTTACCGGCCTGAAGAAGTGGTTGGAAGAACACATCTTCTTTTGATGGGAAATAAGCACTGTATGTACGGATCAATTTGTCGGCATCTTCAACATTCTTTGGACTTGGATCAACTTGTTTAGCTTTAACAAATTTATCAACAGCCACCCAATATACAGTTTTTGCTAATACTGGGTCGTCAGAGATATTTCTTGATTTCGCATACATAATTCCTATCAATAAGTACGGACCACCATTATTCGGATTATATTCCAATGAGTTGCGCGCATATTCACGGGCACGTGGGTAATTATTCAATTCATTGTAATAAATCTGTGCAATTTTGTATTGGTAATCTGCTTTGTCTAATTTTACTTCAGATAGTTTAGTTGCATCTTCATAAAAAGCAATTGCTTTTTGGAAATCTCCTTTTTTGTAGGACATTTCAGCACAACCATTAGCTGACTCAGCAGTAGGTTGAATTTTGTAAACATCAACTGATGCTGCAAAATAGGATTCAGATTCTGTACAGTTTACACGCTTGTAGAAACTGATTACCTTATTAAGGAACTCAATATTTGTGCTGTTATCTTTAATTTTTGAAGCATAAATACCATCCAGTTTTTTGCAATCGGCTGCACCGCTTTCGGCAAACAGACCGTCTAAACCTGAACTGATTTGTCCGGCTAGTTCTGCATTTTTTGAGTCAGGATTACTTGATTGTTCATCTAAGATATTCTTCACTTTCAGATAATCGGCAATGTATTGTTCTGCATGAGTAGGATCAGCTTTGTAAATGTTGTTTGATAATAACATCAACTGACGAAGAACTTCAAGTTCAGAACTTTCGCCTAAAGCATCCACCGAAGTTTCCAACCATTCGTAGGCAGGTTTTTTCAGATCATCACCTTTCACATAGGTAATATAATCCAATGCTTTAATACCTAAAATCCAGGGTGTCGGATATTTGGCATCATCTCCGAAGTATTTAATACGATTGTCGTACATTTTCATTAATTCATCAAAATCAGCTTTGTAAGAAGCATCGTCCTTAGCCTGACTAATCTGCCATTGCAAGATTTCACGACCTCTTGAATAAATGGCTTTATTCGCCCCGGGACATTCGTTGTAAGCTGCTTTCCACGGTTTTAATGCGTCAGCATACTGTCTGTTTTTTGCAGACTCGTTGAATAAACTGATGTTTACCAGACATTGTTCGGTAACTACGGGAGTTTCCGGAGCAGCGGGAGCCTCAGGAGTTGCTGGTGCTTCAGGAGCTGTTACTTCTGTTTGAACATCTTTGTTCTTTTTGTCTTTTTTATTCTCTTTTTGAGCAAAGCAATTGGTAAACATTACCAGGCTAAGCAAGAGAATCATTAGGTTTTTCGTTTTCATATCAATTCAATTTAATAGTTTTTATTTTTAGATCGATCAGAGTTTACGTTTAAAGAACCAATTTTCATTGAAAACTGCATTAAAGGTTAATTTTAAATAATCTTCCCTCAATGAGGTATTAGAACCAATTTTTCCATATTCGATAGTGGCATTTAATACCGTTTTACTGTTACGGAGTGGTAAACCTAATCCAAAACTTATGCCAAAGTTTTTAGGAGGCAAAACTCCATCCACTTTGTAGTATGAATCACTTATATTTACGCCTGCACGATACTTTATGTGGTCGGAATATTTACGTCCCCGAGGATTTGGAATAAATTCTGCTCCCAATGCAATTTTTGATCTGTTACTCAGTGAGTCTGTTACACCAAAGAATTTAGCATCCTTCCATTGCTGCATCGAATAATCAAGCCCTATAGTCAGTTTCTTATCATATACATAATTCAAACCTATACCGTAGATTGTCGGAGTTTCAAAATCATTGTTTCCCTGAACTGTATCAGTAAGAACACCGCTGGTTATTGTGTTGAATTCTCCGTTTAATCGTGCTTTCTGCTCATAAATAACACCTAAACTGACATCATGTTTTTTGTCGAATGTATTATAAACCTGAGCTCCAAATCTAAACCGGAAATTATTAGCTCGGATTGTATTAAGTTGGGTTGTGGATGTGAACCCGGTAGAGTTGGTAAAACTCAAACTACGATAATTGTTCACAGTTCCATACATATAATATGCATTTACGCCCAAAGAGATATGTTTTAGAAAATTAACCGACAGGCCGGCATAAACCTGAGTAATTCCACCTAAACCTGTAAAACTTTTTGTAAAACCAATTGTGTCAGGTACGTTTGTGTTCGAATTTATCAGAGTTGAATCAGTTGTGTAAAAATTATATCCAACAAATGAATAAGGTAAAAGACCGGCACTCAATCCAATGGTTTTACTTACAGGAAACTGTAAAGTTATGTATTCAAGATTGGCATTATACGTTGTTTTACTTCCAACAGGATCGGAAAAATGCGATGCTAATCCTGAAATTCCCATATCGAACATAAATGTCATACTATCAACACTGCTGTACGATGCCGGATTAACAGTATTTATACTTTGATTCGAGCGTGAACCAATTGAAATACCTCCCATTGCCCGTTGTTCTCCGGAGTTTGTGTCACTGATATCACCGAAACCAAACCTTGTGTAAGGTGAATTTGTATTGTTTTGACTGTTAGCTAATTGAATGAAAAATAGAGACGAAAGTAAGAGGAGAAATAGCTTATTTTTGTACATTGTATTGAAGAATGCGGTTTAGCCCGATTAACACTAAATTTCTTTCTGCAAAGATGGGATTTTTTAGCTTTGCATCAAAGTAAAAAGTGCTACCACCTGTTAAAAAAGTTGAAAGTTTAGGATATTTAATTTTTAATGAATCAATATACCCATCTATCTCGAATACAATGCCATGCAATGTACCTGAAACTATCGCTGATTTTGTATCAAATCCTAAAAGAGGACTCTCAATTTCCGGTTCAACTAACGGAAGTTTTTTTGTGAATTCATGTAAAGAACGAAGCCTTAAATTTATACCGGGAGCGATATTTCCTCCATGATATATATTTTGAGCATCTATAAAATCGTAAGTAATTGCTGTGCCTGCATCTATAATTAATATGTCGGAGTCCGGCCTTAGAAAACTGGCTCCGATAACTGCTGCCAATCGGTCTTTCCCTAATGTTTCCGGTGTTTTGTATTTGTTTTTTACCGGAATCGGTGTGTTGTGAGATAATTCGATAAAATAATTTGTATTCGTCTTAATAAAGTCAATTATTTTATCATCCCGTTGTACAACACTGGACAAAATACAGTTATCAATTTTATATTTTTCAAAAATCGGTTTTATCTCAGAACGATCAGTTTTTTCAAACTGATATTGTTCAATGAGTTGATCTGCATCAAATACCCCTGCTTTTGAACTTGAATTTCCCTGATCAATGCACAGATTCATAAAACTTATGTTGATAATTTTATACTGACAAAGTTTTTTCCGGTTGAAAATTAATTCAATAAAATTTACTAATAATCAGATGAAAATTTTACAGGATCATTTTTTCAATTGGGACAACCAAAATACCTTCCGCACCTAATGCTTTGAGCTTACCAATGATATCCCAGAATCTTTTTTCATCGATTACAGCATGTAACGAGTTCCAGCCTTCTTTAGCCAAAGGCATAATTGTCGGGCTTTTCATGCCTGGAAGAACTTCAATAATTCTGTCAATATTTTCGGTTGGGACATTCATAAGCACATATTTTTTATCCTCAGCCATTTTTACGGCTTCAAATCTAAACAGTAATTCATCGAGGATTGCCTGTTTTTCTTCGGATAAATTCGGGTTGGCTATCAAAAGTGCTTCTGATTTCATCAAAACTTCAACCTCTTTCAGGTGATTTGTAATCAGTGTGCTTCCGGAACTGACGATGTCAAAAATTGCATCAGCCAAACCAATACCCGGGGCAATTTCCACAGAACCGGTAATAACATGAATGTCTGCTTTTACATTTTTGGTTTTCAGAAAATCGGAAAGGATTTCTGGATACGAAGTAGCGATAACTTTTCCGTTAAACCAAGAAGTGTCATTATAATCAATTTCTTTTGGAATTGCCAGCGATAATCTGCATTTGCTGAAACCCAGTCTTTTTGTCAGAATTACATTCTTTTTCTTTTCAGCATATTCATTTTCTCCCACAATACCGATATCAGCCATTCCATCACTCACTGTTTGGGGAATATCATCATCACGAAGAAAAAGTACTTCTAAAGGAAAATTTCTGGCAGGTAAAAGTAAGAGGCGTTTGCCCGATTTCAATTTAATTCCTGACTCATTCAGAAGTAACATTGTGNNTTCAAATAAACGACCCTTGGCCTGTACTGCAATACGTAACATATTTTTCTTGAATTTTTATTTTGGATTACAAAGGTACAAAAAATGAACGAACTGGAAATTGTTTTAAAAAAAAAGTCCGTTATTGGAATAACGGACCTTAATGCTTTGCAATAATTTCTTTTTGCATTAGCTTTTTTTAATTACTGAGCAGGAGCAACAGTAGTATCAACTACAGCAGCAGTGTCAGCAACAGCAGCAGTTGTGTCAACAGCAACAACAGCAGTGTCAGTTGCAGGTGCTTGTTCAGCTGCTTTAGGAGCGCAAGATGCGAATGCTAAAGCTACTACAAAAAATAAAAATACTTTTTTCATTTCGTTTAACCTTTAATAATTTAACATGTTTGTTTTGCAATTCAAATTCGATGCAAAGGTACATCATTTTTTTATTCAGCATTAATAAATATCGTTTTTTTTTAAAATATTTTTCGTTTTGATTAAAATACTTAATAAAAATTTGATTCTTTTTGCAAATATGTTGTTTTTTATTGATTTTTGACAAAAAAAAGTCCATTAGAAATTCTAACAGACTCTTAAATTCGTAAATATATTTTATTTACGTTTTTCCTTTTTTTAATTACTGAGCAGGAGCAACAGTAGTGTCTACTACAGCAGCAGTATCAACTGCAGCAACAGTGTCAACAGCAACAACAGCAGTGTCAGTTGCAGGAGCTTGTTCAGCTGCTTTAGGAGCACAAGATGCGAAAGCTAAAGCTACTACACAAAACAAAAATACTTTTTTCATTACTTTAAACCTTTAAAATTTAACATGTTAATTTTGTTATCAAAATCGCTGCAAAGATACATCATTTTTTTATTATACATTAATAATTATCATGTTTTTTTATTTTTTGTTGAAAATTCTGAATCTTAGACATTTGCTGTTGAAAATAAACAGGTTATGAATTTTTTAATCCGGTGGAATATAAGTAACGTTTAATACTTTTTTTGGGAGTTTTTTCAAACTCATGTGGATAAAGCTGAATTTTAGTAATACTTTCGTATGATGCGACAATGGAATTTAACTGTTTTCTGTTGTCTTCCATTAGTCCTTCTAATTTGCTCTGATCTATACTTTCGGCATCAAGTGATTCATAATCAGGATAAACCAAAGCTATTAATTTGCCATTATTGTCAATTACGAGGCTTTCCATCACGTAAGGCATATTATTTAGCTTGGCTTCTATTTCTTCCGGATAAATATTCTGACCACTTCCGCTTAAAATCATGGTTTTATTTCTACCGCGGATAAATATATTTCCTTCTGAATCTACAGTTCCTAAATCACCTGTATGCAACCAGCCTTCTTTGTCGAGGATCTGAGCAGTTGCTTCAGGGTTTTTGAAATACCCGGACATGAGATTTTCTCCCGTTACACAAATTTCACCAACTCCTGTTTCGGGATCTTTATTCAATAATTTAATCTCCATTATATCCAGAAGTTTGCCGGCTGATTTGGCAATGAAGTCTTTACTGTGCGCATAGCTGATCAAAGGTGCACATTCAGTCATGCCATACCCCACTGTATAAGGGAATTTTATTTTGTTGAAAAATTCTTCTACTTCGGCATTTAGCGGAGCTCCACCGATAACTATCTGAGAAAATTCTCCTCCAAATGCGTCCATGAGTTTTTTGCGGATTTGAGCTAAAATCGGCTGATCGAGTAACGGGATACTTAATACCCAACGCATTGATGGTTTTGCCAGTAACGGTTGAATTTGCTTTTTGTAAATTTTTTCCACAATTAAAGGAACCAAAAACACCACATTGGGTTTTATTTCAGCAAAAGCTGTCAGTAAAATTTTGGGCGAAGGAATTTTTCCAATAAAATGGATGTGACAGCCGGCACATGTCGAAGTCAGAAATTCAAAAGCGCAACCGTAAGCATGTGCCAGAGGAAGAAATGAAATAATGTTATATCTCGGAGCAACAATTCCTGTCCGTAAACCGAAAGTAATGTTTCCTGCCAAAGCATTTCCACTGGTTAAAACACCTTTACTGAAGCCCGTAGTGCCTGATGTGTAGTTTATTGAAACTATTTCTGTATTTGGTTTGTCGATATAGCGGACATGATCGCGGAAAAATCCCTGAGGATATTTAGCGTGAAATAAACAGTTTATATAATCAGGCTGCAGATATTTTGCCACTAATTGTTCATGAACCTGAGTTTTATTTAAATCCTCCGGTCTGGGATCCTTATTTAATATTGTAATACAATTGAAACCTGTTAATGAAAAAACGGCTTTGATAGTTGTGAGCTTTTCTTCCTCCAGATTTTCCCAAATGTTGTCACCCGCGAAAAGTATTGTTGATTCAGAGTGATTTGTAATATGATGCACATCATTCGGATTAAAATCCTGTAATATGGGAACAACTATAGCCCCATAAGTAACAGTAGCCAGATATGTTATTGCCCAGTTGGCATTATTTCTTCCGATGAGTGCAACTTTGTCGTTTGGTTTCAGTTTACATTGTTCAAATAAAATATGAATTCTTGCTATTCGCTTGGCAACATCGGCATAAGTTAACGTCAATTCCTCTCCGTAATTGCTGTATGCAGGTAGTTCCCAGTTGTTTCTGAACGAATCTTCAAATAAGCGAATAAAGTTTTGCTGAATCATGTTTTATAAAGTTTTATTGTTGTTGAAATTTTAGTGTACGCAAAAATAATGATTTATTACACATATTAAAAGCTTTTGTGCAAATATTTGCGGGCGAAATATAATTCCTGATTTGGAACTATAAATTAATGAAAAGTTCTGTAAGATTCGGGAATTAAAATGGAGATGTATGTCTTAATATGTTGCAATTTTGAGGATTTCAAATCATTAACTCTAAAAAAAAAATGTATCTTTGTGGCTTCAAAAAAATATCTATTTTAGTTATGAATATATCTTATAACTGGCTGAAACAATATATAAATATTGATATTACGCCTGATGCATTATCGAAAGCTTTGACATCCATAGGCCTTGAAGTAGGTGGAGTTGAAGAAGTACAAACAATAAAAGGTGGTTTGGAAGGATTGGTAATTGGTGAGGTGCTGACATGTGCTGACCACGAAAATTCGGACCATTTACATGTAACAACTGTAAATGTGGGTGGATCAGAACCGCTTCAGATTGTTTGTGGTGCACCGAATGTAGCTGCCGGTCAGAAGGTGGTTGTTGCAACTGTCGGTACTAAACTTTACTCAGGTGATGAAAGTTTTACGATCAAACGTTCGAAAATACGTGGTGTGGAATCGATGGGAATGATTTGTGCTGAGGATGAAATCGGTGTTGGTACAAGTCATGATGGTATTATTGTGTTGCCCGCCGATGCAGTTGTCGGAACTCTGGCAAAAGATTATTACGGAATAAAAAATGACACTTTACTTGAAGTAGATATTACTCCCAACAGAGTAGATGCAGCTTCGCATTATGGAGTTGCACGTGATTTGGCCGCTTATTTTGCGCTGAAAGATAAATCGGTGAAATTGCAAAAACCATCGGTTGATGCATTCGCTGTTCAAAATACAAATCTGAGTATTCCGGTTACTGTTGAAAATGAAGAAGCGTGTCCGCGTTATTCGGCAGTTACAATATCGGGAGTTAAAGTTGCAGAATCGCCTGAGTGGTTGAAAAATTATTTGCAGATAATCGGACTCCGTCCGATAAATAATATTGTTGACGTAACAAATTTTGTGCTTCACGAATTGGGGCAACCTCTCCATGCTTTTGATGCTGATAAAATTTCAGGAGGTAAAGTGATTGTAAAATGTCTGCCTGATGGAACTCCGTTTGTGTCGTTGGATGGTCTGGAACGCAAATTGAATTCTGCCGATCTAATGATTTGTAACACTGAAAAACCAATGTGTATCGGAGGTGTATTCGGAGGTTTGGATTCGGGAGTTACAGGAACAACTCAGAATGTATTTTTAGAAAGCGCATATTTTAATCCTGTTTCAATCCGTAAAACAGCCCGCCGCCATGGTTTAAATACCGATGCATCTTTCCGTTTCGAACGTGGTTGTGATCCTACAAATACTATTTATGTGCTGAAACGTTGCGCATTATTGATTCAGGAAGTGGCCGGAGGACAAATTTCAAGTGAAATAGTTGATGTTTATCCAAAAGAAGTTAAGCCGTTTGAAGTTCCGGTTACTTTAAAGAAAATCAATTCGCTGATAGGCAAAGAAATAGGCCGTGAAAATATTGAAACAATTCTGGCCGCGCTGGAAATGAAAATTGTAAGTCGTAACGAAGAAGGGTATGTACTTCATGTGCCTGCTTATCGTGTTGATGTGCANNGTGATGTAGATGTAATTGAAGATGTTTTGAGAATATACGGTTACAATAATGTTGAAATTGGCGAAAAGTTGATGTCAAATCTGAGTTACAGTTCAAAACCTGATAGCTTCAAATTGCAGACATTAATATCAGAACAACTGACTGCACAGGGGTTCAACGAAATTTTGAATAATTCGCTGACAAAAGGAGCATATTATGCCGATCTCACTTCTTATCCCGGTGCTCATTGTGTGAAAATCATAAATGCGTTAAGCTCGGATTTGAATGTTATGCGCCAGACAATGCTTTTTGGAGGTTTGGAAAATATTGCCCGAAATATAAACCGTAAAAATGCCGACCTGAAATTTTACGAATTTGGCAATTGCTATTATTATAATGCAGATAATAAAAAAGAAGGTGAAACGCTGGCTGCATATTCTGAAGATTATCATTTGGGAATGTGGCTTACCGGGAATAAACATGCACAATCATGGACCATTGCCGATCAAAAATCGAGCATTTATGAATTAAAGGCATTTATCGAAAATATTTTCCGCCGGTTAGGTTTTAATCTTCGAAAACTGGTTGTTGGAGAATATGCTGACGATTTGTTGAGCGAAGCTTTGACACTTTATAGCCCGAGAGGAAACAAACTGGCTGTATTTGGAATTGTTCATCCAAAAATCCGTAAAATGATCGATATTGATCAGGAAGTTTATTATGCCGATTTGAACTGGAATTTAATTCTGTCTGAACTGAAAAATCATAAGGTTCAATATGCGGAATTATCGAAATTTCCTGAAGTAAAAAGGGATCTTGCATTGTTGTTGGATAAAAACGTGACTTTTGCCGAAATTGAAAAAATTTCGTTCGATACTGAACGTAAATTGTTGAAAAAAGTGAATCTTTTTGATGTGTATGAAGGAAAGAATCTGGAGGCTGGAAAGAAATCCTATGCAGTCAGTTTCCTTTTGCAGGACGAATCAAAGACACTGACGGATGTTCAGATTGATGGCATTATGAAAAAACTTCAGGGGAATTTTGAATCAAAACTCGGGGCAAAACTCAGATAAAAAAATATTATGACCGAAGAAGAATTGTCGTTTAACTCAAAATTATTGCATACGCCATACGGAAAGCCTGATGCCTATGGTGCGTTGAGTATGCCGGTTTATAATTCGGCTGCTTACGAATTTGAATCGGCTGAACAAATGGAGTCTGCGTTTACAGGTAAAATTTCTGAATTTGCCTATTCACGAATCACCAATCCGACTGTTCAGTATTTTGAGGACAGAGTGAAAGCAATTTCCGGAGCGTATAGTGTGACTGCGTTAAATTCTGGGATGGCGGCCATTACCAATGCCATTATAACACTGGCAAAGGCAGGTAGTAATATTGTAACATCAAAACATCTGTTTGGAAATACATATTCATTTTTTGCATCGACACTGGCAGCTTTTGGCGTTGAAACCAGATTTTGTGATCTTACAAATCTTGGGGAAGTAGAGTCAAAAATTGATAATAATACCTGCGCTGTTTTTCTTGAAATTATTACCAATCCGCAAATGGAAGTGGTTGATTTAAAACAACTTTCACTTATAACGAACAGAAAAAATGTTCCGCTGATTGCAGATACTACAATTATACCTTTTTGCGCGTTTAAAGCCAATGATTTTGGTGTTAATATTGAAATTGTTTCTAGTACGAAATACATTTCGGGCGGTGCAACAAGTCTTGGTGGATTAATATTGGATTACGGCGATTTTGACTGGTCTAAATCCGACAAATTGAATGAAATGGCAAAAACGTTTGGATCAGGAACGTTTACTGCCAAGCTTCGTAAAGAAATACACCGTAATTTGGGAGCTTATATGACTCCTCAGGTTGCATATATGCAGACTCTCGGTCTGGAAACGATGTCGCTCAGGTATGAGAAAGTTACGGATAATTGTCTGAAATTAGCAAAATTGCTTCAAAAATTTCCTCAGGTGAAAGCTGTAAATTATACCGCGCTGCCTGAAAATAAATATGCCGGATTGAGTAAATTGCAGTTTGGTGAAAATCCGGGAGCCATGTTCACCTTTGATCTGGAGTCACGTGAGGCCTGTTTTAACTTTATGAACAAACTAAAACTTGTGAAACGTGCGACTAATTTGTTTGATAATAAGACACTTGCAATACATCCCGCAAGCACAATTTACGGTTCATTTACACCAGAACTCAGGAAAGAAATAAATGTTAGTGATAATACAATTCGTATTTCTGTGGGACTGGAAGAAGTAAATGATTTATATGCTGATTTTGTGCAGGCGTTGAAATAAAAAACTTACAGATAAAAATAAGTCCGTGTATCAATTCTGATGCACGGACTTATTTTTTGATAAATGTGATTTATTTATAACATTAATAGCTTAATACATTTTACGAGACTTTCTTCCCAATGCGGGATAACTATTCCGTAGGTCGATTTAATTTTTGTTTTATTTAACACACTGTAGTGCGGACGCGGTGTTCGTGCAGGATAATCTTTGGTCTCAATCGGTCGAACATCACATTTTATTCCTGCTATTCGGTGAATGGATTTTGTAAAGTCATACCAACTGCACGCACCTTCGTCAGAAAAGTGATAAATGCCCGGAACAAATAAATCATTTGAGATTACTTTCATAATGGCTTCCGATAAATCGGCTGCATACGTTGGTGTTCCGATCTGGTCAAAAATTACATTTAAAGATTCGCGTTCTGAACCCAGTTTCATCATGGTTTTTACAAAGTTACTCCCAAACGAAGAATATAACCATGCGGTGCGGATAATTACCGATTCGGGGCAGGTTTCAAGCAAAGCTTTTTCTCCTTCCAGTTTTGATTTTCCGTAAACAGTTGCCGGACAAACTGTTTCATCTTCGGTATAAGGAATATGATTTGTTCCATCAAATACGTAATCCGTAGACACATGAATGACTTTTATGTCGTTTTGTCGGGCAACTTCACCTATATTACGAACAGCTTCAGCATTTATCTTGTAACAGAGTTCAACATCATCCTCCGCTTTATCAACAGCGGTGTAAGCTGCACAATTGACAATAATCGTGACTTTTTGATCTTTCACAAAAGCATCAATGGCTTTTTTATTGCAAATGTCAAGTTCTTCGACGTCAGTAAATATAAAATTATGTTCAGAATATTGTAACGAAATGACTCTCATTTCGTTTCCTAACTGTCCGTTACCACCGGTGATTAAAATTGTAGCCATTATATTTAGAAGTTTAATTCAGCATTTTTGAAAACAGGATGCTTCAGATCTTTTTCTGAAATTATCGCCTTGTCTGAGGGTATTTTCCAGTCAATATTCAATTCAGTATCGTTGTACATAATGCCTCTTTCCAGAAGCGGATTGTAGAAATCATCACATTTGTAGGTGAAAACAGCCGATTCGCTCAAAACTGAAAAGCCATGTGCAAAACCCTGTGGTATAAGAAATTGCAAATGATTTTCTTCTGTCAGTTCCACACCATGCCATTGTCCGAAAGAGGGTGATTCTTTCCGTAAATCGACAGCCACGTCCCAGACAGCACCCTGAACAACCGACACCAGTTTTGACTGACTGTGAGGATTTAGCTGATAGTGCAATCCTCGAACTACTCCATAACTTGATTTTGACTGATTGTCCTGACAAAATTTAATGTTGATGCCAGCTTCGTTGTATTTAATTTCGTTGTACGATTCAAAAAAGAAACCACGTGCATCGGCAAATACACGGGGTTTTATAATAATTAAATCTTTTATCGGAGTTTCAATAATTTCCATTTTGTAATATATTTCAAATTGAGGGGGAACAATAAAATCAGTTTGTTTTTTCGTTTGCTATTTTTATCAGATATTCCCCGTAATTGTTTTTTTTCAGAGGTTCAGCCAGTTTCAGCAACTGTTCTTTGTTGATATACCCATAGCGGAAGGCAATTTCTTCCAGACAGGCAACTTTTAATCCCTGCCGGTTTTCGATGGTGGCAATGAAATTCGAAGCTTCGAGCAAACTGTCGTGTGTTCCTGTGTCGAGCCATGCCATACCACGTCCCATCATTTTCATACTGAGGCGGTTTTCGTTGAGATAAAGTAAATTCAAATCTGTGATTTCGAGTTCACCTCTTTTTGATGGCTTTAAGTTTTTTGATTTTTTCACAACATCATTGCTGTAAAAGTATAAACCGGTTACTGCATAATTTGATTTGGGTTGAGCCGGTTTTTCTTCCAGACTCAATACTTTCCCTGTTGAATCGAATTCGGCAACACCATAACGTTCAGGGTCATTTACATAATAGCCGAAAACAACTGCTCCATCTTGCAATGTTGCGGCTTCGCGCAGTGTACGCGAGAAATCAAATCCATAAAAAATATTATCTCCCAACACCATACACACACTGTCATCCCCGATAAATTTTTCGCCAATAATAAATGCCTGTGCCAAACCATCAGGCGAAGGTTGAATGGCATATTCCAGTTTAATTCCCAGATCTTCGCCATTGCCAAGCAAGTTTTCATAAAGATGTATGTCGTGTGGCGTGGAAATTATAAGAATTTCCTTTATTCCGGCCAGCATCAACACAGATAAAGGATAATATATCATAGGTTTATCGTAGACTGGGATGATTTGCTTCGAAATACTTTTTGTGATAGGGTAGAGGCGGGTTCCTGAACCGCCGGCTAAAACTATGCCTTTCATTATTTTATGGGTTTTAAAATGTTATCTCAGAATTTTTAGTTGCCTCAAAAGTAAGATTTTTTTTGCAAATAATATTTTTATTCGTCTAAATCAAGTTCACCTGCTTTATACAGTTGATAATTTTTATTCAGTAAGACCATATATTTGCTTATTTCGGTCTGAACCTGAAGTGTCTCCGGAGTTATTTCCTGTTTCTTCATACGCAGAGTCATAATTCCGTACATAAAATTAAAACATATTTCGATGTCGCTGATTTGTAGATCTTTTTGTTGTATCCGCAGTTGAGAAATAAATGGCAGAATATGGAAAAACTTGGCATTATAGCCGGCATCCTGACCCGATTTCATTAATAAAGAATGAAATTCCGTCAATTCCAGAATAATGTTTTTGTTTAATTGCAAATGTCCCTGTTGTTGAATATTTTCAAGCCGCATCATTTCAATGAGGCTTTCGTACCATTCGTACAGGTTTTTTCGTTCACCTTCTGATACAGGATATGGGACAATAATTCGCTCATTTATTGTATCAATATTTAAATCAAAAGCACGGATTAAATCTTCAATCTGCCACATGTAGAGCAGATACTCACATATATTTTCTTTTTTAAGTTTATGTGCTATAAACATAATTATCAGGATATTACTTTGTCAATGGAAAGCCTGTCGGCTTTGTATCACCGGTTTGAAAAGTAAATTTAATTTTTTGTTAAGATTCAGAATTTAAAAATCCCAGTCATCTTCATCGTCCATGAAGGTTGGTTCAATAAAATCGTCAAGATCCCTGCGTTCCTTTTTGGTTGGTCTTCCGGTTCCACGGTCACGACCGCTTTGTCCTGCAAGTTTTCCAAGTTCAATAAGTTCAAGTTGATCCGGAGTAGTTACATTCTCCATAAAACCTGAAACGAGTTTAGCGTTCATTCTGTTCTCAGAAAGTGCTAAAACTTTAAACGAAAATAAAATCGGATTCTTTTTGATGCAGATTACATCTCCCACTTTAATATTTCTGGAAGGCTTTACCTGAACGTTTTGAATGATAATTTTACCCTTTTTACAGGCTTCCGCAGCCAATGTCCGGGTTTTGAAAAGACGAACTGCCCATAACCATTTATCTATGCGTACTTCGGTTTTCATGAATTTGATGTAATAATATGATAAATAGATAAAACAAGAAGGAGCGTGAAATATCAGATTGAACAGATCAATCTTTACTTTCCGTTATATTGTGTCATTGTCAGCTGCATGCCGGCAAGACAGAAACTTTGAATAATCTCTGTGCATTTTTCGGCTCGTTCAGGAATAGCAGCTGCCTGTTCTTCGGTCCATTGCCCTAAAACATATTCAATTTGTCTTCCTTTTGAAAAATCATTTCCAATTCCGAAACGCAATCTTGCATAATTGCTGTGACCTAAAATTTCCTGAATGTTTTTCAAACCGTTATGGCCCGCATCCGATCCCTTGGGTTTTAACCTGAGTGTACCAAAAGGCAAAGCGAGATCATCCACAATGACCAATACATTTTCAATCGCAATATTTTCCTTTTGCATCCAGTAGCG
>MTLE01000538.1_pt1 | contig 51133 bp, 43 predicted proteins | sample 1982461 | NCBI WGS metagenome assembly MTLE01 (sample SAMN05712605, study PRJNA340218) | biofilm metagenome | isolation source: sample SPL anode biofilm adapted to -200 mV | place: USA | collected 2012-02-03 | reverse complement strand
CCGATTGAGCTATCGAGGAATTTTCGTGACTGGTAACGTCACAAGTGATATTATACGGGGATACCGTAATAATGTCAACACTTTTTTAAAAATTTCTCAGCCGCCATTTTTAACTTTCACGACGACCTTTTTAACTTGAGTTTGTTCACTGCCAACATTGCATCCGGGGCGGTGTATTTCCCAAGGGAAAAAGATGGCTATATCGCCAGCCTTCATATTAACGTAGTTTTCATCATAAGCCTTTTCGTAGAATAGCAGATCTTGTTTCTCTGCATAGTCTTCCACTATTTTATTTTTGTCAGTCAAAGGGCAGAAACCAATACACTCCGTACCCGAAACCAAGAACTGGACATCAATGTACTTAATGTGCGACTCTGGCTTTTTCTCCTCCTTGGGTTCTGTTTCGTATGTATTGACACGGGCAAATATTTCCCGTCCCTCTACCTCGTATTCACCATTCGGCAGGCTCTCAAAGTTTGTATCTCTGAGATAAGCCAAAGCCTTTCCAATACGCAAGGACATGTAAGGCAGCAAGTCATTGATTTTAGACAAATCAGTAAAAATCATTCGATTTACCTCCTTTCCAGAGTTATAAATTTTTATCTTCGACGCATATCGCCAATATCCTTTATTTAATTATTATCTTTGACAAAAAGTTCACTATTAAGTTAAAATTGAAAAGATTAATATTTGAAAGAGGTAAGAAATGAGTTATTTAAATGTTACCAATGTATCTCATTCCTTCGGTGGTCGTCAGATCCTGGAGGATGTATCTTTTAAACTGCTCCGCGGTGAGCATGTCGGCCTCGTTGGGGCAAACGGCGAAGGCAAATCAACCTTTCTGAACATTGTCACCGGACATCTTATGCCCGACGAAGGAAAGGTAGAGTGGCCAGGGCGCGTGACTGTAGGCTATCTCGATCAGCAAAGCACTTTGCAAGCCGGTACGACCATCCGTGAAGTTCTGAGAACTGCCTTTGACCAAATGTATGCCGAAGAGCAGCAGATGTTGGAGCTTTACGATAAAATGGCTGAGGCTTCTCCTGAGGAACTCGACAAAATGATGATAACCGTTGGTGAAATCCAGTCAGAGCTAGAACACAGCGGTTTTTATTCACTTGATGCCAAAATAGAAGAAGTTGCCAATGGTCTTGGATTAGGTGACATCGGTCTCGATCGTGATGTTGCAGATTTGTCAGGCGGTCAGCGCAGCAAAGTTTTGCTGACAAAACTTCTTCTGCAGGATCCTTCAATTCTGTTGCTTGACGAGCCAACCAACTATCTCGACGAAGAGCACATCGAATGGCTAACTAAGTTTCTGCAGAACTATGAGAACAGCTTTATCCTGATCTCCCATGACGTTGCTTTTATGAATAAGGTAGTTAACGTGATTTATCATCTGGAAAATTGCAACTTAACACGTTATACCGGTGATTATGACAAGTTCCTTGAACTGTCTGCCATTTATAAGGCACAGCAAAACAGCGCCTATGAACGCCAGCAGCAGGAAGTTGCTCAGCTAGAAGATTTTATAGCACGTAACAAAGCAAGAATTTCCACAACCGGCCGCGCCAAGAGCCGCCAGAAAAAGCTGGATAAAATGGAAATTATTGAAAAACCAAGGGAAAAGATTAAACCGAACTTCAAGTTCAAAGAAGCGCGTACTCCTAGTCGCTTCATCGTAGAAGCAAAGGACCTTGTTCTTGGTTATGATACTCCACTCACCAGGCCTGTTTCTTTTTCCCTGGAACGTGGGCAGAAGATTGCCATTAAAGGTGTTAACGGTCTGGGAAAAACAACGCTGTTAAAAACAATTCTCGGCCAAATTAAGCCATTGGCTGGCAAGGTTGAGCTTGGCGAATTCCTGGCGCCTGGTTATTTTGAACAGGAAGAACGCACTAAGAACGAAAATACTGCGTTGGAAGAAGTCTGGTCTGAATATCCAGGCATGACTAACTATGAAATTCGTGCGGCCCTGGCAGCTTGCGGGTTAACCAACGAACACATAACAAGTAAAGTTTTCGTACTCTCTGGCGGTGAAGCTGCCAAAGTACGTCTTTGCAAATTAATGTTAAAAGAAGTAAATTGGCTGGTTTTGGATGAACCGACGAACCATCTTGACGTCGATGCCAAAGAAGAATTAAAAAAAGCCCTTAAAGAATTTAAGGGCAGTGTTCTCTTGGTTTCCCATGAACCGGAATTCTACGAAGACTGGGTAACCTCAGTGATGAATATCGAAGACTGGACAACTAAAGTTATATGAGCAAAAACACCAAGCAAATGCTTGGTGTTTTTTTATAATAAATTTCTGATTTTCGGAAAAGCACGAAGTGCATTATCATAAAAAACAGCTTGGTGCCATTCTGCGGGGATCACTGTCTTTATCAGTTCAATATAATTTTTGATATTAACCAGCGGCCAATCACTGCCATAGATTACTTTGTCGTACCTGTCAAAATAATCCAGCCACATCCGCAAATAATCATAATATGCCTTATGCTTCAAATAAAATGTTTTTGCATCAAAAAAGCCAGCAGCTAAACCAGACAATTCCAGGAAAACATTGTCATTTTTTGCCGCAACTTCCACTGCATCAACAAGCCAGGGATTGCCGCAGTGAGCTATGACAAAGCGAACGTCAGGATAGCGTACTGCAATTTCATCAACAGTAAGAGGATGCGCATATTTTAAGATAGCAGTTGATTTTGAAGTATCACCAGTATGAATAACAACCGGTAAATCATATTTTCTTGCTAATTCATATAATGGATAGTGAACGCAGTCATATACATAGACATGCTGATAGCCAGGATACAGCTTAATACCTAAGCATTGAGGAGTATTAACGTAGCGTTCAAACTCAAGTACAGTTTTTTCAGCATTTTGAACATTAAGTTCTTCACTCTTGACTCCACAGCAATATCCTATAACCCGAGGCTGATTATATTCTTTATAATTAAACTTTCCGGCAAGATCTGGCACTCGCGGTGTACTTCCGCCGCAGAGCGGCGCTTCATATTCAGCGTTGCCCATGGCAACGCTGAATACAACATTATTTTCTGTGCAAGTCTGCAGGTAATGTTCAGAAGTATTTTCATGTCCAGCGAACTTTGCCGCCTCTTTAAAACCATCAACATCATAAAAATGCATGTGAGCATCAATTATTTTCAATATCAACACCCCGTTTCTAATCAATTCTGGTATGTACCCAGCTGAATTTCTCCTTTAACTCATTACGGCATTGTTCCAGATTGGAAATAGTACACTGCATAACGCCTTGATCATAGGTCAGCCTACGACCATAACTGCTTAAAGAAACAAGACCACCGTCAATGTCAAACATTGCCTGATTCATCGAAATATACCATTTATCCTCTTGAGCAAGGCGCTTGCTGTCAATTTCAAGCACCAATATATAATCAGCCCCTGCTGTTCTGGCTTCCTCAACCATTTGACCAAGGTCATACCTTGAAGAATCATAAAGATCGGCATCATTCTCTAAGACGATGTAACTGGGTAAAACTGCCCGGTATTCGTCAAGAATAAACCTTTTTATGTTCGGCGTAAAGGGGCGAGATTGTATATTCCTGGGTGCGCCTACCACAATTGCAACCAATGGCTCTTTATCCGTAATTTTCTTGCTAGGTTGGTCTTTTAGTATCCCTTGTTCAATTGCTTTGTCATAAGCTTCATAGTAGTTTTTGACAGCCAGGTCAAAATAATAGGACACCGGATGCTGAAAGTCGGCGAAACGACTCGATAGATTAAACACTTTTTCTCTGCCAAACTGTTTAAAACCACCTATGAAGGTCTGCAATCCACCGGGAATCGGATCATGGGAAGTTTTGATGCGCAGCAGGTTTATCTTATCACCGTAAGCTTCTGCAAAGGCAGCATTGCCTATTGCCGGAGCGCCAAAAGTAATTACCGGCAGCTTTTCTTTTGGGATTCCCATACTTACTAATCTTTCAGCAAACAACGCCGCGGCAGCACCGCCTAAACTATGGCCGGTCAAGAGTAGCATCGCATCAGGATCATCCCTGATAATCGCAGAAACATCTTTATAGGTTCCTTCGCCAGCAACCTCTGGCTTCAAACTAAAAGCAGCATTCACGTATTCATTAAATCCCCTATGCACCGCAGGCACAGACGGATCTTTAACTTCTTGTTTCGCTATTTCAGCAAACTCTGCTGGGCTTGTGCCACCATATGCAACTTTTGAAGTAGCAAAATTAACTTCCCAGTCTTTTAGCGAAGCACTGCCTCGGAATGCCAAAACAAACAACTTTTTCCCTTGCGTGATTGTTTTATTATAAGCAAAAGTGAAATTAGCTTCACGATTGCCATCATTAACGGTATATGGCTGAATAACAAAACCATATTCTCCCAGATAAGAGTACTCGGAAGCAATACCATCAGGCACATAAGTACCCGCACAGGTAGCGGCTGCCAAGGCAATAAGATGAGCCTCATTATATTCCTGCAGCACTTTTTGTTTATTTATATTATCTTCTTCTCTTTCATTCGCCATTGCGATTATGGGGAATACCAATAAAAGCAGCAGCGTTAAGACAATCATAAAGCTTCTTTTCATATCAATTCCCCCTTGATACACCATTATACATTAATGAAAAACAAAAAAAAAGAAGGAGCATTTTCTTAGAAAATGCTCCTTCGATTTGTTCAGTAGTTATATTATTAAAATTAATTAATTACTATAATTACAGACGAACAACGTTTGCAGCTTGTTCACCGCGGTTGCCTTGGACAACATCGAATTCAACAGCTTGACCTTCTTCAAGGGTTTTGAAACCTTCGGATTGAATTGCGGAGAAGTGTACGAAAACATCGCCACCATCTTCACGTTCGATGAAACCATAACCTTTTTCTGCGTTGAACCATTTTACTTTGCCAGTCATATTTCTTGGCCTCCTAAAAATAAAAAATATTTCCGAAAAAAGTGCTACATGAAAACCCCGCTGCAACGTGCGTTAAAGTGTTCTCTGCAAGTCGGCCTTCTTTCTACCTGCTCATTATAGCATGGGGCCTTGACTTTGACAAGGAAAATAAAACATTATTTACACTTTTGGAAAAATTCAACATTGCCTTATATCTAGCCTTATTCGAGATTATTTTAGATTCTTTATCAGTAGTTCTTTATCTGTCTTTTTCAACTTTTTAAGCTCATTTTCCCGCTTAAGAGCCGCTGATTTATCGGGCATTTCTTCAAAATAGACCATTTCAATCGGCAGCCTGCCCCTGGTATATTTTGCACCTTTACCACTTTGATGTGCCGCAAGTCTTTGCTTGAGATCGTTTGTCCAGCCAGTGTAAAGCGAACCATCGCCACAACGCAAGACATATACGTAGGAAGACAACTTATTTTACTACCTCAACGGTTTCCATCGTTATATCCTCAAGAGGACGATCACGGAAATCGGTTTTGGTTACACCGATTTTGCGCACAACATCCATTCCTTCAACGACACGGCCAAAAATAGCATGATGCCCATTAAGCCATGGGGTTGGTGCCAAGGTAATGAAGAATTGGCTGCCGCCCGTGTTTGGTCCTGCATTAGCCATGGAGAAATAGCCTTCGTCATCATGAGTCAGGCCTTCACCAAATTCATCAGCAATCTTGTAACCAGGGCCGCCCATGCCGGTTCCGGTAGGGTCTCCGCCTTGAATCATGAAGCCATCAATGACACGGTGGAAGATAATGCCATCATAAAATTTCTTTTCCACTAATGAAATAAAATTCTCGGTAGTTTTAGGTGCCTTGTCCTCGAACATTTCGGCCACAAATTCACCCATGTTTGTTTTAAATCTTATTTTTCTGTTTTCACTCATTGCAGTCTCTCCTAATCATATCTTTTTAAAAAGCGCATTTTGTACTGCTGCAGACAATAGCGAAATTCCAACGCCAATAGCTGCAGACCAAGCAGGAAGCATATTCAGAGCCTGTGAATCGCCGTGGAACCACGCTATAGCAAAACTAATAACAAGGAAAGAACCTTGTGCCGCCTGCAATCGCCGCGGCGAAATCCTGTTTCCATCGTAATCACCTTTAAATTGCGTGTATGCCGCCATAGAGATAGCCGGCAGAAGAAAAATAAAAACCACTGCCATGATATAAAGATATGTAACATTTATGGTTACAGGCTCTTTTATAACATTTGACAATGCAACTAAAGCAAAAGCAAAACCGCCCATATAAAGACTGCGGAAATAGCCGCGCGGCAGCCTGCTTTCCAAGACGTAGGCAACACCAGTCAAAGCAGGATAAAGCCAATAACCATCCTTGCCTAACCAATAAGCAAGCAGCAAAATCAATACATTATCCCCTATTTTGTGTTTTGACCCAGATGTCCTGTTTAAAAGACGTAAAATAAAAAGTAACCATAAGAGAACCATAGCATTACCGACACCCAATAACAAGGATAAAATCAATGCGACAACGCCGCCGATAATGCCGCCAAGTCTGCGGTCAGGATCAAGTTCCTGAGCTATTAACCAAGCAAATAAAACGTTTGCCGCAACACTAAGCCCGAAATAAGCGCTTGTCTCGGAGTCAGCACCTAACATACTCTTGTAGACAGTTGCTACAACTGAAGTTAAAATAACCAGGATAATCGCAACTCTATTCAGCAGGTCGTAGAAATCGATACTCCTGCCAAGACCGAAATATCCATCTCCATCACTGTTTACTTTCAGGAACTTGTTGCTTTTTTTTGACATTTGGTTGGATCACCCTTTGCTCTAAAATTCCTTTTGCTTTGAAATCTTTACAGTTTATTTTATGCCAAATACTAAACTATTTTGTGCCCATCATATTTTTCGCCGCCGGCATTCGGAAGCAAATTGTAGCGTTCTGTCCACAAAGATTTGTACTTTAATGCTTGTGCGTTAATATCGTCCAAATGATCGCCAGTCATTGTTTTCAAAATTTTGGCTGGAACTCCTGCTACCAATGAATTTGGAGGAATGACCGTTCCCTTAGTAACAACGGCACCAGCTGCTACAATGCTGCCGGTCCCAATAACAACACCATCCAGCACAGTGGCATTCATACCAATCAGGCTATGGTCTTCTATTGTACAAGCATGAAGTACTGCCCCATGACCTATAGTAACATAATCACCGAGGATGCATCCATAGTCATCTGAAACATGCAGCACGCTGTTGTCCTGGACATTGCTGTATCTACCAATTTCTATACGGTTAATATCCCCTCTGACAGTGCAATTAAACCAAACGCTGCTGAATTCCTTCATCTTTACAGAACCTATAAGCGCAGCATCTTCTGCAGCCCAGGCTTTCTTATCAATTTCTGGCAAGATACCTTCAAAAGATTTAATCACGTTTACACACCTTCTTTTAATTTTTCGTTTCCTGCACAATTATTATTAAATAATTCCTCAATTATGTCAATGAATAACAATCTCTTTTCACTCTGTGCTTACCATATTCCTTTATCACCCTGCGCCCTGACCTTGGTAAAATAAATGTGCAATCCTGTAATAATCAGAACCAGGCCGGTGAATACCAAAATATATTTTGTAGCCAGAAAAGTTCCCATGAAGCCACCGACAAGTGGTCCAACAACGCCTCCGGATTGCTGCGCGGCTGTTACCAACCCAAATGCCTTACCTCTTACAAGCGGATCGGTTGTCTTCACTATACCAGCATTAATATTTGGCGCTGCCCCCGCCAGGAAAAGCCCAAAAATGAACTGTACTAAACCAAACTGCCAGATATCGCTGACGAAAGCTTGGCACAGGTTCGTCAAACCTGCACAAACCATGACGAAAAACAGTGTTTTGGCAAAACCGACTTTTTGTCCCGTCTTTCCCCAGAAAGGTGCCGCTATAATACCAGCAATCCCCGCCAGTGAAAATACTACGCCGGAAGCCTTAACAGCTCCTTCCATTCCCCCCATCAATTCCTTGACATAGATGGTTAAAAGCGGCTGAATGATCAAAAGACAGGACTGCACCAAAAAAAATAGTCCCATGATATATAAAAGTTTTTTATTGTTTACCGCCAGGCGCAAATCGTCCAGCACACTTCTTTTTGCTCTTGCTCTAGCTGCGCTGTCCACGATGTCCTGCACGTAGTAAATCACGCCGCCTGTTGCCAATGCTAAAGCTCCTGATGCAACATAAAAGGAAAAACGCATTCCAAACCAGTCGCTGACATAGCCGCCAATTAAAGGTCCTATGACACCGCCGCTGGCTACAGCGGCCTGCATCCAACCCATACCCCAGCCAAGTTTTTCCGTTGGCAGCGTAGACGAGCAAAGCGCCATCGAAGCAGGTACAAAACCGCTGATGAACCCTGTCAGCGCTCTTACTGCCAGGAGTTGGTAGGGTGTTTGTGCCAGCGAAGAAAGCCAATAACAGATGGCTAATCCAAAACCAGCCCTTATCGCCATCTTCTTTTGTCCAACTCTGTCAGCCATAGCTCCCCAATAGGGGGCCATAATTGCTGATCCTAAAAAAGTTACCGAAAAAATTGTACCTGCCCATATATTGACAGAAGAAGATACGCCTAGCTCTTGCAGCAAATAAAGCGGGAGAAAAGGAACAACCATGGTGTAACTTGCGCAAGTCAGGAATACCCCTGTCCATAAAACAAGCAAATTTCTTTTCCAATTAATGTCTACTGGACCATTTACTCTTTTGTCCGAACTTTTTAGGGTCATTTTTTCATCTCCGTCAAACTAATCCCTACAATTATAACACTTCTTTATCAATCATTACAAAATTAACACCAAAAGAATTTATTAAGTTCTCTCTATTACTTAGAAAATTGTCGGTAAAAAATTATGGAAGATGACACAAAAAGAGCTGCCCCCAAAACAACCAGTCCTAAAATACTGGGCCATACATAGTAAATAGAATTCCCTTTCAGCAGCACATCAAAGGTAAAATCGACAAAATAGTGCATAGGTATCAGCATTCCTGTCCAGCGCATCCACGGCTGCATCGCTTCCGTAGGTGTAAAGGTCCCTGACAAAAAGATCATCGGCATGAGCAGAAACATCATCATCATAATGGCCTGCGGTAAATTTTTCGCTAACAAAGCAATCTGTATCCCCAGGCTTGACATGACAAAAATATAAAGCACCAGAACCAGATAGAATAAAAATATATTACCTGCAAGCGGCATACCATAAAAGCCCTTCATAATTCCGACCAGGCCAACTACCGAGAGCGGCACAATAAGAAAAATATTAGGAATTATTTTGGAGAGGAAAATTTCAAAAGAACGGGCAGGTGTAACCATCAATTGCTCTATGGTGCCATATTCTTTTTCCCGCACCACAGCAGCCGCAGTCAACAAAAGAGAAACCATTGTAATCTTGCTGATAAAATCAACAAGCCCAGAAAACCAGGCATTTGTTCTGTTCGGATTATACTCAATCCTGGAATCAGTGTTTATATAAGGAATGCTCTGTCTGGTAATTGTGCCAAAACCTCTCTGTTCAATCAAATCTAAAGTATAATTACCAGAAATCTGTGCTACATACATCACCGCAACGGTTGCGGATAGAGAGATGGTACCATCGCTGATGACCTGAAATGTAGCTGGACTGTCAGAGCTTATTTTTCTCTCAAAATCTGGCGGTATAATAATTGCCATACTCGCCTTGCCGCTGTCCAGGTATTCTACAACTTCCCGATTGGAATAGACAACATCCAACAAGCGAAAATACGGTTCCTGAAAACGGCTTAAGAGCTCACGGCTGCTTGGCGACTGTGACTGGTCATAAACCACATACGGATGATGACTGATTTCCATCGACATACCGTTGGAAGCAACAAAAGGTGAAACGGTAAAAGACCAGATTAGAATAAACAAAAGCATCTTATCCCGCCACATCTGGATAAATTCTTTTTTGAGTAAAGCCATTAATCTATTCCACACTTAGCTGACCTTCTTTCGGAAGCAATTGATTGCCAAAAAGTACAAAATAATAGCATAGATTAACAAAGCGAGCAAGTCTGGCCATATGATGGCAAACGATGCCCCCTTTAAGTAAATGCCACGCACTATGTACATAAAATAGGTTGAAGGCAAGAAAATGCTGATGAATTGTCCCAAAGCCGACTGACTTGTAACCGGCGACAGAAACCCCGAATAAAAAAATGACGGCAGCATAGTGGTTAAAATCGTGATGAACATAGCCGCTAATTGGGATGAAGCAATAATAGATACCAGCAAGCCATATCCAACCGTGCAAATCAGAAACAATAACGCGCTTACCGTCAGCGCTACAAAACTTCCTGTGAACCTTACCTCAAAAAATAAAACGCTTAATAAAAAAATCAACAAATAAGCTACAAAAGAAATCACAATATAGGGAACGGCCTTACCAATCACGACTTCCCAGCCCTTAACCGGAGAACAATATAAATTGTAGATTGTGCCAACCTCTTTTTCGCGCACAACTATAAGCGCTGCCAATAAAGATGGATAAAACATCAAAATTGTCGAAATCAGGCCCGGCACAAGGAAATTTTTGCTCTCCAGTGTCGGATTATACCAAGAAACGGCTATTAACTCAGCGCTGGGCAGCGAAATATTTTGTCCATAGACACTTTTATACCGCTCAATCAATAAATTATTTGTCTGCTGATTAATCGCGCCAACATAGCCGGTAATGACTTCGCTGCGGGATGGGAAAGAACCATCAACGGAAACCCTTACTGAAACGGGCTTATTTCCAGTCAGTCTTTCCGAAAAGTTCTCAGGAATTTCAACGCACAAACGAATCTTACCTTGTGCCATCAGTTCTTCTGCCTGGCCTTCCCTGTCAAGTATACCAAACAGTTTAAAATACTCTGAATTAGTAAAAGAGCTTATGTACTCGCGGCTGGCAGCAGAGCGATCACGGTCATAAAAAGCAACAGGGATATTCTTGACATCTAGTGTCATGCCTTCCCCCATAATAATGATAATCATCATTGGCACGACAAGCGCTAAACCTAAATAGAGAGGGTCACGCAAAAGTTCACGCGTTTCTTTGCCAATGATGGCAATTATTCGCTTAAACATGCTGCACCTCCCCATTACCATTGCTTATGAGATCCATGAAGGTTTCTTCCATGGACAAATGACTGGTTGTCACAGTACAACCACACAACCCCGCCGCAGCGAGTTTTTCCTGAAGCAGGGATATATGTTCTTCCGGAGTCAGTGACCTAACGTGCACATCCTGTCCGTACATGGTTGCACCCGGGAACAGGTTTTTAACCAAGGAATAAGTTTTTCGAGGTTCCGGCGTCGTAATTATCAACAATTGTCCAAATGCTTCAGTTGCCCTGTGTTCAAGATTATCAGGACTATCAAGTGCCACCAGCCGGCCTTGATCCATCAAGATCAGCCTGTCGCACCTTTCTGCCTCGTCCATGTAATGGGTAGAAACCAAAACAGTTTTCCCTAGCTCACGAGCCAGCTGATAAATAATATTCCAAAAATCGCGGCGGGCAACAGGATCAACGCCGGAAGTCGGCTCATCGAGAAAGATCACCGGTGGTTCATGCAGGACAGCACAAATAAGCGACAATCTTTGTCTTATTCCTAAAGGCAGTTTGCCAGCCGGGCGGCCAGCCAGAGCCGAAAGCCCTATAGTCTCAAGAATGTTTTCATCATTAACACCTGAAACATTATAAAGCCCTTTATATAAATCGATATTTTCCCTCACCGTCAGGTCACGATAAAGGGAAAACCTCTGTGACATATAGCCTATACTATCCCAAACATTTTGCCGTTGTCCGGAAACATCGTATCCGGCAGTAATAATTTTGCCTGAGCTTGGCGGCAGCAATCCGCACATGCTCTTGATCAATGTAGTTTTGCCTGCGCCATTAGGCCCTAAAAGGCCGAAAACTTCGCCGCTGTAAATATTGCAGCTGATGTCACTGACAGCTTTGAAATCGCCGAACTGAATAGTGACATTTTCACAACTAACAACACTTTTCTTTTTTGAAACTACATTACCAACAAACGGCATCGCAGCCGAAAGTTTATTTTTCCCGGTCAATTGGACAAAGACATCATCCAGCGATGTCCTGACCTCCTCCATTTCTCCGCAGTGAATATCCGCAGCTTCCAGGTATTCTATCGTCTGCTGCCCGTCATTCAAGAGCCGCATTTTGACGCTTTGGCCAAGCAATTGCGAATCGGCAACCCCTTCATATTTTTGCAGCAAAGTTAAAGCTTTGTATTGTGGTTTAACAGAAAAACTTACCATCTTACCATCTAACAAAGATTTCAGCTCTGCAGGCGCACCATGCTTGATGATTTTGCCCTCATGCATAAGGGCTACACGATGACACCGAGAGGCTTCATCCATGTAGGAAGTACTCAAAATAACTGTTACATGCCGTTCCTCCACCAAATCAATAATTATTTGCCAGAACTCCTGCCGTGATCTTGGATCAACCCCCGTTGTCGGTTCATCAAGAAATATTATGTTGGGAAGATGAACCAGCGTACAAATCAGAGATAACTTTTGCCGCATACCGCCTGAAAGATTTTTTGCCTGCCTGCCCAAAAAAGGTTCGAGTCTCGTCATATGCAGCATCTTCTTGCTATTGGCGGCAAAAACATCAGCAGGAATCTGCCGCAAATCCCTGAAAAAATTAATGTTCTCTTCAACTGACAAACTATCGTAAAGATTCAATCCGATCCCTTGCGGCATATAACCAATAATATCCTTTATCTCGTCCGACTGGGTTAACGGATCAAAACCAGCAACACTTATTGTGCCTTCAGTTGCATCCGCAACTCCCGTCATCATTTGAATTATACTTGTTTTTCCGGCGCCGTCCGGTCCTATGAAACCGAATATTTCCCCCGGCATAATGTCAAATGACAGATTAGAGACTGCTGTAGTTGGTGGCTTTCCCTTATAGATTTTGGTAACATTCTTTGCGGAAATAATAGGATGTATTTTTTCCAATGTATTTGCCGTTGCTAATTTAATTTCATCCATGGCAAATCCTCTTTCCACCGCAAGATGACATCACCCGGCATGCCAGGTTTAAGAAGTCCCTCTGGGTTTTCCACAGCCACTTCTACCGCAAACACAAGTTTTACCCTTTCTTCCTTTGTCTCAACATTTTTTGGTGTAAACTGTGCCTGATCAGAAATTTTTGTTACTTTGCCGACAAAATATTTATCACGATAAGCGTCAACATAAATATGGGCCTCACTGCCTAGACGTATTTTTCCTACCTGCTGCTCTGGTATATAAACTTTCATATAGATGTTCCGGAGATCAATCACAACAAAAAGAGGCGAAACTGCGTTAACTACCTGACCAACCTCCACCGGTCTGGTTATTATTGTACCGTCAACCGGTGACTGCACTTGTAATTCTTTCTGGTTTGCTACCAGCTCAGCAAGCTTGCCGCGATATGATTCTACACTGGCCTGACTTGCCTCAAGTTGCTTTTGCTTTATGTCTACAGTTACTATTGAAGATTGTGCTGCTGCCAGATTGGCTTTTGCCGCTTCATGCAGTTGTATAACCGCATTGACATCTGCCATGCTGCTGTCATAATCCAGTTTCTTGCTATCAAATTCTCGCGCTGAAATAGCACCATCCTGATACAGCTTGAGATAACGCTGGTAATTGCTTTCGGCTATTCGTTTAACAGCTTTGGCCTTTTCCAACTGTGCCTGCACATTCTCCGCCGAAGCTTTGGCAGACAAAATCGCTGACTCAGAATTGCGCTTGGTATATTCTAGATCGTACCTCGCCTGTTCGTTTTGTAGCTGGGCCGCTTTCAAATTTTCCTGAGCACTGGCAACTTGTGCCTGTATTTGTTCAGAATCCAGTATGGCCAATATCTGCCCTTTCTTGACAGTATTGCCCTCCTCCGCCAGCAGTTTCAGAATACGTCCCTGTACACGTGACGAGATGTTAACCTCGCGACCTTCAATTCGGCCTCCAGCCACCAAAAAGCCCTCGGGCACTTTATTGGTCTGCTGTCGCCAAAAAAACCAGCCCATCCCAACGATTATGATACCCAACACTACAAATATTGCCTGCTTTGTTGTTATCTTCGGCATAATAAACTCACCCCAGACTTCGACCTATTGATTATCAAAATATTAGTCACACCAAGCTTAATTCACTGTAAACTTGCAGACAAAAAGCCCTTATCTTTTAGTGGTTAGCATTCTCTTTGTTCTGACAAAAATCCTCTATTTTCAGAAAATTTATCTATAGCTAAATTTATTTCGCACAAAGTTAAAACTATTTAAAATAAAAAGAGGCGAAATACATTAAATGTATTTCGCCTCTTTTACTCTTAAAACATAGTACTCAATTTATTAACCGCTATTTAAGCATTTTCCTGACCATCCGAATCGATTGTATCTTCCGCAGCCTCGGAATTAAACAGTTTTCTTACGCTTTGCGAAGCAATCAACATAGCCAGAACAATCAAAGCAATTGCCATGATAAGCTGCAGACCGTCTGTCAGGAAAGAGAATCCTCCCGTAGTCATGAATTTTTTAACGATACCGTAAATAGACATCAAAAGAGCTATGACGGTAGCGCAGAACATGAAACACATAGGAATATAGAGCATCCTGCCCTCACGTCCGGTAACCTTCAGGAAAACAGCCAATGCAATAAGAACAAGAGCTGAGCATAGCTGATTAGCAGCGCCAAATAGCGGCCAGACATTCATATATCCGCCCAAACAGAGTAAGTAACCAAAGAACAAGGTTATCACAGTTGCAAAATATTTATTAGTCAAAAACCGCTGCGTGGAAGTCATTTTGGCAGGATCTGTCGTATCACCGGTAAAAAGTTCCTGGAAGCACATGCGCCCGATACGCCCTACAGAGTCGAGAGTAGTCAAAGCCAAAGCAGATACGCACATCGTAATTACGCAGGTTGCTACATGTTTGGATAAGCCAAACATGGACAAGAAATTACCAACAGAAGCCGAGAAAATCTGGAAAGGAGTTCCTTTAGGCATCACGCCGCCGGTAGCTGCCGCACCGACAACTATAAGAGAGACAACTGCAAGAATTGTTTCAATCAACATAGAGCCATAACCAATAAATAACATATCCTTCTCATTGGATACTGTTTTGGAAGATGTCCCTGAAGAAACCAGACTGTGAAAACCGGAAACAGCACCGCAAGCAATGGTTATGAAAAGAATCGGAAACAATGGTTTGCCATTTACTTCAAACCCGTTAAAAGGTGCCAGTTCGATTGTCGGGTTAGTGAAGACTACTCCAATTACACCGCTGGCAATCATTCCTAAAAGGAGAAAAGAACTTAAATAATCACGTGGCTCCATCAAAAGCCACATTGGCATAACTGCCGCCATAAACATGTAAGCAAATACAACATAAATCCAGGTTGTTTTGTCAAAATACAGCGGATAAGCAATACCGGCCGTCAACATACCCAATATAAGAATGATACCAACTGCCAGTTTTGGTTTTTCAGTTAACGGATACTTTTTGAGAAATAATCCAAAAAGTATTGCCACAAAAATATAAAGCATGGAAATGGAAGCAGCAGCAGCATTAGGTGTTGCCTGAGAGCCATTGGCAGTATAACCATTGAAAGTTCCGGCGACGATATCAGCAAAAGCGGCTGTAATTAAAAGAGTGAATAACCATGAAAATAGCAAGAACATGCGCTTTCCTGTTCTACCAATATACCTTTCAATAAGCATTCCCATTGACTTGCCTTCGTTTTTTACAGAAGCATAAAGTGCTGTAAAATCCTGCACTGCGCCAAAAAAGATGCCGCCAACCATTAGCCACAGCATAACCGGTACCCATCCGAACATAGCCGCAATAATTGGGCCCGTAACAGGTCCGGCACCAGTTATCGAAGAGAATTGGTGAGCAAAAACAGTGAATTTTGACGATGGTACATAGTCGTTGCCATCTTCAAATAAGTAAGCCGGTGTTTTAGCTTTCGGGTCTATTCCCCAAATCTTCGTTAACCAGCGGCCATAAATAAAGTAGCCGCTTAAACATACCAAAAGTGCAATTCCCAACAACGTCAAACCATTCATAATGAAACTACTCCCTTTCAGATTTTTGCTTGCCGGAAATGCCGCAATCATTTCTCAGTAAGTTGTTATTAACAGAATATCAAGCAGTCCTTCCCCCTACATTGCCGAGCCAAAAATAAAAACCTTCGTCTCCAATACGCCTTAGCGTAATTGAAGACGAAGGTTAAACCTCCGCGTTACCACTTCATTTGTCGATTACTCGACCAGCTCTGTCATATCGGGAAAAATTTCCGAATACGCTTCCTTTTAACGGTAGAAAACCGGACACTGCCTACTATAATTCAGCATGCTGCTCGCAGATGAGAAAAATAAAAACTTTACGCCAGCTCACACCAAACGTTGGCTCTCTGTAGAAAAGAACTTTTATTTCCATATTCTGTTCATAGCATTTTATATATTCTGTTAAAAGGCAGTATAACACTAGCACAATCACCCGTCAAGCATTTTGTAAACTTTTTTCAATAATAATATAGTTTTATTCGCTAGCTGGGCCAATGTACTTGCCATCGGCAAAATTACCCTCTTCTTTTGTGCCATCAGCATGAGTTAATACACCTTTACCGTTGTATTTGCTGTCTTTGAATTCTCCTTCGTAACAATCGCCATTTGCATACTTGAAAATGCCTTTGCCCTGCAATCTGTTGGCAAAGAATTCTCCATCATACCTATCCCCGTTAGCAAATGTATAAACACCTTTACCCTGCAAATTTCTGGTAACTGCATCCACTTCGCCAACATAGTGGTCACCATTTGCATATTTTCGATCAACAGTATAAGTCTTCGCTTTTTGTGATGCAGCGCCTGGGGTCACAGTAATAGGCGTTGCATCACTATTTTTTTGATTGCTGGCTGTAGCAACTTCGCCGCTGTTACTGCCTTGGTATTCTCCTGGATAAAATTTAGGTGTAATATTAAAAACTTTTTCTTTTCCTGCTTGCATAATAACGAATTTTGCTGGTTTTGCCAGTTCTGACTCTTCAATCATCATACCATTAAGATATTTTTGCTTTTCTTTGCTCACCAGTATATCATTAATGGAAATCATTACGTCGCCGGCTTTTATACCAGCTTCTTCAAAGGCAGAATCTTTGGTTATCTCACCAATAACATATCCTGCGCCAGATTTTTTATCAATATACGTATAGCCGAAACGATATGTACCATTAAAATATCTTTTTATCTCCCTCAAGTAGGTATAATGGGTGATATCATCACCTACTTGGCTTGATTCCCTGAATCCGTTCGGTCTTATAATCGTACGAGTCACACTTAAGGATAAAAGAACATCATTGCCATTAGGAACAAAATTGTAAATATAACGATTTTCCCTGATACCCGTGCCAAACAAACCAATACTTACGGAATCAGTAGATAACAAAACAAGGCTGTATTGATTGATTGTCTCTACTCTGTAGCTAGGACTATCTCGCGTCTCATTAAACAACACTTTTTCCATTACCGGCTGTGCCTTAACACTTTTAATTACAATGCTGGCACTTGCCAGAACTTCGGAACAAAACATCATAAAAATCAAAAATACTAATAAAACTTTTTTCATAAGCTTTTACCCCTCCCAAAGCTTTGCATAGACAGAAAAACAAATGTCCTTAACTCAAATATAATAATATTAACTTTACAGATAAATGTAAATAGCAAAATCCCCCAAATATTTGCTGGTTGCAAGCATAATAAGTATTATATTTCACATTCTGTAAAAAATATGTCACAAAAAACGATTGACAATATTTCTTAATAGTAATATATTACTTAACAATAAAGGTAAACCGAGGAATAAGAATAGTAAATATAGCTATTTATTTTCAGAGAGCTGCAGAGGCTGAAATTGCAGTAATAACGGCTGTATTGAATGGACTTATGAGGGTGGGAAGAAAAGCGTCTTGCGCCGAGTAATACCCAACGGGATCTCCGCCCGTTAACAAGGGAGCATATATGTCAGTATATGGAATAAGCGGGTGCTTTGCACCAAATTGAGTGGTACCGCAGAAGCTAATTAAGGCTTTTGTCTCAGTAAAAATACTGAGACAAAAGCCTTTTTATTTTCATTCTGTGAAAACAAATTTAAGTTGTTATCAAAAGAAAGGGGCATAAATATGTTGAAGAAAATCCCGCACAGACTATACCTTACAGAAGAGCAGATGCCAAAACAATGGTACAATCTCAGAGCAGACATGAAAGAAAAATGCGATCCCCTGCTCAACCCGTCAACAATGCAGCCAATTAAAGAAGCAGACCTCTATCCGGTTTTTTGTGAAAAATTAGCAGCCCAGGAAATGGACGATGATACAAGATATTTTGATATTCCCGAAGAAATACAGGACTTCTACAAGATGTATCGTCCCTCTCCGTTAATAAGAGCCTATAATCTGGAAAAAGCATTGGGCACACCTGCAAAAATTTATTACAAATTCGAAGGCAACAACACTTCTGGGAGCCATAAGCTAAATTCGGCAATCGCTCAGGTCTATTATGCCAAAGAGCAAGGTTTGAGCAGCCTGACCACTGAAACCGGCGCAGGACAATGGGGCACAGCTTTGTCAGAAGCTTGCTCCTATTACAACATTCCGCTCACAGTGTATATGGTAAAGTGTTCCTATGATCAGAAACCTTTCAGAAAAATTGTCATGCAAACCTTCGGTGCTGACGTTATACCTAGTCCAAGCAACACAACGAATGTAGGCCGCAGCATTCTGGAAAAAGATCCTCTGACAGGCGGCAGTCTTGGCTGCGCTATTTCCGAGGCAATTGAAAAAGCCGTTACTTCCCCAGGCTGTCGTTATGTCTTGGGTTCGGTCTTGAATCAGGTACTTCTCCATCAATCAATTATTGGGTTGGAATCAAAACAAGCAATGGAACTCATAGATGAATATCCCGATGTCGTTATAGGCTGTGCAGGCGGCGGTTCAAATTTAGGAGGTTTGATAGCTCCTTTCATGCAAGATAAACTTCTCGGTAAGGCATCACCTCGTATTGTCGCAGTAGAGCCTGCTTCCTGCCCTTCGTTTACACGAGGACGTTATGCTTATGACTTCTGTGATACCGGCAAGGTAACACCTCTGGCAAAAATGTATACGCTTGGCAGTGGCTTCATGCCTTCGCCCAGCCATGCCGGCGGCCTGAGATATCATGGCATGTCCCCAATTTTGTCCAAGCTGTATCATGACGGTTACATGGAAGCAGTTTCTTACGAACAGACAAAAGTGTTCGAAGCTGCGGTTTTATTCGCCAAGCAGGAAACCATTCTGCCTGCTCCTGAATCTGCCCATGCCATTCGCGGCGCTATCGATGAAGCTCTCAAATGTAAAGAATCAGGTGAAGAAAAAACTATTTTGTTTGGTTTGACCGGTACCGGTTATTTTGATATGACCGCCTATAACGCTTATAACGAAAAAACGATGACTGACTATATACCAAGTGACGAAGACCTGGCAAAAAGTTTTGATGGTTTGCCAAAAGTAAGCGATAACAAATAAGTTAAAACACAAAAGAGCATTTCGTGCTTAGAATAAGCGCGAAATGCTCTTTTTCATAAATAAACCTTTACCATATACCAATAATTCTTTGGACTAATAAAGAAGCAATTGCAACTGCGACCCAACAGCAAACGCCAAGAAAAATAGGTTTAAATCCATTTCTAATCAATTTCTTCAAGTCTGTATTAAGGCCGATTGCAACCATGGCCATAACGATCATGAATTTGCCAAGAACAACAAAAATATCCGATACTGTTCCAAGTTCCAAAAAGGTATTAAGTAATGCAGTTACAAGAAACCAAAGAACAAACCAAGGAAAAACACTGGCAATGCTGAAACTATCTGCAGTATCCTGTTCTTTTTTAGCATTACGTGCGGTAAAAACTGCCAGAACTAAAGTTATAGGCACAATCATCAATGTTCTTGTCAGTTTGACTATTGTCGCATATGCTAGGGCCTTATCATTGCCAACCATATTGCTCCAGGCTGCGCCAGCAGCAACGACTGACGAAGTATCATTAATAGCTGTGCCTGCCCACATACCAAAGCCAATATCGCTCATTTTAAAAGCAGCCCCCAATGGGGGAAAAATGAATACTGCAATAATATTGAAAAGAAAAATAGTAGAAATAGCATGAGCGACTTCAGCATCTTTTGCCTTTATTACCGGTGCCGTCGCTGCAATCGCAGAACCGCCGCAAATAGAAGTGCCGACACCTATCAAGGTAGTCATCTTGTTATCAAGCCCCAGCATTTTCCCCACAAAATAGGCAGTAATAAAGGAAGCTGTAAGTGTACAGACTATAATAGATAATGATTCTGTTCCAACTTTCAATACGTGAAAAAGATTCATGCTGAAACCAAGAAGAATTATTGAATATTGCAGAATTTTTTTTGAAGTATATTTTACGCCGTCCTCAAAAACGACTTCTGCGAAAACATTGGTGAACAGGTTGGCACTTAACACTTTAGGGAAAAACATCGTTACCAGCATGCCAATAATAATTCCTATCACAGGGCTCCCTACAATTGGAAACATATTCCCCAAAAACCAGGATGGCATACCTAAAAGAAAACAAAGCATTATACCTGGCAAGATTTTTTTCATTTTGATCATCAGCACATATCCTCTCTCTCGTTAGCAACTCCTTTGATTTTACTTAAAGATTTTATTTTTGTAAAATACTATTATATAATATACATCATAGTATTTTACCTATAAGAGAGGGAACAAAAAAATGACTATACGACATTTAAGAGTATTTATTACGGTAGCGGACCTTGGCAGTATGACAGCCGCAGCTAATGTATTATTCATTTCTCAACCAACAGTCAGCCAGGCTATATCAGAATTAGAAACGCACTATGGCATAAAACTCTTTGAACGTCTAGCAAAACGCCTATACATAACTCAAAACGGCTCCCAACTTTTAAGCTATGCTCGGCATATAACAGCCTTGGTAGACGAAATGGAACAAGTTATCAAGAACCCTGAGGAAATAGGCAGTATGACGATTGGAGCCAGTCTTACCATTGGTGAATGTTTACTTCCAGCTCTTATAAGCACTTTTGCCAAAAAACACCCTCATTTTCAAGTTAACGCCATTATCAAAAACACTTTAGATATCGAAAACCTGATAGCGAAAAATACCGTTGACCTGGCAATTGTCGAAGGTTTAGTTCATTCTGCAGACATTATTACAGAGTCTTTTGAAAATGATGAGTTAGCCCTAGTCTGTGGCAAAGAGCATCCTTTATACAAGGTTAAAACCATCTCTCCTGATGAACTTGCTAATATTAATTTCATAGTAAGGGAAAAAGGAAGCGGAACGCGGGAATTATTCGAAAACGCTATGTCAGCGAACGAAATTAAGTGGCGACCAGCATGGGAGTGTAATGGCTCTGATATCATTAAAAGTGCTGCCTTAAACAGCATTGGCGTAGGCGTTATATCCAAGCGGCTGGTTCAACATGAGTTAGATAAAGGTTTACTGCATACATTCCAAATTGAAGAAATTGAGCTGAAAAGAAAGTTCAGCATTGCTTATCACAAAAACAAATACATTACCAAATCAATGAAAACATTCATTTCCTTATGCAAAAATTTATAGATATAAGTTCAAAAAAGCCAGCTGTCGTAAATTATGGCAGCTGGCTTTAGTCCTTTTACGAATTGTCCTGAAGAAAGGGGAAAAATTTAATGTCTTCTTTTAGCATATGTCCAATAATAAAATCATCAAATATGAAAGAGAAAAAAGCAGACGGTTTTAATTTCCCGCTCAAATAAGCCTCCTTCATTCTTAGAGCATCAGCAATAATCAGTTTATGTGCCTCGGAATGCTCTTTGGTGCCCGTAAATTTTGTACAGTTCAATATTTTTTCTTCACTATTAAAATGATAAACCACGTGATTCAAAAATTCATCTAATTTAGGCTCTATTTTTTCCTTAGCTTCTTCGGAAAAAACATCGAAAATTAATTGATTGCCAAAATTCACCAATTCACGGTGCTGTTTATCTATTTCCTGATTACCGCTTTCCCATTCATTCTTCCATTCGATTTGTACCGTTGCCACCGGTAGTGCTTTATCCAAATCATCAGCATTAAAAACACGGTTTCTACCAGTCTCTTTAGCATGATACAAGGCGTCATCAACTCTTTTGTACCAATTTAGGCGATTATCTTCTTTTCTTTTTTCAGCAACTCCAAAACTTGCGGTAACCTTACCAACAGAAGGATGAGAAATTTTTTCAAGAACTGTACGGAGTCTTTCAGCTATTAAAACCGCATTCTTAGCATCAGTATCTGGCAACAGCACCACAAATTCTTCTCCGCCTGTTCTGATTACACTGTCTTTGTCCCGCACCTCGGCTCTAACTACTTTTGCCACACGTTTTAATACTTTGTCGCCTACCAGATGACCCCAATTATCGTTAACTCTCTTGAAATGATCTATGTCCAGCAAGAGCATCGAAAGAGGTTTTTGGTTACGTTCTGCGTTCCTTATTGTATTTTCCATAATCTTGGTGCCTGCTCTTCTGGTTAAACAGCCTGTCATAGGATCATGCATAGCTATTTCCTTCAGTTTTTCATTCTCAGCATGATAAAGCAAAAGCAAAATTGTAAAAATACCTGCAGTTAAAATAAGTGCTAATAATAAAGACGGCAATACAAACAATCTTTTTAAGCCTACTAAATAACCATTTTCGTTATTTGCATAGGGAACAACATTAGCAGGAACAAGTGAAATGAGAAACCAAGCCCCGTCAGCACCCTTTATTGCAATGTCTTCATCCGGTGTACCTATTAATTTAGTTCTTGCTTCAACATCAGGCTCTAGCATGCGAAAGGTAAATAAACCCATTGGGCTGAAAAACTGGCCATTTTTTTCCGTCTTAATACGCAGCCATTCGTCTGGGAACTTATTAGCAAAAGTCTTCTGTTCTTTATCCGGATACATGAAAATCCATTCATCGTTGGCATCAGGACCAGCAAGCCAATAGCCATTCTGGTTAACTAGCTGCATATAATTTGAATCTTGATTTGCACGTTTTATATTATCAATTACATAACGCCCATAATAATTAAAGATAACAACACCGGATTTAATCCCTTCTTGATTAAAAACAGGAAGTCCAAAACGCAGCGTGGGTTTAGCCGGATTTTCTATTTTGCCATTCTCAACATTTAAATCCAAAGAAGAACGATATATGTTTCTATCATTTAACCTTATAGTATCAGTAAAATACTGTCTGTCACTTTTATTTTGTAAGGACCTGTGGTCAACAATTGCCGCCCTTCCATCCTTAAAATTTATTCTTATCCTTTCATATCCTTTAGCATCTATATAACGAATTTGATCATATTTCTTCATCTTGCTGGCAAAAAGAAGCCATTCATTTTCTACGTCTTTTTCGTCTCCGTTACTATTAATATAATTTTTGAAAATCGCATTCTCTGCCAAATACAGCAAGTCAGAAACACGTTCGCTCAATTCATTATTTATCAGTCTTTTCTGACCAGAAATAAATATCTCATTTTCTCTGGCTAAAGAAGCTCTATCTGTATCAACATCACGTTTTTCGAAAACTGAATAAGCACAAACCAAAACAAAAAACGTTATCACAAAAGTAATAAATAATCCTTTTACGTGCTTAAATATTTGCACTACAGAGCTTTCTCTATTATCCATAATCTATTCCCCGCTTGTTTACTTGCTTTTTTACTTATTTACTTTTGAAACATTCGCCACCGTCTTGTTTTTCCCTTCTTGTCACATTGCTAGAACAAGCATTTTTACCAAATATGCAAAGATTCTACCAAAAAATCAAATTCAGCGTACAGAAAACAAAAACACCACTTTTTCAGTGGTGTTTTTGTTTGACTATTTTTTTAATAATTATACTGCAATTTTTTCTAGAAACATGGGTATGGCTCCATCCTTATATGTCCAATGACCTTATCTTTGCTCTTTGCCGCTGCAGCCCTACCTTCTTTAGGTCTTGCATGGTCATAACTATATTTTCTTGGATTAAAGGGCTTGTTGCGACAATCTTTTAGGATTTCCAACGCGGTTTCCGGTTCATAATATGAAAACGGCAAAATTTCAAAAGCACTTGTTAATAGTTCGCAAACTTTCATTTCCAATTTATCCTGGCTTAAGAAAAGCTTCTCGCCGCATTCTTTTATCAGCCCGATATGATATGTACAAACGTTGACCTCATCATATTTGCAAACATGCTCATTTTCACAGCAACCGGAAAGTTGAACGGCCATAGACGATACTATAGCCTCAAGTGCATCCTCGTACCGTTCATTTGCCATATATCGTATAGCTAAATATGATGCACTTGTCTCCAGAGAATGCCAATCTTTCATCTTACCGTATGTGAGAAATTCTTCTTCAATTTCTGCTATACTTTTATCCTTCATCCTTTTTTCAGCCATAATACCATCCTCCTTTATCGGCTGCTTAACATTATAAAAAACTCTTAATCTATTTATAGTGCTTTACATCATTTTTTAGTTATCTTCGATAAATATTTGAAATCTCCTGCAAAATTTCAATTTATTCTAACTATTTGGAATAAATTGAAAAATTAGCAAACCTTCTTTATTCTACATGTTAACTTTAAAAGCAGCTTGCTTTAAATCAGATCAATTGATAATACATATAAAAAAGACACTACATTTTTATCCGTAGTGTCTTTAAGTTTCCTCAAAGTCAAGCGCTGAGCCAACTTCGATAATTTCAATATGGTGCGGTTGGTGGGATTTGAACCCACACGGGTCTCCCCGCCACCCCCTCAAGATGGTGCGTCTGCCGTTCCGCCACAACCGCATAGAGAGAAGTATTTGTTACAGTATAAAATTGGTGCGGTCGAGAGGATTTGAACCTCCACGGGGTTGCCCCCACTAGCTCCTGAGGCTAGCGCGTCTGCCGTTCCGCCACGACCGCGCATCATGTACCGGCAACGCTAATATGATAGCATATCACACTTACCACGTCAATAGTTATCAATACGTTTTTTATACAATTTATAATATTGTCCCCGGTCATATAAAACCTTACGTACATATTCACGGGTATCTATATAAGGAATGGCTTCTATATTGCCAAAATCAGTATCCCAGTTGAATTCTTCCATCCAATTTCTGGTATTGCCACGACCTGCATTGTATGCTGCCAGCATAAGAACACGATTGTGCCCAAACTCATATTCCAATTCACTCAAATACCAGCAACCCATACGAATATTGGTTTCAGCTTCGGCGAGTTTAACCATTTGGAAATTTTGCATCCCCATTTCGCCGGCAATCCATTCACCAGTCTGAGGCATTATCTGCATAAGCCCGATAGCACCGGGTTTCGATTTAGCGTCTATCCGAAATCCGCTTTCATTTTTAATGACGGCTGCAACAAGAAATGGATCCAAATTATTTTTCTTGCTATACTCTATTATTTCTTCCTGATACGGCCACAAATATACAAACCGCATCTGGACTTCATCTGAACGCCAAACTTGCCAGGCTGCAAAGACCAGGCAGACAAAAAGCGCCCAATAAAACCAACGCCTGCTCTTCTTCTTTCTTCGCAAGCCTATCCCTCCGCTATTTAACTACCTTTTCCCAGGCAGCAATTACTTGTTTTTCTGTTTCTTCCCAAGTCCCGCTATTATCAATAATCAACGTTGCATATTTTTTCTTTTCATCCAAAGACATTTGCGCCGCTATTCTTGCTTGCACAGCCTCTGCCGTCATACCGCTGCGTTCCATTGTGCGCATAATTTGCTTCTCAACAGGCAAAGCTACCAGCCAGACTTCATCAACTTTTTTGTACCAGCCACATTCAATAAGAAGGGGCACATCAAGAATCACAGCGCGCTCACCGGCTTGCCGACATTCAATTAAAAATTTGTCAGTTTCCTGCCAGACGTAGCCGTGAATAATCTCTTCAAGAGCCTTTAAAGACTCTTTATCGTTGAAAACAATTTCCGCTAAAACCGTTCGGTCGAGCTTGCCCTCAGCATCGACAATCCGGGTGCCGAAGATTTCAATAACTTTACGAAAGCCTTCAGTTCCTGGCAAAACAGCATTTTTGGCAACTTCATCAGCGTCAAAAACCCGTGCTCCCAAAGCCCTTAATTTCGAAGCCACAGACGTCTTGCCCGAACCTATACCTCCTGTTAACCCAATTATTTTCATTCTAACTCCCCTTAGTGTTGGCACTCCGCGCAGTAAGTCGTACCGCGTCCTGCCACTTTGGTGCCTACAAGCTCTGCTCCGCATTTTTTGCAAGGTTTACCTTTGCGGCCATAAACCATCAAATAGTCCTGGTTCCTGCCTTGATTGCCATTGCCATCTTTATAATTACGGAAAGTAGTTCCATGATTTTTGATACCTTGCTTAATTACCTTGTTGATGGCTTTGATTAACTTCTCTATTTCTTTTTCATTAAGTGAATCGCCGGGACGCTGTGGCAGAATGCCTGCAACCGCCAATGCCTCATCCGCATAAATATTACCTAAGCCGGCAACAACTTCCTGATCCAGAATAATACCTTTTATCGACGCTTTGCGTCTTTTCAGGACTTCCTGCAGATAAGGAACATTCAATTCCTTAGTGCCTGGTTCCGGTCCCAGATTGTCAAAACCCGGCAGTCTTACATCATCATTAATGACCAAATGCAAGGTACCAAATGTTCTTATGTCACAGAACCAAAGCGTTTTACCACCGGTCAGCTCAAATTTAATCTTGGCATATTCAGGCTCCGGAGCACCATCGTCAGTAACAATAAGTGCGCCTGTCATTCTCAGATGAGCAATCATTTTGATATTCGTACCAAACTCAAAAGTCAGATATTTGCCTTTTCGTTTCAAATCACGAATACATTGGCCAACTAAAATATCGGCAAAGGCTTCCGGTGAAGGATGCTTAATCATGCGTGGAAGTCTAATTTCCACACGCTTTATTATTTTGTTCAATACATGAGGTGTCAGTGTTTTCCTGACCTGTTCAATTTCTGGTAATTCCGGCATCTATATTTCTCCTTACTTTGTTTCTGCCCAATTCTTTCCATACGCAACATCAGCCAAAAGCGGTACAGACAAATCAACAGTTTTTTCCATAATTTTTTTAACTATCCCTGAAACTTGTTCCTTTTCATCAGCACAAACTTCCAAAACCAGTTCATCATGCACTTGTAAAAGTATGCGGCTTTTGAAGTTGCCCTCAGACAAGGCTTTCTGAACTTTTATCATTGCCAGCTTAATAACATCTGCAGCGGTACCTTGTATCGGTGTATTAATTGCCGTCCGTTCTGCAAAACTGCGTAAATTATAATTACTGTTATTGATGTCCGGTAAATAACGGCGTCGGCCGAACAACGTTGATACATAACCGTCTTTTTTAGCTTTTAGAACCATGTCTTCCATATATTTTTTTACGCCTGTATAACGTTTAAAATAATTTTCAATGTACTGCCCTGCTTCGTTGCGGCTTATGCCAAGCTGTTTGCTGAGGCCATAGTCACTTATGCCATATACGATACCAAAATTTACCGCCTTGGCACGCGAACGCATTTCCGAAGATACTTCGTTCAGTGGTATGCCAAATACTTCTGATGCTGTCCTGGCATGAACATCCTGTCCTTTAGCAAATGAATCAAGCAGAAGCTGGTCTTGTGCTATATGTGCTAAAATCCTGAGCTCAACCTGGGAATAATCGCAGGACATAAGGAAATCGTAACCATCTCCAGGCACGAACATGGCTCGCATACGTTTGCCGATTTCAGTACGCACCGGAATATTCTGCAGGTTAGGTTCAGTGCTGGAAAGTCTGCCGGTCACAGTTACTGTTTGCTGAAAATGTGTGTGAATACGCTTGGTTACAGGATTTATCAGGGGTTTCATGCCTTCAAGATAGGTGGAATAAAGTTTCGACAATTGACGGTGCTGCAAGATAGTGCCAACCAAAGGATGCTGCGCAGCTAATTCTTCCAAAACACTTACATCTGTTGAATAACCTGTTTTTGTCTTTTTAACAACAGGTAACCCCAACTTTTCAAAAAGCAAAACGCCTAGCTGTTTAGGGGATTTCAAGTTGAACTGTTCACCAGCTTGTTCATAAGCCAAAACTTCCAGTTCGTCAAGCTTTAGTCGGAATTCTTCAGTAATATCTGCCAACATTTTTTCATCGACAGCAATACCAGTAAGTTCCATAGCTGCAAGCACCGGCATCAGTGGCAATTCAATTTCCTGATACAATTTCACCAGTTCTTTTTCTTCCAGATATTCTGATAGCAAAACATTAAGTTCTTCCATATCCTGTATTGTACCGCCGTCATTTTTTACAAGATAGCGGTCAGTCAGAGCTTTCAAACTATAAGAGCTTTCACCTGGCTCAACAAGGTAGGCAGCCAGAGAACAGTCTCCTGAAATGCCAGCAACCTTAACATTATTTGCGAGGCAGGCCTTAACCATGTCTTTACCATCACAAACAACTTTTTTCTGAGAAGCATCCGCCAGCCAGCCATAGACTTCCGGCCACGCCTCGCTTGCTGAAGGGATAGTATATATTGTCTGATTATACAGCAATGATAAATCACTCAGTTTTAACTTTGGAATCTTCCCCGCTGTATCAGCTAACAGGCAAGTTTCCTTGCCTTCTGCCTTAATCGAAGAAAACAATGCTTTGGCCTGTTCGCTGCTCATTATAGATTTCTGTGCATATCTTTCAACCTGCGCAGACACTTCTTCGCCGAACAAATCAAAGGTTGCCGGCTCTTCATCGCCTAAAACCAAAGAAAAGCGTTCCCAAAGATTACGGAACTCCAATTCCTTCATCAGTGTCTTGGCTTCTGCCTTCATACTTTTCAGTTCATGCTTACTTAAGTCCAGATCAACCGGCACATCGGTAAAGATTGTGGCAAGCTGCTTTGATAAAAGTGCTTTTTCCTTGTTATTGGACAATTTTTCTTTCAGACTCTTACCGGAAATTTCATCAATATGATCTAAAACATTTTCCACGGATTGATATTCACAAATCAGCTTCATTGCAGTTTTAGGACCAACTCCCGGCACACCGGGGATGTTGTCAGATGCATCGCCCATCAAACCTTTAAGATCAATAAGTTGTGCTGGTTTTAAACCATCATAATTGGCCTTGAATTCTTCAATGTCAAATTCCTGTATATCTGTGATGCCGCGTTTTGTATAAAACACTTTAACATTGTCGCCCAAAAGCTGTAATTCATCTTTATCGCCGGTGACAATGATTACTTCAGCTTCGCCGGCTTTATGTTTGGCAAAAGTACCGATAATATCGTCTGCTTCGTAGCCATCCATTTCAAGCACACTGATATTCATTGCTTCCAACAATTGTTGTGCAATTGGGAACTGCTCAGACAATTCACAAGGGGTTTCCTTGCGTTGAGCTTTGTAGCCTTCAAACATTTCTGTCCTGAAAGTAACTCTTGATTTATCAAAAGCAACAGCAACCCATTTTGGTTTAACGTCGCTTATAACCCTCAACAGCATGTTGCAAAAACCATAAACAGCACCCGTGTTAAGGCCTTTTTTGGTCATAAGGGGCGGTAAAGCAAAAAAAGCCCTATGAATAAGACTGCTGCCGTCCACTACTAAAAATTTATCCGCCACGTCGTCACCGCTTTCTCACTAAGTTTTAACATCTAATTATATCATAGGTAATAAAAAAACCTGCTATTGAATTTAAAAATTCAACAGCAGGTTAGTACAATTGGCTTACATAGATTCTTTAATTGCTTCAGCCATTCTTCTGATGCCTTCGACAATCTTTTCATCAGGCATATTGGAATAGTTGATACGCATATTGCGGTCTGTTTTGCCATTTGGGAAAAAGGCATCGCCAGTAACACCGGCAACGTTCTTTTCAATGCACTTCATAAATACCTGTGCAGCACTGACGCCTTGCGGGAATGTCAGCCACAGGAACAAACCACCTTCCGGATGCGTCCACTGCACTCCTTCCGGCATCATTTTTTCCATGCTTTCGATAATTACATCCCTACGGTGTTTGTACAAAGCTTTAATCTGTTCAACGTGAGCGTCGAGGTCATAGTTATCAATATAGGCATCGGCTAAGCCTTGGTCAAAATTAGAGGTATGCAAATCCGCACTTTGTTTTATTTTAACGAACTCAGATACTACATCCGGCTCTGCTGCAACCCAGCCAAGACGCAGTCCTGGGCAGAATATTTTAGAAAAAGTGCCAAGGAACATTACTAAACCTTTGGTATCCATTGATTTCAGGGAAGGCAGAATCTCCCCTTCAAAACGCAACTCACCATATGGGTTATCTTCGAGTACAGGCAGATTGTGTTTATTGACGACTTCCATAAATTTCGTGCGGCGTTCCATACTCCAGGTGCGGCCGGTAGGATTTTGGAAATCAGGAATGACATAAATAAATTTGCAGCGTTCAGTAGTTGAAAGAATCTTGTCTAATTCTTCCGGAATCAAACCACCGTCATCAGTCGGAACTTCAACAAAATTAGGTTCATAGGCATTGAAAGCATTTAAGGCACCGAGATAAGACGGACTTTCGCAAAGTACAACATCTCCCGGATCCAAAAATAATTTGCCGGCAAAATCCAAACACTGTTGAGAACCAGTGGTAATCAAAATTTCATCCGGGCTGACTTTAGTGTTATATTTTGCCAACATACGGTCAGCAATTTTTTTGCGTAAAGATGGACGACCCTCAGTTGTTGCATATTGCAACAGTTGTCTGCCTTCACTTTTTAAAACATCCTCAGCTAATTTAGCAAGTTCTTCCACAGGGAAGAGCTCTGGCGCAGGCAGGCCGCCGGCAAACGAAATAATTTCCGGTTTTTGGGTCAACTTCAAAAGTTCACGAATTTCGGATGCTTGCATCCTTTCCATACGTTTAGAAAATTTCATAGTCATAATACTTTTACCCCCAACCATTAAAAATAAGAAGTCTCAAACTGTACGTTCAATCTATAAATATACAAATGTACAATTAACAAAAAGAATTTTATCACCGTTTCAATACACTGTCAAGAATGTAAACCTTTTCCACTACACTTTATGTAAAATGTACTTTTGTATGCAAAAGAGGAACCTTTGCGAGGTCCCTCTTTAAAAATAGTAAGTTTATATAACTATTAAAACAATCATTGAGATTTTTCTTCTTTGCAGCGAATATTTGATGCAATAATATGCATGAAATATTTGAAAGGAAAGGCAAATTATATTAAAAAAGATAAAAATTTAGTTAAATTTTCCGAAAACCTCTTTAAAGGCGATGCCGGCAATCTCCTTGTCCATGTACATCTCACGGATTTTTTCCTCGCCTTCTTTTAAGTGTTGGGAAGTAATGCCGTGGCGTCTTGACAACCAAGCTTCTACAAAAGCAGCCAGGTGGTCACACCCTTTTAAGACAGACCCATCAACAGCGGAAAATTTATCTTCATTGTATTTTTCGCTGATCTCTTCCGGACTACCGAGGAATTTAACGTTTCCATTGATAACAGCCCTGTCCGCAAACTCATTTTCCGCAAAATACAGAATTTCTTTGTGCCATTCACCCGGCAATAAAGGCAAGATTTTCTCCGCAATCTGTCTTTTTTCGATATCTTTTATTAATTCATCAAGACCTTCAACAGAACGTTTAATTGGCGAAATAATATCTCTGGTCAAAACTTCCGGCAAATCGTGGAATAAGCCGCAAAGGAAATCGTTAACAGCTCGTTTGGGACAGGCATCCAAACGCAGAGCACAAAAATATCCTAATATAGCTACTATAATCATATGCCCCATCACTGATGTTTCCGGAACTCTAGGCGATTGTGCCCATCTTTTCTGAAAACGCAGCTGGCCGACAAGATCAACGAATTTACGTGTCTTCCCTCCCAGCGATATTTTCTGTACTCCCGCCAGATCATAATGCTCTTCTATTTCATTGGCAATAGCTACTTTTGTTGCCTCAACGTCATAAATACCTTGATTGAGATGATAAACTATGCGGAACTCCCATTCGGTCGCCAGGTAGTGTGCCGCCTTTAAAAGCTTCTTCTCCTTTTGATAAATATTCGTATCAAAATAATTTTTCATCCTGCCCAGGAAATCCTGATCAATATCGGGCACCTTGCGTTCCAGTTCGTTGTAGACCCAATTATTTAGTTTGTCACCGTGCACACGCATCAGTTCGTGAAAAACCGGTGGTTTGATATCAGTCAGAATAATTCTGTGTAAGAATTCAAAAATACCGCCTTCAACCAGAACCTGCCAATTCAGCTTAGCACCATGATCCTGTTCTTCATAGCGCGACAATACATACAAAATAACCATTTTATGGGCTTGTTTGTCAAGTTCAGTAAACCCTTGTGGCCTTATGTGGTCATTCCAGCGTTGAATATGTGCTGCCTCGTAAAGCACTTCAATAAAATTCTTACTTAAAATCATTATGTCCTCCTTCTATTTCAGCGGATACAAAAGATAAGGCTGTACCTTTTCCGCAAAATATGTGTTTTCCCTATCCCAACGGTTAAAAATGTCCTCCAATGGTATTTCAGCATAACGTAAAGAGCTCTCGCCCAAAGCAATGTCTATTTTAAAACCATCTGAGCTTCTTTTGGGAAACAAGTCTTTTTGAGGATAATCTTTCATTAATATTCTAACCATTTGTGCGCCCACGTGCGCTGGCTGAAAGCTTCTTTTATCAGTTATATGCATTTGCACGCCTTGGCAAAGTTCACCTGCATACATTCCATAATTAGGCATGAAAGCTATTGGTCTGAAAATAACACCTGGCATCTGCAAGGAATTAAGCTTAGCTGCAAAATCCATCTTATCAAGCCAAGGTGCGCCGACATATTCAAACGGCTTGGTAGTGCCTATCCCTACGGAAATGTTCATATCGCCGACTATACCTGTTGCCGCGTAACAAAACGCACTTGTTTCTGTTGGTATATTAGGAGAAGTAGCAATCCAGGGAAGCCCTGTTTTTTCAAACAACATCTCTCTTGTCCAATTTTTCATCGGTATGACAGCCAAATCTGCGCCTATCTGATATTCCTTATTAATGAAGCGAGCGTACTCACCTACGGTAAGGCCATGACGAAGCGGCACGTTATACAATCCTATGAATGACTCGAAGCCATTTTTTAGTGTTGGTCCCTCGTAATTGCCGCCTAAAGGATTCGGTCTGTCAAAAACAATGAACTTTTTACCTTCCTTTGCGCAGGCCTCCATAGCATAAGCCATGGTAGAAACATAAGTATAATGGCGGGTGCCGACATCCTGAATATCGAAAGCCAGGACATCTATATCGGCAAGCATGGTTTTGGTTGGTCTGCGCGTATCTCCATAAAGGCTGCGTACTTCAATTCCTTCATAATTATCATTTTTTACATCATCACCGGCTGTTACAGCACCAAAAAGGCCATGTTCCGGAACAAAAACCGCTTGCAGCTTCACCTTGCTTCTTAGCAAGTCAACTGAGCTTTTCAGGTTACGATCCACACCGGTTTGATTAGTAATAAGTCCCACCCTTTTACCGGCAAAAACACCGGCATAGTCATCAATTCTTTCTATACCAAGAACAACCACATCTTTGTTGCTTCTAGCCTCTGCCTTATGCAGTGGTGTAATAACTATCGCTAACAAACAAAACATCAAAAACACAATACTTCTAGATCTCATTCTCTATCCCCTTATATTTATGTTTTACCAATCTGCAAAAACCTGATTCGAAAAGAACTCTGTTTAAATCTCATCTATCGCAGATGTTTCATAATGCAAATGCCGCTGCTGCCATTTTTTAACTGCTTCGGTCAGCGCTTCCTCCGAATTTTTCAGTGTTCCATCCTGTACCCGTTTCAGAAGAATTTGCATTAATTGGGGTAAGTTTTCCTTGTCACCCAGGATTTCCGCTATCTGTTTGCCACTAAGCAGCAAATCGCTGGTGTGGACAGGCATCTCAACAGCCAGACGCAGAAGTTCTTCATTGTACATGCGCATAGTGATTATTTCCTGTTCATGGGCGTTTGTAGCCGCCAAGTCCGCAAGACAAACTGAAGACAGCTGAGCGAAAGCTTCCTGCATGTCCTTATTCCAGCGAAAAGCTCCTGATAAAGCAGCCTTTCTGAGCCAACGTCTTGTACCAGGCTCGTCCTTACCAACTCGGAAGCCTAACTGCATATGATTTGCTATCAACCAGACTACTCGTTTTACGAAACTTGCCGAAAACTGAAAACGTTTGAGTATTTTTTCAGCCATACGCGCGCTGAGTTCTTCATGCCCATAGTCTGTCGGATTGCCTTCGTCATCAAATCCGCGCACAGATGGCTGTCCTTTCCCTATATCATGCAAAAGCAAAGCCCATCTTACCTCCAGGCTGTTTTCTCCCAGCGATACTGCTTTTAAGGTATGGTTCCATACATCGTAACTATGGAAGTTAGGATTTTGAGGCACACCGACAAGCGCCGATAATTCAGGTAAAATAGGTATCTGAATTTCTTTGCCTTTCTGACGATTACGGCACAATTGAGCCGCCAGGCCACTCCTCACCAAAGCGTCCAGGCCAAGATTGACAAATTCACCTTTCATCAGCTTATTAATTTCCGTGCGGACACGTTCCATCGACAGACCGCTGACTCTTGGCAATTGTTCAGTAATGGCAGCAAACACTTCCGCATCACAAGTTACGCCTAATTGTGATATAAAACGGCAGGCACGAAACATCCTGAGGGCGTCTTCAGCAAACCTTTGCGAAGCTTCTCCGACGGTCCGCAGTTCGCGGTTTTTCAAATCTTCCAAACCGTTGAAATAATCAATCACCCTGCCTTCGCTATCCAAGGCAATCGCATTGATGGTAAAATCACGGCGCGCAAGATCCTCAGCCAAAGTTTCACAATACCAGACGCTTTCAGGCCTATGCGCATCCTCGCCATAGCTTTCGCTGCGATAGGCAGCAATCTCGACGGAATTATCATCTACCACTACCATTACAACGCCGAAATTCTGACCCAGTTCCTCAACAACGCCAAAACCTGCTTGCTTGGCCACGGCAACAATTTCTTGCGGTTTAGCGTTAGTAACAATGTCAAAGTCTTCCGGCTCTTTTTCCAATAAAAGATCGCGCACGGCACCGCCGACAAGATAAGCATCATAGCCGGCAAGCAACAAAGCCTTCAATATTTTATTTACATATTCAGGAATAATAAATTCCATATTTACCTCTGCCAATATATCGTAATATATATGTATTCGTCACGGATGACCTTATTCCTACCCACTATTATTCTTTTTCTTCGTCTAGTCAGCATCATATCAAAAACAACCGGCCGCCAAAAGGCGGCCGGTTGTTATGGTTTAGTAGAAAGCTAGCAAATATATTTAAGTCAGCCGGATAATTAAAATATGCGAGAATGGCAAAGACCCACAAAAAATTATTCAGCAAAACTTAATTCAATTTTTGGTTTACAGTTTCTTCGTCCCAACCCATCAACTCGTGCAGAATTTCGTTAACGTCATGCCCCAAAAGCGGTGCCGGTGTTCTTACTGAGCCAGGAGTGTCTGAGAGTTTAACTGGAACGCCAGGCATTTTGAGATGGCCGGCAATCGGATGTTCAACTTCCACTATCATGTCTCTCGCTTTGACCTGAGGATCATTAATAATTCTTTCGATGTTATTAATAGGTGCACAAGGAATTCCAGCTTCCTCTAATAAAGTAATCCATTCATCAATTGTTTTATTAACAAGAACGCTATTCATAATTGCATGTAACTCATGAAAATTCGTTGTACGCAGACCATTATTGCTGAAACGCTCATCTGTCAGCAATTCAGGTTTTTCAAGAACATTGCAAAGTTTAGTCCATAAGCGGTCATTGCCTGCGCCAACGATTACCTGACCATCTTTCGCGGTAAAAGCAGAGAACGGTGTAATGGACGGATGCCTGTTTCCTAGTGGTACAGGAACCTCACCAGATGTAACATAGCGAGCAATAGCGTTTTCCAAAATAGCTACCTGACAGTCAAGCATTCCTACGTCTACCAGTTGTCCTTTTCCTGTTTTTTCTCTGTGATAGAGAGCCAACATAACACCATAAGCCGTAAAAATACCTGCCACGACATCGCCCACGGATGCACCAACTCTTGTTGGGGAATCTTTCCCTTCGCCTGTAATACTCATAATGCCGCCCATAGCCTGCACAATGATATCATATGCTGGTTTCATTGTGTAAGGGCCAGTCCGGCCAAATCCGGAGCATGCCGCATAAATAAGTTTTGGATTAATTTCCTTTAAGACATCATAGGATAAACCGAATTTTTCCATTGTACCAGGTCTGTAGTTTTCAACCACAACATCAGCCTTGGCAACCATTTCTTTGAAAACTTCGACGTGTTTCGGCTCTTTAAAGTCGAGAACCATCGAACGTTTGTTACGATTAAGGCTCATGAAATAAGCGCTTTCTTTACCAACAAAAGGTCCGAAGGCACGTGAGTCATCGCCTACTTTAGGTGGTTCAATCTTAATAACATCTGCGCCAAAATCAGCTAAAAGCATTGTGCAATATGGCCCTGCCAAAACTCTTGATAAATCCAAAACTTTCAAACCTTCCAATGGTCCCATAATTTAATTCCTCCTGATTTTACTTTAAGCAAAGTCGAAGCCAACTATGCTTTTTTATTTGTCAAATAATAAACACGCGCTATAAGAACAGCAACAATAATGTTGACCAGCATAACCATACCGCCCGGAATACCAACTTTCGGGAAAAAGATAGTACCAAGAACAGAAGACACGAGGATTATTACTCCCAGTACGAAGTTCTTACCACACAAGTCAGCATATACAGCGCCTAAAACTGCTGGCAAAATAAAGGTGAATCCTTTTAAAACAGCTTTTGGCATCAACGGCATAAGCTGCGAACCTGCAATAGCGAAGACAGTTATCATGGTTACAGATACGAATACAGAAGCCGCAATACCTATTGTCGCCATAATTTCAGCTTTAGGCGATCCTTGCTCGCAATTTGTTACTTTTTGTGCCATTGCCGCCGCAGGTACCCTGAGCTCACCAACATTACCACAAATCCAGACCATAAAACTCCCCGCCATATTTACCATCGGGAAGAAAGAGATTGGTTGAACAAAGTACCCAACTCCAAATGCTGCGGCTGCTGCCAGCCAAAGCTTAAATAAATCCGTACCAGATGGGAAAATACCAGTTTTTATTGATACAAAAACAGCCGGTATAAAATTGGCAATTAAAGCCATTGTTACAAAAACCACACCTAAGTTTTTGATCTTGGTTCTGAATTCAGAAATACCTGCAAGCTCCTTGTTTTCTTCCATTAGTATCACCCCTTTTCAAAATTTCATTTTAGAAAAATGCTGCTGCAACATACATTGAAATCAACATTGCCAAACCTAAACTAAATTCTTGTATACGCTGATTGCCTCTGAAGAAATGTGATATAATTGTCATGGCAACAAACGCTACGATACCGGCGAACAAATTCTTGTAAACCAGGTTGCCTTTGCTGATTAACGAGTTGCTTAAAAGAGTTCCAAATAAGCCAAGTGCTGCTGCTGCCATAACGAGTTTGACCCAACCCTGATCAAATTTTTCTTTCATATAACCTACAGCTTTTCCCAGCTGGGGAGCGGAATAGCCGCCAATGACAATCCAACCTGAATTATTAAGAGCCATGCCCCAGAGAGCGAAGATAAATCCCATTAAGCTCAACTTGCCAGCTTCCAGGCTGGAGCCTACCATACCGGTAGCAATGGCACTCATCGCAAGTTCAGTACGTGCAGCGCCGATATCATTCATTCTCATCCATGCAGTTGGTCCGCCCAAGACAGCCATAAGTGCTATAAGAACAATAACCGGACTAAACGCCGGACCAATTGCGGTAATCATTGCTGAACGCATTCCCGTTATGCATTCTTCTCTGGGAATACCCATCTTCTCTGCTGATTTAAAGGCCTGCCTCATAAATACCACCGCTTCTAAAACAACCACAATAACCATAATACTTGATACAACCCACAACATTGGCGAATTCATGATTTCTTTTAATTCCATGATATCCCTCCTTCATTGATTTACATTTACCAGTTTAGTGTTCTTGATTCCTTATCTGCTGTAAGCCATCTTTCACCTTCATTCTTCATGTTTTATCTAGAACGATTTTAATCTACTTTGTTGACCTAAAGATGATTTTATAGACAAGATGCTGGATTTTAGGGATAAGTTGCATAAATTCACCTATTATGGACTATTTAATAAGCAGGAGGTAAATTAGTTTGTTCGAAATTGAATCTAATATTCTTCTACAGCTTTGGCTGGGATTATCATTATTCTTGGTCATAATCCTTATCTTGAACAGAACTGATATTTTTAAAAACGCCATATTTGATAATACTTCCTTTAAAAACAGATTCACGTTTATTGCCATTTTTTCAACAATAGGAATTTTGGGCACTTATTGGGGGATCCAAGTCCCTGGAGGTACCGGCGTAATTAATACACGTGCCGTAGGCGTTATTGTCGGCGGCCTTATCGGCGGTCCTGTCGTCGGCACTTTGACAGGATTAATAACAGGTATCCATCGTATCTTTTCTTTAGACACCTTTTCCGCTTTCGGCAGCGGTATAATTACGATTCTTCAAGGCATTATTGCTGGATTTCTATCCTATAATGTTAAAAAAAGCAGAAAAATGTGGCCGTTGGCTCTGTTTATAGGTTTTTTCCTGGAATTATTACACATGGTCCTGCTTTTTGTTTTTCCTTATTCCTTTGAAATGGTTTACAATCTTGTACGACAAATTGCTCCAGCCATGTTGGTAACAAATCCCTTGGCCATCGCATTGTTTATTGGAATTCTGGAAGATACTTATAAAAGGGAAGAAAAAATCGCCAGCGAAGCAACAAAAACTTCTTTCAAAATTATCAATCTCACCATGAACTTGTTAAAAAATGGTTTTAACGAGTCGTCAGCCCAAGTAATTGCTTCGGCAATAACACATACAGTAACAAATTTTTCTTGGGTTGCTCTTTTTTATAATAAAAACCTTGTTGCCCTCGAACACAATTCCTTTAAAAGGCCCAATGAAATTGACGAGATAATAAGCAAATGCACAAAGGAAATTCAAGCGGACAAAATAAATTCTATAATGCACGTCAATCCATACATAATACTGCCGATCTACAATAAATCCATTCTTCTCGGTCATGTCATATTAGGAAAAGACCCAGAGCAAATTCTGACTAAATTTGAGTTAGACCTTGCAATGGGGCTGCGTGATCTCATTTCCTTACAAATTGAAATAAATGAATACAAAGAACAGGCAAAACTGCTGGCTAATGCTGAAATAAAAGCACTACAATCACAAATAAACCCGCATTTCCTCTTTAATGCCCTGAACACAATTGGTTTTCACTGTAGAGATAACCCGATGACAGCCAAAAAACTTATTTCTTCCTTGGCTGATTATTACAGACACAATTTATCCGACTCAGATACTTTAATCACTTTCAACAAAGAAATGGAACATGTAAAAGCATACGTCAATATCGAAATGGCAAGATTTGGCGACAGACTTCAGGTTAAATATGACTTTCCACTTAATTACGAATTCAAAATTCCTTCCCTGATTATGCAGCCGCTTGTTGAAAATGCTATAAAGCACGGTATTTTAACTAAGGAAGACGGAGGCATAGTTTCTATCAAGGTTACAAAATACAAAAAACACTATGAACTTTTTGTTGTCGATGACGGGGTAGGCATTCCTCCAAAGGAATTAGGCAGGTTGCTGTTAGATGATCCCGGCCGACAATCTATCGGTTTAATCAATGTACACAAAAGACTTATCTCAATCTATGGTGCTGATAGCGGCTTAAACATCGAAAGCACCGAAAATAAAGGCACTACAGTATCATTTAAGATACCGTTGGAAGGAGCATGAAAATGCCATACAAAGTACTAATTGTAGACGATGAACTTCCCGCCCGCAAAGAATTACGATATATACTGGAAGAGATAAAGGAGATCGAAATAGTAAAAGAATGCGCCAATGGCAAGGAAGCGCTTCTATTTTTACAATCCAATGAAATTGATTTGCTTTTTCTGGATGTTGAGATGCCGGTAATGAACGGTATCGAATGTGCTAAAATAATTATGTATATGCCCAATGCGCCGAAAATTGTCTTTTCCACAGGCTTTGATCAATTCGCTGTCAACGCTTTCGAATTGGGAGCTTTTGACTATATTTTGAAGCCTTACTCAGATGAGCGTGTACAGGCAACCATAGAACGTTTTTTTGATTATGCTGCTCTAACTAAAACGCCTAAAAGTAATATCATTTCCTCTAAAAACAAAATCACTTTGACCACGTCGGAAAGATTACTTGTTTTTGACCCACCAACTGAGATTATAATGGTAAAGACTGAATGCGGGTCTTCATTATTTTATACAACCCGCGGTATTATCAAAACGAATCTGCTCTTAAAAGATGCCGAGGAAAATTTAGCAAACTCAGGTTTTATCAGAACTCACAAAAGTTTTATTGTAAATTCCAACATGATTCGGGAAATTATTCCCTATTTTAATGACACCTTCATTCTCGTCATGCAGCACTACGAAAAAGAAGAAGTGCCGGTATCGCGGCATTTTATGAAGTCCTTTAAAAGCATTATCGGCTTAAAATGAACTTATTTAATGACAAATACCCCCTGATCTTTAAGCAGCAATAAAGCATTGCTAAAGATTAGGGGGTATTATATTTTCATATTAGGGTTGAATGTGCATTTAATTAAAACTATTAAAATTTAACTGCTGAATTTCACAAATGAATTAATGCCAGCTCCGGGACTGACCATCGGTTTTACCATGTCCTTGGGATTGATAGCAACCTCAATAATACATGGCTCATTTTTTTCCAAGGCTTCACTAACAGCGTCCGCAAGTCCCTCCGGACTGTCAACATGCTTGCCCTTAACGCCAAACGCTTCGCCATACTTCACGAAATCAACATAGCCGGGCATCTCACAAGACGTAAATCTCTTGTCAAAAAATACTGTCTGCAACTGACGAATCATGCCTAAACCACTATTATTAAAGACAATCGAAATTATTGGCAGACAGTTGCTGGCAATAGTAAAGAGTTCCGAACCTGTCATCTTAAAACCACCGTCACCGGAAATACTGATGACGCGGCTAGTCGGACGTGCAAACTGAGCACCCATTGCCGCAGGCAAACCGAAACCCATTGTGCCAAGACCGCCGGAAGAAATCCACTGTCTTGCATATTGGATTTTCAGATTCTGCGCTGCCCACATCTGATGCTGTCCAACATCGGTCGTAATAATAAAATCGCGGTCTTTTAAAACAGGATTAAGTGCCCTGAGAAATTTAGGAGCTTCCTCGTTGCCGCAATCCTCATCGTTTGCAGGCCAGGCAGCTATTTTATGCCACCATTCGCTGAGATTCTTGCGTTCGCAAGCCTCGGTAAGCTTGTTCAGCGTCATCTTCATGTCGCCGGCAATGCCTATTTCTGAATAGATATTTTTATCAAGCTCTGCGGGATCAATATCCATATGGACAAAAGTTTTATGCGCTACATAGCTGCCGCGCTCACCAGTTACCCTATCATTGAAGCGACTGCCAAAAGCCAGAATGAGATCAGCCTCTTTGACTGCATTATTAGCTTTTTCGTGTCCATGCATTCCGGTCATACCCAGAAATAAACTACGATAAGCGCTGCATGCTCCTAAACCCATAAGCGTACTTACGACAGGTATCTGCAGTTTTTCAGCGAGTTCCATCGCATCATATTCGGTATTACTGTTAATTACACCGCCGCCAATCAGCATCACCGGTCTTTGGGCAGAATTAATAGCGTCAACAGCCTTTTTTATTTTACTGCAGTCTGGTTTTTCCGTTTCAATTTTCACAGGTTCTTCGGCAACGTAGTCCAGCATCGCAGTTTGTATGTCACGAGGTACGTCAATCAGTACAGGTCCCGGCCTGCCTGTTTTAGCCAAGGCAAAGGCAAGTCTCATAGCCGTCGCCAATTGACTCGGATGTTTTACTAAAAAGTTATGTTTAGTTATCGGCATCGTTATGCCGGTAATATCAACTTCCTGGAAAGCATCATGTCCTATCATTTCTGTCGGCACCTGTCCGGTAATAGCAACGACCGGAATGGAATCAAGAAAAGCAGTCGCCAGGCCGGTAACCAAATTGGTAGCACCTGGCCCTGAAGTAGCAATGCAAACACCGACGCGGCCGCTGGCACGTGCGTAGCCATCAGCGGCATGGGCTGCTCCTTGCTCATGTGCAGTCAGTATATGTCTTATTTCTGATTCGCGCAACGCGTCATAAAATGGCAGTATTGCTCCTCCAGGGTAACCAAAAACTGTGTCTATACCCTGTTCAAGAAGGCACTGCACCATTAATTTCGCACCGGTTATTTGCATAGTATTCACTCCATTTCTTACAAAATCTTTAGGCCAGTTCTTCAGCCACCAGACGACCCATTTCTGATGTTGATACTTTGGTCAGTCCCGCTCCAGCAAGGTCCGGCGTACGATAGCCTTTCGCCAGAACACGTTCGACCGCCTCTTCAATGGCCGCAGCCGCAGCATCAGCGTTTAGGGAATAACGCAGCATCATAGCTGCCGACAAAATTGTTCCAAGTGGATTAGCAATACCCATGCCGGCAATATCAGGTGCAGAACCATGAATCGGTTCATACATTCCCGTACCATCACCTAAGCTGGCCGAAGGCAGAAGCCCGATAGACCCAGCAATCACGGAAGCTTCATCAGAGAGAATGTCGCCAAAAATATTATTTGTTAAGATAACATCAAATTGTCCAGGGTTAAGAACAAGCTGCATAGCACAGTTATCCACGTAAAGATTATTTAACTCTACTTCGGCATAATCCTTATCATGCAGTTCTGCCGTAATTCTGCGCCACATTCTGGAAGATGCCAAAACATTTGCCTTGTCTACTGAAGTTACCTTGCCTTTGCGTTTTTTTGCAGCTTCAAAAGCAAATTTAGCAATTCTCTCCACTTCCGGACGGCTGTATATTTCAATGTCAGAAGCAGTTTCCACGCCATTTTCATCAAGCGCAGCCTCATTATGAGTACCAAAATAAATGCCGCCGGTCAATTCACGGACAATCAGAAGATCAGCATTTGCGACTCTTTCATCCTTCAAAGGAGAAAGATGAGAAACAAAGCGAGAAACTTTTATTGGTCTTAGGTTGCAATAAAGTCCCAGCGCTTTACGAATACCGAGGAGTGCCTTCTCGGGTCTGAGCGTCGGTTCAACGTTATCCCATTTAGGTCCGCCTACCGCACCGAGCAAGACAGCGTCGGCCGCCTGAGCAGATTTCACGGTTGCTTCAGGAAGCGGATGCCCTGTTGCGTCTATCGCTGCACCACCGATTAGCTGGCGGTCATACTCTAAATTCATATTATATTTTTGGGCCGCTGCATCCAGCACTTCTACAGCTGCCTCCACAATTTCAGGGCCTATGCCGTCACCCGGCAAGAGAGTTATACGCATTCTTAGTTTTCTCCTTTAACATAATTGATTAAACCGCCGCAGTCGGCAATCTTCTGCACAAATTCCGGAAGAGGTTTGGTATTTATCACAATGCCCTTGTTCACTATTTTGATTTCGCCTTTGGTTAGATTCACTTCCAACTCATCGCCTGCTTCAATTTTCTCTACTTCTTTGCCAATTTCCAAAGCCGGCAAACCAATATTGATGGCATTACGATAAAAAATACGGGCGAAACTATCGGCAATTATACACTTCACACCTTTGACCTTCAAAACCATAGGCGCATGTTCGCGGCTCGAACCGCAGCCAAAGTTTCTGCCGGCAACGATAATATCGTTTTTTTGCACATTCGGTGCAAAACTCAAATCAATATCTTCCATCGCATGTTCGGCAAGTTCCTCAAAATCAGCTATATTCAAATATCTGGCCGGAATAATAACATCGGTATCAACATGATCACCATAACGCCATACTTTACTCATTTTATGACCTCCTCAGGGCTGGCAATTCTTCCCATGACAGCGCTGGCAGCAGCTACATAAGGGCTAGCCAGATATACTTCACTGTCAACGTGGCCCATACGTCCTCGGAAATTACGGTTGGTAGTCGAAACCGCCCTTTCACCATGAGCAAGAATGCCCATGTAGCCACCAAGACATGGTCCGCAGGTTGGCGTGCTTACTGCAACTCCTGCTTCAATAAATGTATCTATATATCCCAATTTCATTGCTTGCTGGTAAATTTCCTGCGTAGCTGGAATAATAATGCAGCGTACATGTGGATGAACCTTATGGCCTTTTAATACCTCAGCCGCCTGCGCCAAATCCTCCAGCCTGCCATTAGTGCAGGAACCAATAACAGCCTGATCTATAATGATACCAGTCGACTCGCTTACTGGATGAACATTTTCCGGTAAATGCGGATAGGCTACAACAGGCACTAATTTATCAAGTTCAATAGTTATCTCACGATCATAGACAGCATCGGCATCAGCGCTTACAGCTGTGAATTCTCTTGTCACTCTGCCTTTGAGGAAATCTAAAGTTTTTTCATCAACAGGGAAAATGCCATTTTTCGCACCTGCTTCGATGGCCATGTTGCAAATAGTGAAACGGTCTGACATTGCCAGCTCGCTGATACCTTCGCCGCAAAACTCCAGTGATTGATAGCGCGCACCGTCGACACCAATCATGCCGATAATGGTCAAAATGATATCTTTACCTTTGACATACTTAGGCAGCTTACCTTTAAGCTCTACCTTAATAGCGGCAGGTACTTTGAACCAGGTAGTACCGCTCGCCATGGCCGCTCCGACATCAGTCTGGCCTACGCCGGTAGCTAATGCGTTAAGAGCACCATAAGTACAAGTATGAGAATCTGCGCCAATAATTACTTCACCGGGCGCAATCAACCCGGCATCCGGCAGCAGTGCATGTTCAATACCCATGCGGCCAACCTCGAAATAATTGGTAATCTCATGTTCGCGTGCGAAATCACGTAAACGTTTGCACATCTCAGCTGACTTTATATCCTTGCAAGGCGAGAAGTGGTCAGGCACCAAAGCAATTTTGTCTTTATCAAATACCGGTCTGCCGATTTTTTCAAATTCGTCTATAGCCGGCGGTCCTGTAATATCATTTGCAAGAATCAAATCCAGCTGTGAAACAAGTAAATCACCGGCAGAAACACTGTCTCTTCCAGAATGTTTCGCCAATATTTTTTCGGTCATCGTCATACCCATAACTATAATCCTCCTAAGATTGTACACTCAGGAACGTCAGCGGCAGGTGGTTTGCCCGCCGCTCGCCCCATTCAAGCAATTATTATTTTTTGACCCAGGACATCATGCCGCGAAGTTCTGCACCGACTTTCTCAATCGGATGATTAACAGCGCGTTTACGCATAGCATTGAAAGAAGGACGATTTGCCTGATTTTCCAAAAGCCATTTGTTGGCGAAGGTACCATCCTGAATTTCGGTAAGAACTTGACGCATAGCTTTTTTGGTTTCGTCGGTAATGATGCGTTTACCTGTTACGTAATCACCGTATTCTGCGGTATCGCTGACAGAATGACGCATTTTGGCCATGCCGCCTTCATACATCAGGTCAACAATCAATTTCATTTCGTGCATACATTCAAAGTAAGCACTTTCCGGTTCATAACCTGCTTCAACAAGGGTTTCGAAGCCAGCAGTAATCAAAGCTGTAATGCCGCCGCAGAGAACAGCTTGTTCTCCGAAAAGGTCGGTTTCCGTTTCTTCACGGAAGGTTGTAGCAAGAACACCTGCGCGAGTGCCGCCAATGCCTTTAGCATAGGCAAGACCGAGATCATATGCTCTGCCTGTTGCATCCTGATGAACAGCAATCAAACAAGGTACGCCTTGTCCTTCGGTGAAGACACGACGAACGAGGTGTCCCGGTCCTTTAGGAGCTACCATGAATACGTCTACATCAGCAGGTGGGATAATTTGGTCAAAGTGAATATTAAAACCGTGTGCAAAAGCTAGCGCCATGCCAGGTCTCAGGTTAGGAGCAACATCTTTTTTATAGGTAGATGCTTGTTTTTCATCAGGAATAAGCATCATAACAATATCTGCCTCAATTGTTGCCTCCGCAGCTGTCATAACGCGCAAGCCTGCAGCTTCCGCTTTTGCCCAGGATTTACTTCCTTCATACAAACCAACAACAACATTGGCACCGCTATCCTTTAAGTTCAAGGCATGTGCATGACCTTGGCTGCCATAACCAATAATTGCGACAGTTTTGTCTTTCATCATGTCCCAGTTAGCGTCTTTGTCATAGTACATTTTTACCATTTTCATTCTCTCCTTTGATTTTAGAAAATTTATCAAACTTAAAGCCCTTCCAAGCGGTCCTCTTATCAGAACTAAGTTTACACTGAATAAACTGTTTTAAATAACGGTGCAGTTTTTGCGCACCTTGGTTTCATCTACAACCTTTGGCCATGTATAACGTGATTTTTCTACTGTCAAAGCCTCATCACCACGTTCCAAAGCAATCGCTCCGGTCTGGACCATTTCAATAATTCCGTAAGGCCTCATTACATCAACAAAAGCATGTAGCTTGTCGTTAACACCGGTAATCAAAAAAGTTAGCGAGTCACCTGTAACATCGATGGCATGAGCACGAAACACGTCAGCCAATTTCAATATTTCCAGCTTTTTGTCACCAGCTTTCACTTTGACTAAAGCCATGCTGCGTTTAGTACTGGCATTGGGCGGCAATACTTTTATCGCCTCAACTTCAACTAATTTTGCCAGCTGCTTGCACACCTGATCAACCGTCGAAGCATCAGCTTTCATGGTTACTGTCATCCTGGAAAATTCAGGATTCTGCGTAATACCGACGGCCAGGCTGTCAATATTAAAACCACGGCGGGAGAATAAACCGGCTACACGCATCAAAACTCCCGGTTGATTTCTTACTACTATTGAAATGACTTGTTCCATAGCTCTTACCTCCTTTTTTAATGACAGGGTATAAAAAAGCCCCTATCTGTCTATAAACAGATAGGGGCGATGGCAAACCGCGGTACCACCCTACTTTGACCTCATTGTCCCGGTGCTTTTTCCGGACGCTTTAACGCAGCGATCTGCGCCGACGCCTACTTAATTTCAGAGTCGAAGTTCACGGGTGAGTTTCACTAATAGGTTTCCCTACGGCTTGCACCAACCGCCGCTTCTCTGCAAGGAAAGCTCCTCAGCTTTATTCCCGGTCATTACTTTTATCATTTTCATTGAACATAAATGTATTTAGTGGATGTTATTTTTACATTATGACAGTTTCACGGACTGCTGTCAAGCTTTTTTGTATCTTTTTATGTTGTTATATTCCCTTTTATGTCCTTTGTTAGTGCATTATTGTTTACATTGCGCTCATATACAAAAACGTCTTCATTTTTTCGAATGATTTTAGTTATCTTTTTTACAGTTTTCATAATAATTTGCTAAAAAGCTGGACTAATACCGCAAAATATTTTATTCTATATGTTATACAAAAACATATTTATCTGAGGTGCAATGATGCGTTTATTAAAAGAAAAAATAAAAAACGAAGGAATTGTCCTTAACAATTCTATCCTAAAGGTCGACGCTTTCCTTAACCATCAGATTGATCCAGAACTGATGATGGAATTAGGCCGTGAATTCAGCAAAAGATTTGCTGACAAAAAAGTATCAAAAATTTTGACAATAGAATCTTCAGGCATAGCTGTCGCATTGACAACTGCCTTGTTTTTTCATGTTCCTGTTGTCTTTGCCCGCAAACAAAAATCTTCTACAATGAACGAAAATTTGTATAGCACTAAAGTTTTTTCTTTCACCAAAAACATTACCAATAACGTAGCAGTGTCCAAAAAATTCCTGCCACCAGGGGAAAACATCCTCATCCTGGACGATTTTTTGGCTAACGGAGAAGCAGCCATGGGACTCGTCGATCTTGTTCACCAAGCTGGCAGCAAAGTTGTCGGCATCGGCATCGTCATTGAAAAATCTTTTCAACCTGGTCGCAAACGCTTAATTGATGCTGGCTATCAGGTTGAATCTTTGGCCCGCATCAAAGCTTTCGAAAAAGGGCAAATTGTTTTTGCCGATGATAACGAATAGTTTTTACAGAAGAAGCCGGTGGCTTAGTTGCCACCGGCTTCTTCTTTTTGAGTTATATTTTTATAATTTTACCAGATTTACTTGTGTTATGCCGTCGATTCCCTGCAACAAATTCAAAGTTTCTTTGGATATTTCGGAATCAACAGACATGAACATCATTGCGCGGCCTTCTTTATTATTTCTGCTGACTTGCATGTTCGCTATGTTCACACGCCCTGCTCCCAGCAAAGTACCAATTTGACCGATCATACCTGGTTTGTCCTGGTTGCGCGCCACTAACATATATTTCGCTGGTGATACGTCAAATTCATAACCATTGATTTCCACAATACGTATTTCATTTTGTCCAAGAACAGTGCCGCTGACTGTGAAAACGCTTTCCTTACCGCTTATCTTCAAGGTCATCATGCTGAATCTTTTCTCATTGGTGGTCATTTTGCTTTCCAGTACATCGATGCCGCGTCCGGAAGCAGCTAAAGCAGCATTTACGTAGTTGACACGTTCTTTCAGGATTGGCTCAAATAGGCCTTTCAAAATTGCACGTGTAATCATCTCAGTTTCCATTTCTGCAACTTCACCTTGGTAAATAACTTCTACTTTTTCTACCACAGCTTTTTCCATCTGATAATAGAATTTGCCTAGGTATTCACCAAGCTGCAGATAGCCTTGCATGTCTTCCAGATCCTGTGGATGCAGGGTTGGCAGATTAACCGCGTTAGCTACCATCTCACCTTTCAACGCACTTAATACCTCTCTCGCTATAGTCAAACCTACATTGTCCTGTGCTTCGTCCGTACCGGCTCCAATATGCGGTGTAACAACACATTGTGGCAATTTAATCAAAGGAGAAATCGCGTTAGGCTCGTCCTTCAATACGTCGATACCTGCGCTGGCTACTTTTCCTTCTTTGATTGCTTCAAACAAAGCTTCCTCATTGATCAAACCGCCGCGCGCACAATTAACAATGCGTACGCCATTTTTGCAGAGATCAAGCTCCTTCTTTGTAATGATATTAATTGTTTCCTCAGTTTTTGGCGTATGAATAGTAATAATGTCTGCCCTTTTCAGCAATTCTTCCAAGGTTTCGCATTTTTCCACACCGAATTTCTTGAATCTGGCATCCGTAATATAGGGATCATAGGCTATGACCTTCATGCCAAAAGCTTGCATCCTGGTTGTAACCAGCGCACCAATACGGCCCAATCCAATTATGCCCAAAGTCTTATGAAGCATTTCTGAGCCTCTGAGGCCTGTTCTTCCCCATTCTCCAGCCATCAGCAAATTATGCCCTTTAACCATGTTACGTGCCGAAGCCAACATTAGTCCTATAGTTAGCTCACAGGCAGAAACAATGTTTGATTCCGGTGTATTCACAACGATAATACCGCGTTTGGTTGCACCTTCCATATCAATGTTATCAACACCATTGCCGGCACGACCTACTACTTTTAGTCTTGTGGCTCTCTTATACAATTCCTCATCAACTTTTGTCACACTTCGCACAATCATAGCATCATACTGATCTATGATATCAAGAAGTTCTTTTCTCTCCAGTTCTCTGTACACAACAACTTCCACTCCGGGAGTATTTTGCAACAATTCAATGCCCTTATCAGCAATTTTTTCGGTAACGATAATCTTCATTTCAATTCCTCCTAAGTATAAAATAAAACCCTCGTGCCTGATCATTACAAAGATCAAGGACGAGAGTTTATACTCACGTGGTGCCACCTTTTTTCGCCGCAGGCAAAATTTGCCAGCAGCCTCATATTCGATATATCGGTCGAACCCGAACAGGTTGCTACCCCTGTCATCTCCGGAGTGGATTCAATCTACTACCAGTCCGACTCGCACTGAACGCCGGCTCTCTGAACTTGGTTTTCGATTTACTTGTCTCTTTCATCAACTGCAGAATATGTAATTCTCAAGCATATGACTTATTTTACTTCGCATTCCTAGCCTTGTCAAGAGAACGCGGCAAAAAAATGTGCTACTAATTTAACATTTTTTCGCAGTTATTGCTTGATTTTTATCGTTTTTGAAAACATGCTGATATGTTCTTTTTTCCCTTCGCGTAAAACATCCACCGTAAAAACATATTAAATCTGCATTTTCTGCTGGAATCCTTGAAAAGATGTGATATAATCGAGTATATGAGGAAAAAACCATCTACTCTGGGCGTTTCAGGAGGCAAATACTATGGCAGTAACATGTGCATCGTCGGCTGATAAAATTTTGCATGCAGCGACAGAACTTTTTGCCAGTAACAATTTCGACGGTACATCAATTAAAGATATCTCTAAATTATCCGGTGTCAACAGTGCACTTATCTCCTATTATTTCGGAGGCAAAAAAAATTTATATCAGGAAGTTCTAAATAACCAGTCAGGTCTGTTTTTGGACCTGATTGAGCAGGTCAATAAACAAACACTATCTCCCATAGCCAAATTACATCTCTATACAAAAGAAGTCGCCTTAATACAAATGCAAAGACCTATGCAAGTTCATCTTATCTATCGCGAATTGTTGACCCCTTCTGGTTTCTGCAGCAATTTTGTTCAATCAAAGCTTTTCAAAATACACCAATTCCTTTTTGACCTCGTAGCCGAAGGCATTAAGTATGGCTGTATCAAATCTGACTTACAACCTACTTATGCAGCTTTTACCATAGAAAGTATCATCGTTTTTTTCTTTTTAACCCAAGACTTTGTTCGTGAGTTAGGTTCTTTTTCTAAAGATGATGGAAATGAGTATCTGGAAAACGCTCTTACCTCTTATCTTAACTCCATAGCAAACTAATAGTAAAAAATTAAAAGCCTTACCTTTGTTGAAAACAAAGGTAAGGCTTTTAATT
>MTLE01001286.1_pt3 | contig 51394 bp, 45 predicted proteins | sample 1982461 | NCBI WGS metagenome assembly MTLE01 (sample SAMN05712605, study PRJNA340218) | biofilm metagenome | isolation source: sample SPL anode biofilm adapted to -200 mV | place: USA | collected 2012-02-03 | reverse complement strand
AGCCACCAGGTGTCGCGCTGCGAATTGGTCGCGGTGAGCGATGCCTTTCCCGCCAATCTCGAGCGTTACCGCCATCTGAAAACCTTCGAGCGCAGTGAAGACATGATTCGCTCGGGGGCCATCGATGCCCTCATCATTGCCACTCCGCATTACTTGCACACCACCATCGGCATTGATGCTTTGCAGCAGGGCTTGCACGTGTTGGTGGAGAAACCCATTTCGGCGCACAAGGCGGATTGCGAACGACTGCTGGCGGCGCATCAGAAGCCCGGTCAAGTGTTTGCCGCCATGTTCCAAATGCGGACCGATCCCCGCTTCAAGAAAATCAAGCAACTCATCACCGGCGGCGAGTTGGGGGAAATCGTGCGCGTGAACTGGATCATCACCGATTGGTTCCGCACAGATGCCTATTTCGCCAGCGGCGGCTGGCGCGCCACCTGGAAGGGCGAAGGCGGCGGGGTGTTGCTTAATCAATGCCCGCACAACCTCGATTTGTTGCAATGGTTCTGTGGCATGCCCAAGGCCGTTCGCGGGTTCTGCCAATTGGGCCAATACCATCCCATCGAAGTCGAGGATCAAGTCACCGCTTACCTCGAATATCCCAACGGAGCGACCGGGGTGTTCATTACTTCCACGGGGGAAGCTCCGGGATCCAACCGGCTGGAAATCGCGGGCGATAAAGGCAAGCTGGTGTTCGAGCAGGGGAAGATTTCTTTCACGCGCAATGAGGTTCCGATGCGCCAGTTTTGCCACGAAGCGAAAGGCGGTTTTGCCCGTCCGGAGATTTGGAACGTGGAGATTCCTGCCGACGGTTCCGGGCCAAAGCATACCGCAATTACGCAAAACTTCGTCGATGCCATTTTGGACGGCGCACCTTTGATCGCCCCGGCGGCGGAGGGCATTCGTTCCGTCGAACTCGCTAACGCCATGCTATATTCATCGCTGGTGGGTCAAACCATTGCGCTGCCGCTGGACGGGGCGGCCTATGAAAAGAAGCTCAACCAGTTGATCGCCGAATCCAAGATCGAGAAAAAAGTGGCGCAAGTGGTGGCGGAAGATTTCACTAAATCATTTCGTTGATATGCATTTAACCGGCATAGCCGATGAGGCGGGCGCGCCCTTGGAGGCGCAGATTCGGGCTACCCAAGCTTTGGGCTGGAGTTGCCTTGAGGCGCGCAACGTGGAGGTGCCCGGTTTTCCCAAAGGCAATATCCACGATATCCCTGATGCTGCGTTTGACGTGGTCGTGGAGAAGTTGGCTGCCGCGGGGCTGCGCATCGATTGTTTCGGTTCGGCCATTGCCAATTGGGGCAAGAAAATCGACGAGCCGTTCGATTCTTCCCTAGCCGAAGCGCGGCGGGCTATTCCCCGCATGCAACGCTTGGGGACGAAGTTCATCCGCATCATGAGTTTCGCCATTCGCGAATCGGGCGACCAAATGGCCGCCGAACGGTTCCGCCGCTTGCGCGAATTGACGCAGATGTTTTTGGACGCAGGACTCCAACCCGTTCATGAAAATTGCATGAACTACGGCGGCATGGGCTGGACGTTTATGCTGGAGCTTTTGGAGCAAGTGCCCGGATTGAAGGTGGTGTTCGACACCGGCAATCCGGTCATGAATGATGACCGCACCAAGCTCGCCCCCTGGCCGAAACAAGACGCTTGGGAGTTTTACTCCCACGTCAAAGAGCACGTGGTCCATGTGCATGTCAAAGACGCCATCTGGGACCCCGCGAAAAAAGACGCGGTTTACACATATCCCGGCGAAGGGCAGGGGAAAGTGAAAGCGATTTTGACCGATCTGCTGGCTCGCGGCTACGACGGCGGCATTTCCATCGAACCCCATTTGGCCGTGGTTTTCCACGATGCCTCGGTTAAGTCCACCGCCGAACGCCAGTTTGAGACATATGTCGAATACGGCCGGCGGCTGGTGAAAATGCTGGATGAAATTCGAGCGGGCCTGAAAACCAAGAGTTCCCACTAACATGGCTAGCAAGCTGCACGACACCGTTTATTTCTTCAAAGCCGCGCTGTCCAATCCTTTGATGATTGGCGCCGTGGCGCCTAGTTCACGCTGGCTGGCTCGCAACATGGCCAGCTGGCTGCCGGAAAACTCCTCCGATTACGTGTTGGAACTCGGACCGGGCACGGGCATTGTGACCGAAGCGATCTTGAAGCGCGGGGTGCCCGAGGATCGCGTGGTGGCGGTGGAATTATCTGGTGAACTGGCGGCTCTGCTGCGCAAGCGGTATCCCCTGGCGCACATTATTGAAGGCAACGCGCTCGATCTGCCTCAGTTGCTGGCGAAACACTTGCCTCATGTACGCCAATTTCCGGTCATTATATCGAGCCTGCCCCTGCTGAATTTTGAGGCCAAACTGGCTCATCAATTGACTCAAATCATTCAGGGCTTGCTCGCGCCCGGGGGCAAGATGGTCCAGTTCAGTTACCACTTGGGAACCTGGCGGGCGCGCAAAATGCCCAATTTGCAGTACCTCACTTCGGAAGTGGTTTGGCTCAATATGCCCCCCGCTCGGGTGAGCGTGTACCAGCCCTGATGGCCGCGAAGGGACTGGCGGTTTTATCTTGTCCCCACGCCCTGACTTTCCCATGCTACTTGGGCCATGGCTGAACGGCAGATCACCGATGTATTGACGCAACCCGACGCCGCGCTCGAGATGACGCTGCGGCCTTCGGCGTTTTCCGATTTCGTCGGCCAGGCCAAAGTCAAGGAGCGCCTGGAAATCGCCGTGCAAGCCGCCAAACAACGCGGCGAAGCCCTCGATCACCTCCTCTTGAGCGGCCCGCCCGGCCTGGGCAAAACCACGATGGCGAACATCATCGCCAAGGCCATGGGCGCCAACATCAAAAGCACCAGCGGGCCGACCATTGAGAAGGCGGGTGACTTGGCTGGATTGCTAACCAATCTGGAAGCGGGCGACGTGTTGTTTATCGACGAAATCCACCGCCTGCAAAAAACCATCGAGGAATATCTCTATCCCGCGATGGAGGATTTCAAGCTGGATATCATCATTGACCAAGGCCCGAACGCCCGCAGCGTGCGCATTAATTTGCCCCGGTTTACGCTCGTAGGCGCCACCACGCGCAGTGGCTTGCTGACGGCGCCCTTGCTCACCCGCTTTCCCCTGCGCGAACGCGTGGATTACTACAGCGCCACCCAATTGCAGTCCATCGTGATGCGGGCGGCGGGCTTGCTGAATATTGAAATCGAGCCGGCCGGGGCGTTCGAGATCGCCCGCCGCAGCCGGGGCACGCCGCGCATTTGCAATAACCTGCTGCGCCGCGTGCGCGATTACGCCCAAGTGCGGGCCGATGGCCGGGTGACTAAAGGCATCGCCGACCAAGCGTTAGCCATGCTGGAGATCGACGAATACGGCTTGGACGAAATGGACAAGCGCATCTTGGAAACCATCCTGGTCAAATTTGCGGGCGGCCCGGTGGGCATCCAATCACTGGCGGTTGCCGTGGGGGAGGAATCCGATACTTTGGAAGAAGTCTACGAGCCTTACCTAATCATGGAAGGCTATCTCAATCGCACCCCGCAAGGCCGTGTTGCCACCGACTTGGCCGTGCAACGACTCGGCTTGCGCCCGCCCCCGCGCGGGGCGCAAGGCACGCTGCTGTAACTCCGGTGAAAGCAAGTCGAGTTTGAAGGAAAAAAAGAGGGCGGTCAGGCCGCCCTCTCTAGTGAATAATAAAGGTTATTCCTTAGCTTTTTCAGCTTTGCCGGCCTTTTTGCGGGCCTTGGCTTCCGTCTTGGCTTCCGCTTTTCCCGCGGGACGGGCGTTCAGTTTGTCGAACTTGGTTTGCTGTTCGGCGTTTAGCAAAGCCCGGATTTTGACATCCGTTTCGGCGCGCAGCTTGGCGATTTCTTTGCGTTCGGCGTTTTGTTCGCGCAGTTCCTTGGACTTCTTATTCTGCTCGGCAACCAACGCCTTAACTTTGGCCGCCTGATCGTCAGTCAAATCCAGCGCTTTGGTGAGGTGTTGCAGGCGATTCTCCCGTTTAGGCTGGGCCACCGCATCGGGTTTAGCGTCCGTTTTTGCATCGGCTTTGACTTCCGTTTTAACGTCGGTCTTGACGTCGGTCGCGGCATCCGCAGCTCGCATAACTGGGGTGAAGGCCACCAAGCCACCCAAAATGGCCACTTTGATCCAACTCAATTTCGTCTTTTGCATACGTCTATCTTCCTTTGGCTGCTCCGCGGCCCGTGTTGTTTTTGCCTTGGTCGTGCCGGGCCTGGTGGCAACCTTCTACTTTCATAGACGGTGCCAATCAGTAAAACGTTACATGGAATATCCATGGATTCGCATATGCCTCATTTGGAGTTTTTTGCGCTGTTTTCATCGGTTAATTTTTCGAGGACATTCGAGGGCCATTGCGCGCTGAGCAGGTGGGATTTGCCGTTTTTCCAGAGGGCGATTTCGAGGTTGCGCGCTTGGTTTGTGCTGTCGGGAGTGCGCATGCTGGTGAAACATAATTCTTCATTCGACTTCCATGTGGGCAGGATTAAAGCGTTGCCGCCTTCATGATCGGCTTGGACGTTTTCAACGCTGGCCGTATCTAAATGATAGATGGACACACCACCATTATCCAACAATATAGAAATGCGATTTTCATCCGGGCTTACTTCAAACGTGGCCATGCGTTTGGGCATTTGAGGCTCCGCGGAGTTGGGAATCAGGCGCACGGCGGAATGATACCGGGCCGGGTCCAAAGCAAAGAGTTGCTCGCGTTGGGGCATTTCCATCCCGGTGGCAGGCAATTGCAGGGGCATGGAAGTGAAAAGGATGCGGCCGTCTTTTAAACAGCGCACTTTGCTGGTTTCATCGAAGAGCATGCCGGCTAAGTCCTCGCATTCATCCGCCATTTCCAGCCGGCCTTCGGCATCAAGCACCCGGCGCCGGGCGAGGGCTCCCAAGTTGACTTCTTGCTTGTTCTTCGAGTGCGGGGTTTTGATGAACACCAGAGATTTTCCATCCGCGGTCCAATCGAAAAATGCCGCCACCGAGTTGTTGTCGACCACGATTGCGGGCTGGCTGCCATCGACCGGCAAGGCATGCAATCCGGAGGCGGTTACGAAGGCGATCCAGGTTCCCATCGGTGAGAGCCGCAGTTCGATGGCGGGTTCCAGACTCCGGTGGATTTCCGCCCCGAAAGCCATTTTTCCCGCTTGGTAACTAAAACGCCGCAGACTGACAATTTCAACGGACCGTTCGGTCTGCAAATCAGCCTCTTCCAACGGGGAAATATCCAGCAATTGATCGGGGCATCGATCTCGCCAGTAGAGTTGAATGGCTTTGGCGAATTCTTCACCGCGTTCGGAGATCGCATCCTGCAAGATTGTCTCCATCTTGATATTGCCCTTAAACTTGGGCAACAGCCGCAGAGCCTCTTCGGATACATTTTTAGCTAGGGCATCCCCGGCGGCCGTTTGGAAATCCGCCCATGACTTGATGTTTTGGATTATTTCCAACACCCCATCCTGGGAGTTGTGGAGCCAGTTCAGCGCTGCCACATTGGTGGCCTGGGGGGAAGTAAGAGTGCCGGCAGCATCACAAAAGTAGAGCGTGTCGCCCGCCAGAATCGCGGCAGTTTGGCCATTGGGCGCCCATATAATGCGCTTTTCTGGGAAACAGCCCACAGCTAACAGAGTTAATAACAGGCAAAGGCTTAAGAGTTTTCGGGAGAAGGGGATTTTGGAGTTCATAACGTGCTCTTAATACGGGGTTTTTTTAACGGAGAATCCCAAACCACGACGTAAGGCGAGTTGGGCGTGTGGGCCGGGGCGGTGCTCGCCAAGTGGCTAGTCAGCCAAAAGGAACGTTCATTGGTTTGCGTATTGGAGTTGGCCATTGGCTCAATGGCCGCGACGGCATGGGGTTGGATTGCTGGCATAGTCACTGAAGGACTTAGCTTGGCTAGCCCAAATCCTACCACCAGACAAGCGGCTGCCGCCAGCCAGGGGAGATAGGCGGATGGGCGCCCGGGCCATGCGCCTGGTTTTTCCATGGTTTTAAAACGTGGTTCGGGCAAAGGGATGCTCGGGCCAAGTGTTAGTGCCTTTTTCGCCAAGCAGGTGGCAGCCTGGAATTCTTCGGCCCGCAGGCGGGCCATGGGTTGGGTTTCCAGGTAACTTGTCAAAAGTTCCTCGGCTTCTGGGGTTAACACTCCGAGGCTCCGGTCCAGCAATAGCGCTTCGAGAGATTCAGGTTTTAAGTTCATGCGGGTAAAATGTTTAATCTTCGTTCACGTTGATAGTGGCTCGCAGTTGGCGAATCGCGGCATGCAAGCGGGAACGCACGGTGCCCAAGGGGATATCTAGCACCGAGGCAATCTCTTCGTACGATAATTCATGGCGCAGACGCAGTTCCAAGGCTTCTCTCAGGTTGGGCGGCAAGGCCTGGATGGCTTGATGCATGTGCTCCAAGCGGGGATCGGCGGTTTCGATTGAGGGCGCTGGGAGTTCCGGTAATTCTGCAATTTCAGGGGCAGCGTGGCGGAAGGCGTCTGCACTAACGTTACGCGCGATGCCAAACAAGTAGGCGCGGGGTGAGACGGCTTGGCGAACGCTCTGATCTTTCCGCATCGCTTTTACAAAAGTGTCCTGCAGTAAGTCCTCAGCCAGTTGGGCATGGCTATGCCGTCGGAGGAAATAGGCCAGCAAGTCCGGTCCGGTTTGGCGATACAAATTGTCCCAAAAGCATTCCATAGCGAGCCCCGAAATCGGTTAGTGGGGCCATAAACTACACTACCATCACATTCAATACGTCTGAAAAATAGGCAAAAAAGTTCATTTAAAATGGAGCAAGTCGTGTGGGATGCAAAAAGGGGTTAAGTCCTAGGCTAGAACTGCCGATAGTAACAGCCAAAGGAGGGATGGGCTCCTTTATCATAAGGTGTTGGCTGGGCAATATTTACCGCTCGGCCTGTGATTTTTAATGGGTCAACCGTAGCAGATATTTTTTCCAGCCATGGCATTGGCTTCAGAATTGAGCACACATGCGGCAGGCAAGGCCATAAAACCACATCGCCCGTTGATGGTGGTGATCGCGGTGGCGTTAGTTGCGGCGGTGTTGTTGGTGGGGTTGTTTGGTCTGCTTTCTAAACGGATGGGGAAGCTGATCGAGGCCCAGAGGGTCGACGCTTTGCGGCAGATCACCAGTTTGGCGCGTTACACCATAGAACCGGTGATTCAGCAGGTAAAAGATCACAAAATCACCCGGCAGCAAGGGTTGCTGGAAGCACGGGCCATTCTGCATCGGATGCTCTACCAAGACGAATCCGGGGCCAACTACATTTTCATGATTGGTTACGATGGCCTCGCTTTGGCTTTTCCGTATCAACCCGAGCGTGAAATGAAGCCAACGGACGATTTGTTTGACGGCAAGGGGGTGCAAATTACGCCTTTGTTGATCAATGCCGCCAAGAGCCGGCCGGAAGGCGGGATTGTTCGCTATTTCTATCCCATGCCCGGGAAAACCAACATCGACGAAAAAATGACCTACGTGGTGGGGGTGCCAGAACTGGAGTGTCTCATTGGCACCGGCATGTATGTGAAAAGTTATCAAAAGCAGCAGGCGGCGCTTTTGGAAACCGCCCGGTTTTGGTCCTTAATGTTGGTGTTTTTAGTCGTAATCCCCATAGGTGGGTCCTGGTGGATTACCGCCGCGAAAAATCGCCAGTTGCGGCATGAAGTCGCCGAACGCAAGCATGCCGAGGCGGCCGCCCGCTTCAATGAACGCCGCCTGCAGGCCTTATTTGACGCGGCCACCGATGTGGCGATTGTGGTGTGCGAAAAGAATGCGGCCGGCCTCCCGATCATCCGTGATTTTAGCCCCGGCGCCGAACGTTTGTTTGGCTATTCCCAAGCGGAAATGGCGGGCCAGCCGGACACGCAATTATTTCCTCCCGCCGAAGTGGAACGTGTGCGGCAATTGGATGCCACGCTGAGCGCGGGCAAGGCCGCGGTCCGCACCGATGCGCATATCCGCACTAAAGCGGGCAAAGAATTGTTTTCCCAACTTTCCACCGGAGTGCTGGATTCCCAAAACGAGGAAGGCCAGACTTTGGTGCGGGTATTTGTCGATGTGACCGAACGCGTCATGGCGGAGCGCGCGCTCAAGCGCAGCGAGGCCTGGTGGCGCACGGCTTTGGATAACTTGCCCTTTGAGGTTTGGACCCTGGATACCGCGGGGCGTTACGAAATCCAAAATCGCCAGTCCGTGGCTCAGTCTGGCAATCTCATCGGCAAACCTTTCCAAGAGGCGCCCGTGGCGCCCGCGCTGCGAGTCCGCTGGGAGGCCATTAATCGCCGGGCCTTAAGTGGCGAAAACTGCCATGGCGAGTGCGCGCAGGAGTCCCCTGGTGGGAAACTCTATTTTAATGAAATTTTGAGCCCCATCCGGGAAGGGGAGGATTTGCGCGGAGTATTGGGGGTGCGCCGTGATATTACCGAACAGCGGCGGGCCGAAGCGGAACGGGCGCGATTGGAGACCCAGTTAAGGCAGTCGCAAAAATTGGAAGCGATTGGAACCCTGGCGGCCGGGATTGCCCATGAATTTAACAATTTGCTGGCCACAATCCTCAGTGGCACCGAGTTGGCTAAACAGGGCAAGCATTGCCACCCTGAAATTGACGATAATCTGGAACGCGTCGTAACCGCGGCGCATCGCGCGCGCGACCTGGTGCGGCAAATTTTGGCTTTTAATCGCCAATCCACTGCGGAAAAGACGGTCATTTCGCTGGTGCCGCTGGTCAAAGAAGGCGTGAAGTTCTTGCGCGCCACCTTGCCGTCCACCATAGATATCGTTTCCGATATTGCGGAGAACGCGCCTTCCATCATGGGCGATCCCACCCAAATTCATCAGATTCTCATGAATTTGTGCGCCAATGCCGCCCAAGCCATGGAAGGCAAGCCTGGCTTGTTGACGATTTCTTTGACCCCGGCGTTATGGCGTGCCGATCAACGCATGCCCGATCCTGAAATGCCGGCTGGCGCCTATCTCAAGCTTGCCGTGCGCGATAATGGCCATGGCATGACCGAAGAAGTCAAGCGGCGGTTGTTTGAGCCGTTTTTCACCACGCGAAGCCCGGGAGAAGGCAGCGGCCTCGGATTGCCGGTGGTGCATGGCATCGTAAAGAGCCATCAAGGGTTCATTGCGGTGCAAAGCCAGCCCCAAGCGGGCGCCTGTTTTGAACTCTATTTCCCGGTGGCCCAAACCAGTTCCGCTTTGGCGGCGGTAGCCGCCGGGAAGCCGGATTCAAAATCTATGCCTGCCGGTGGCGGCCAGCGGATCATGTTGGTGGACGACGAGGCGGCCGTGCTGATGCTTTTGGAACGGGTCCTTAAACGGCTGGGGTATCAGGTCCGTGCTTTTGCCAAACCGCGTGAAGCTTTGGAGGGTTTCAAAACCGATCCGCAGGAGTTCGATTTGCTGCTCACGGATTTCACGATGCCCGGCATGACCGGCATTGATTTGGCCAAGGCGGTTCACGCTATTCGGCCCGATTTGCCAGTGATCCTTTCCAGCGGTTTTACTGGTGCCTACTCGCGCGAATCCATGCCTGAAACTTGCCGGTTTGAGGTGATTAATAAACCCGCCAGCATGCAGGAATTAGCCCAAGCCTTGAATAAGGTTTTTGAAGGCCATCCACAACCCGCCAAGGTCGCCTAACCTATGTCTGCGGTTTGGCCTGGGCCTGCAGCTCGCGCCAGCGCTGCACGCGTTCCTTGATTTTTTTCTCCGTTCCCTGGTCCGTGGGCTCATAATAGCGCTTGGTCTCCGGGATGTATTCTTGCGGCACGAAATGGCCGGGGAAATTATGCGCGTATTGGTAGCCTTGCCCGTGCCCCAGCTTGGCCGCGCCTTTATAATGGGAATCGCGCAAATGATCCGGCACCGCCAGCGTGCGGCCGGAGCGGACATCTTCCAGCGCGGCGTCAATCGCGGCAATTGCCGAGTTGCTCTTATTGGCGGTGGCGATGTAAATCGCTGCTTCCGCCAGCGGGATGCGGGCTTCGGGCCAGCCAATAAATTCCGCCGCCGAAACCGCGGTTTGAGCCAGCAACAACGCCATGGGATCAGCCAGCCCCACATCTTCGGCGGCGCAAATCACCATGCGCCGCGCAATGAAACGCGGGTCTTCCCCCGCGTGGATCATTTTCGCCAGCCAATAAAGCGTGGCGTCGGGGTCGCTGCCGCGCATGGATTTGATGAACGCGGAAATCGTGTCGAAGTGGGCGTCACCGTCCGCGTCATACACCACCGCTTTGCGCTGGATGCTTTGCTCGGCCGCCGGGAGATCGATGTGGATGAACCCATCCGGCCCGGGCACAGTGGTCAACGCCGCAATTTCCAGGGCGCTTAAAAGTTTGCGCCCATCGCCGTCGGCCATGCGCGCCAAATGGCGGAGCGCGGCCTCGTCGGTCCGGATCTTCAGGTGGCCCAAGCCGCGTTCCGGCTCGGCCAGCGCCCGTTGTGCCAGGCCCAGCAAATCTTCTTCGCTCAGCGGTTGTAATTCGAATACTTGCGAGCGTGAGACCAGCGGCGCGTTGACGAAGAAGAACGGGTTGTGCGTGGTGGCGCCAATCAGCCGCACCACGCCGCTCTCTACGTCGGGCAACAGCACGTCCTGCTGCGATTTATTGAACCGGTGGATTTCGTCGATGAACAGCAGCGTCGGCTGGCCCGCGTTGGCCAGGCGATTGGCTGCCGCCGCCAGCACCCGGCGGATATCCGAGACGTTCGACTCCACCCCGCTCAAGCGTTCAAACCGGCAACGCGTCTGCGCGGCGATGATTGAGGCCAGTGACGTTTTGCCAATGCCGGGCGGGCCGTAAAGGATGACCGATTGCACGCGGTCGGCCTCGATAGCGCGGCGCAGCAATTGGCCCGGCCCCAAGATATGCCGCTGGCCCACGTACTCGGCGAGATTGCGCGGGCGCATGCGCGCGGCCAGCGGCGCCGACGGTTTGGGGCCGGCGGACTCAGGCGTGGGCGCGGGAGGCGTGGCGAATAAATCCTCGGACGGCATAGCAACTCTCCGCAAGCTCTATTGCGGGTTTCCCGGTTTCAAACTGGCGCAGATGGCACCCGCGCCGAGGCGGTCGCAAATTTGTTTCAACGCCTGGGAACGATGGCTGATTTGATTTTTCACCGATTCGCCCAGCTGGGCAAATGATTGTTCGTGGCCATCGGGCACAAACAGCGGGTCATAGCCAAACCCGGCCGTGCCCCGGGGCTCAAAATCGATCCGGCCCTCGCAAATGCCACCAAACAACATCACCGAATCTGGAGGATTCGGGAATAGCCGGTTGTACGGCGGCTGAGTCATAGGGGGCACAGCGGCCAGGGCAATCACACAACGAAACCGGGCGGTGCGTTTTTCCTTGGAGACGGTTGCCAGGAGCCCCAGCAATTTGGCGTTGTTCGCCGCATCTGAGGCGTTGCCCGTGCCGGTTTCCGCCGCGAACCGCGCCGAATGCACTCCGGGCGCGCCGTTCAAAGCGTCTACCTCCAGCCCGGAATCGTCCGCCAACACGATCCACGGTTGTTTTTGGCCTTCCTCGGGCAAATTGGGCTGAGTCGATAGCCAGCGCGTTAGTTCGAGCGCCTTTTTGCGGGCGTTGCCTTCAAAAGAAGCAGCGTCTTCCACCGTCACCGGCGCCGCGAGAAACCGCTCCAGCGTCCAATAACGGTAAGCACTCCCGAGCATGGCCTGAATTTCTCGGGCTTTGTGAGCGTTGCGCGAGGCGATCAACAAATTAATCATGCGGGCATTGTAATGCCTACTCGCTGCCTTTGCATGTAAAAAGGAATCTTCCCGGTAAGCCTAAAGTGTTGCGGGCTGGCATCGGAAAGCGAGGCCTATAGCTGGCATTTGAGACAATTTGTGAGAAACTAGAGACGATGAATCGGGACGAAAATCTTACTGCGTCCGCCGCCAGCCGGTTCGCGGTGGAGGGAATGACTTGCCAGAATTGTGTCCGGCACGTGCGGGAAGCCATCCAGAAGGTGGCTGGTGTGGCGCGGGTGTCGGTATGGCTCGAAAAAGGGCGGGCCGATGTGTTTTGGCTAGCTGGCGCGGCTCCGGATGCCGCCGGCGTGGTGAGTGCCGTGACAGGTGCTGGATTCGAGGCGAAACCGATCACCGCCGATACTCCTGAGCGTGAGCCGTCTCCCTGGTCCCCCTTTGCCGGTTGGCGCTTCAACATTGTTATCGGTTTGCTGGTGACGCTGCCCTTAATGCTGGGCGAATGGGTGGGGCACTGGGGGATGGAGCGCTGGTTTCAATGGCTGGCCTTTGGCTTGGCTTTGCCCGTGCAAGTGATTTGCGGGGCGCGTTTTTACCGGGGCGCCTGGATGCAATTGAAAGTGGGCTCCTCGAATATGGATACGCTGGTGGCGCTCGGTTCCACCACCGCTTTTGCCTATAGCACGTGGGCCTTATTTGCGGGTTGGCCCGGGCACCTCTATTTCATGGAATCGGTGGCTATCATCACGCTGATTAGCGTCGGCCACGGTCTGGAGGCTTACACCAGCGCGCGCGCCTCGGATTCGTTGCGCAGCTTGATGAACCTAGCCCCGCCGATGGCCTCCCGCCGCTCGCCGGATGGTGCCATCACTCAAGTGCCCGCCAATTCGCTCGTGCCCAACGATCTGGTGGTGTTGTTGCCCGGGGACCGCGTGCCCGTGGACGGAACCGTGGTGGAAGGCGCTTCCGCCATCGATGAAAGCATGCTGACCGGCGAATCTCTGCCCTGCGAAAAAACCTCTGGCGCACTCGTCTACACCGGCACCATCAACCAAGACAGCCAGCTCGTGATCCAAGTAACCGCCACCGGCGAAGCGACCGCATTGGCGAATATCATCGCCGCCGTGGAACGCGCCCAAACCAGCCGGGCGCGCATTCAACGGTTGGGCGATCAAGTGAGCAGTGTGTTCGTGCCCATTGTGGTCACGATTGCGATTTTGACTGGCCTCTGGTGGGGCTTGGCCCCCGAGGCGGCCTGGCGGACACATCAATTTTTGGGCGCCTGGCTATGGCAGGGCACACGCATAGATAGCGCGCTGGCAGCCGGTTTAATCCACGCCGCCGGAGTGCTGATTGTGGCCTGCCCTTGCGCCATGGGATTAGCCACCCCGGTGGCCATCATGGCGGGCACCAACGCGGCGGCGCGCCGGGGCATTCTTATCCGCGACGGCATGGCCTTGGAAAAATGCGGGCAGATCAACACCATTGTTCTGGATAAAACGGGCACACTGACCGAAGGCAAAGCGAAGGTAGACGTGGTGCAATTTTTTCCTGGAGGCAAATTTGCGGAAACAGATTTGGCTTCGCTGGCCAAAGCTCTGGCGCAATCCTCCCGCCATCCGCTCAGCCGTGCCATTGCCGCTCAACCGCCAGCAAGTGGCGCGGTGCATTTACCTGAAGCATTCGGCTCGCTTCGCGAGTGGAAAGAGGTGCGCGGCGCGGGCATTGAAGCGCTAATTGCCGTCGATGGACACGAACTATTTGCGCGGCTCGGCTCCTTGCAATGGTTGCGGCAAAACGGCGTGGTCACGGATGCTTCCGAGTCGTCGGCCGCGGCTTGGGCCGAACAAGGAGCCACGGTGATTGGCCTGGCAGTGGGGCCTCAGTTGGGCGCAGTCTTCGCTTTGCGCGACACCTTAAAACCAGCGGCCGCCCAAGTGGTCCGGCAATTGCGCCAGCAAGGTTTAACCGTGTATATGGTCACGGGGGACAGCAAGGCGACGGCTTTAGCCATCGCCCGGCAACTGGATTTGCCGCCGGAAAACGTGGTGGCGGAAACCCGTCCTGAACAAAAAGCCGCCGCCATTCGCGAATGGCAGTCGCAAGGCCGGCAAGTGGCGTTTGTGGGCGACGGCATCAACGACGCCCCGGCGCTAGAGGAAGCGGACCTCGGCATTGCCGTGAGCCAGGCCAGCGACGTGGCGCGTGAGGCGGCCGATGTTTGCCTGCTTCGCTCCGGCATTGAAGCCGTGCCTGAGACGCTGGATTTGGCGCGCGCCACGCTGCGCACGATCCGCACCAACTTATTCTGGGCCTTTTTTTACAACGCGGCGGCGGTCCCTTTGGCGGCTTTAGGATTTCTCAGCCCCGTGCTCTGCGCCGCCGCGATGGGGCTTTCCGACCTGGTGGTGATAGGCAACGCGTTGCGCTTGCGGCATCGGCGCCCACCGCGCGTTCGTTAAATCGCGCGCGCCAATCATTGGCGTTCACCACCGAGCTTGAGTCTCAATCCAATTGGCCAATTCGGCGTCCGGCAAAGGTTTGTCCGAAGCCAGAAAATACTTAGGCAAGGTAGTGGCGTGAAAATGATTCTTGATGCGCTCCGCAGGGAAAGTGTTCCCCGTATTGTGCAGCAACACTGGTTTGGGCGAGGTGATAGCGAGGATGCCGTCGAATCCACCCAAGCGACGAAACCCTGGCACGAATAAATCGCGCGATAATAATTCAGCGTCACTGGAGGTGTCCGCCTGGGCGCAATCGGCGGCGACGATATCGGCGATCGGGGCCGCCATCAGCATCCATAAACCGCCCCGGCCTGTGCCGCAGAAAATGAGCCGGCGCGCGCTCAAATTAAACCGGGCAAAAGCGCTGGCGGTTACAATGTCTTGCATTCGCTCCTGCGCGTCGGTGCGGTTATAGGTAGTGAAAAAGTTCGTGAAATAATTCCGTTGGGCCGCGAGTTCCGGATTGGCTTGGCTGCCCGTCATAAAAACATCTACGAGCAACACGGGGAAATTTTTGGCAGCCAGAGCTTCGGCGGCACCTTGCAATTCACCCGGAGCTTTGAAGTTAGCTTGGCGTCCGGCCGGGTTGACGAGTATCACAACTTCTTTGCGGTTCGTCGTGGTGGAAGTGACCAAAGTGGCGGTGACGCGATCCCCTCGATCCACGCGGCCAAAGGCAAGCTCAGTAAACACCCGCCCCCCGAAAGTTTTCGCGTCATTGGTTTGCGCGACCAAGTTCGTGCGGTTCGGATATTGATATTGAAAAGTGCGCTTCCAAAGCGGCTGGTAAATCTCGCGAAACGGTCGGCGCATATCACGATTCGTGGGCCAAAGACGGTCAAAATGATTTTGCGCCCAGCGGGATAGATTTTGGATTAACTGGTCACCGCTGATGGCATTGGTGGGCAGTTTGGCATCAGGCCAAAGGCGAAGCGTTTCCGCAGCTTCTTTGGCGTGCGGTTTTTCTTTGAGAAAATCGTCATTGGGTTGCGGCAAGAGCCATTGATTAAACCAAGCGTAGACCGATTCGCGCGAAGTTTGGTTATAATTGTGTTTAAAATCGTGGCGCACGTAATGGAACTGGTTCGAGGCATGGAAAAGATTGTAAATATTGGCGATTGCGGGGCCTTCCACCGTGAGCGTCATTTTCGTCCAGTCACCCGTAGCCGCCACGAGCAATTGCGGACGAGGGGCGGCTGCCGCGGCGAGTTCCATGTTGGAGTAATCAACCCGCAGCCCGGGTGCATTTTCGCAGAGACAACCACCCTGCATGGTGCTCGAGACCATGACGATGGGAGCTTGGGCTTTCAGGCGATCATCAATGGCGCCCAGCATGAAGGTCTGGGTGCCCCCACCGGAGGCTCCGGTGCAGCCGAGACGCGCCATATCCACATCGGGCAGCGAAGCCAAGTAATCCAAAGCGCGCAGGCAATTCCAAGTTTGAAGCCCCATGAGGTTGATATTCCACAGCTGCCATTTGGGGTCTAAGGCAAATTCGCGATGCTTGGGTATTTGGATGGTGTCATTGTAACCAACCATGTCGATGGCAAATACAATCACGCCGTGACGGGCGAGATGAATGCCGCGGGCAAGCATGCTCTCCTCTTCGGTGTCGGTGAGACGGCCTTGATCCCAGTGGCCATGAGGATTAAGGATGGCAGGAAAAGGGCCATTACCTTGGCCTAGGGGTCGATACAAATTACCCGCCAAAAAGAAGCCCGGATACGTTTCGATAGCGACGTTTTCAATGCTATAGCCATCACGCTCGATTTTTCCAGACAATTGAGGGCGTAAAGCGATTTTCGGAGGCAGGGGAGAGAGGCCGCACGAAAAAAGGACTTGTTCGCGAATTTCGCGCGCGCGAAGGGCCCAATCCGCTTGCGAAGTAATCGTAGGAAATGAGCGAGGAGTATCCAAAGTTTTCGGAGGGGCAAGGCGCAAATCTTTTTCAGGTAAGGTATACGCGGTTGTAAGAGTTTGAGCGCTTGCATTGCCGAGAAATAGCAAATTAATAAAGGCCCAGAGAAAACGCATCGTCCAAACAGTTCCAAATCTTGGTGCAAAATTATTCAAAGGGGTCATGCGAATAATCAGCCTCGAAATCAGAGGTTGGTCAAGAACGAGGCGTAAGAAAGTAAAAAAGAAAAGGGACAGTCTCTAATATTCTTGCTCTTATGCTGGTTTTTGCTAGCTTTAGTTTCATGCGAATGGCGCGGATCAAATTGACCGGGCGTGGGGCCGTGTACCATTGCGTGTCGCGGGTGGTCGGGCGCGAGCGCTTGCTCGATGACTCGTGCAAGGAAATGCTCGTGCAGTTGCTTTGGAAATTAGCCGCGTTTTACGGCCTGGAAGTCATCACTTACTGTATGATGGACAACCACTTCCATCTGTTACTGCGAGCTTCACCCCAGGCAAAGATAGATGATTCTTCACTCGTTGAACGACTGGCTGTCTTTTACGGACCTAAAGGCACGCTCACCACGCTGGCTCGCCAAGGACTGTCCGAACGAGGCCGAATTGATGCCGATATCCGGGAGCGCATCGTCGGCCGGATGGGCGACATCTCCGTCTTCATGCAGGAGTTTAAACAGCGTTTCAGTCGCTGGTATAACCGCCGCCACGAACGCGATGGAACTCTGTGGTCCGAACGCTTCCGCAGTGTGATTGTCGAAGACCAGCCCACCAGTGTGGAAGCGGTTGCCGCTTACATCGATCTTAATCCGGTTCGCGCCGGCTTGGTGGATGATCCCAAGGATTATCGATTCTGCGGATACGCCGCCGCCGTTTCGGGCAACAGACTGGCCCGCAAGGGATTGATGAGTATTCAAAAGGGTATGTGCCAAGGGGGGGGAGCCCCACGAAATCTAGCCAGCGAACCGCCAAAATCTGAGGCGGAAGCCCACCCGCCGAAGCTTCCCATGGGGTTGCCCGCTTCACCCCTTATCACCCCTCCTAAGCAGGCCACTCAGAAGGCAAGTGAAGTGCAAGGTTTAGCTACGCCAGTGGAACATAACTCATCCGTGCAAACCCCACTTAATCAAGTCATACCGTCAAAATGTATGCCTTCCCTGGCAACTGAAGGCACCCCAGCCCCTAATATAAAACCCTGGACCGCTTGGTCTATTTGCGCCTCCGAATATCGCGTGCACCTATTCGCCCGGGCAGGGACTACCCACCAGAGTGGCAAGACGACCCTAAATCCCGAGAGAATCCGCGAAGTGCTCCAACAAGGCGGGCAACTCTCCCTCGGCGAGATCTGCCGTTTGCGTCTGCGCCACCTCACCGATGGCCTCGCTCTCGGGACCCAGGAATTCGTTAACGAAGTCTTCGCCCTGCACCGCGAGAAATTCAGCCCCAAACGCTTTAACGGCGCGCTCCCGGTCCGTGACCTTGCTTCCTTCGGTCTCAACACACTGCGAAATATCCGCCGAAGAGTGGTTGGATAGTTAATGTGGATTTGATATAAGAAGCGGGATGACTTCTGGCACCATCAGCGCGCGAGTTTATAACACGCAAAGGGCGGTTGTTCTTGAATGGCGTGACGGCATCTTCAAAAGCATTCAACCAAACGGTGGCGATTCGATAGGCTTGCCTTGGCTAGCGCCATCCCTAGTCGATCAGCAAATCAACGGTTTTGCGGGAATCGATTTGCAGCGGGATTCCATCGTGGCTGGTGATTTGCGCCTGCTAGCTCAGGCGTTGCGCCGGCATGGCTGCTTGCGCTTTGTTCCCACGTTGATTTCCGATAACTGGGGCCGGATGCTGGCGCGGCTAAAGAATCTGAAATCGATATGCCAGGGCGAGCCAGATTTGACACGCGCCATTGCGGGCTGGCATTTGGAAGGGCCTTTTCTTTCGCGGCAATCCGGGTTTTATGGCGCGCACGATCCGAGCCATTTGCGGGATCCTCGCAGCGAGGATTTGGCGCAGTTGCGGGAAGTCGTGGGGCGCGACCCGGTAATGGTTACGCTTTCGCCAGAGTTGCCGGGTGCAATTGAGTTCATCGCCGAAGCAGTGAAATTAGAGGTTCGGGTGGCATTGGGGCATACTGATGCGAGCGGCGAGATGTTGGCGGCGGCGTTGGATGCGGGGGCGGCTGGGTTCACGCATTTAGGCAATGGCTGTCCGGCTCAACTGCACCGGTACGATAACATTCTTTGGCGCGTTCTGGATTTGCCGTTTCCGCAAGTCAGTTTGGTGCCCGACGGGGCCCATGTATCGCCCGCTTTGTTTCGCCTCATTCATCGGCTGTTTCCCGGGGAAAACATTGTTTACACTACCGATGCCATGGCGGCGGCGGGTGCGCCGGGGGGCACTTATTCTTTGGGGCGGTTGACGTTGGAAGTGGGCGCAGACCGCGTGGTGCGGCTTCCAGGAACGCCCAATTTGGCGGGCTCCGCCTTAACTCCCATCGAGGGGGTGATGCGGGCGGCACACATGTTGCGCTGTCCCTGGCAAAAAGTGTGGCCACGATTCTCGGAGAATGTGGCGGCGGCTTGGGGGATGACTCCAGCGTTGCAAGTGGGAGCGGCTGCGGATTTTGTGCTGTTAAGGACCGATCCGGTTGCCGGTCAACTGGAGTTACAGGCGGTTTGCGCTGGTAAAATGGAGCCGCCCACAAATTTTAACTTTCCCGAGTTGTGCGAGATTCCGGCTTTGGATGAAGTGGAATGAGTGGTTACCGGATGCGTTGCCGGTTACGGCTGATGGCCGAATAGGCCTTTTTAGCGAACCACATGGCTCCTGGTATCCAAAGCAGAAGTGCTAACGGCGCAACCAAGGGAGTGCGCAGGGCGAGGAATCGAAACGCGTGGGCGCCTTGGTAGATTTTTCCCGAACGGCTGACGCAATGAATGGCGGTGGCTAATTGTTGGGGGGACAGTTCTGGAAATTCCCGCATCACTTGGGGATCGTTTAGTGGCCGCCATTCAAATTGGCCCGCCCAGTCCAGACGGCTCCACCGGCGTTGTTGGCGTTGGCAAAATCGGCAGTCCCCATCGTAAAGGATAATGTGCCTCTTTCGAGGCTGGGAGACGGATTGCGATTGCCGGTGCACAAGGGGAATCTAAACCCGTTTGCCTAGTAGCAAAGGAATCTAGTTCATTTTAGCACGAACCAAGCGGTAACTAAGTTAACATAGACGGCGGCTAGCAAGTCATCACAGGTTACGCCCCAACCTCCCGGCAAGTGCTGGCTTTGGCGCACAGGCCAAGGTTTCCAGATGTCGAACAGCCGGAATAATGCGAAGATGGCGACAGCAGCCCAAGCATGGCCGTCTTGGAACAACCAAAGGGGCGAAGGCAAATGGCCGGTTTTGGCAATTTCAGCACCGATCCAGGTGGCGCAACAGAGCGGGATGGCTACGATTTCATCCAGGACGACCGAACCCGGATCGGATTTCTTCAAAATAATTTCCGCCCGGCCACAAGCATAGACGGACAGCGCACAACTACCCAGCCATAATAGTACAGAGGCAAGGAGTGATCCTGTCCAAAGCAGGGCCATTAGAAGAGGAAAGCCTAATAATGTGCCCCAAGTTCCGGGGGCGAAGGGAATGCGGCCGAGGCCGAGGCCTTGCGCCAGCCAAAGGATAAAGCGATTGGCGCTCAAAGGTCGTTCATGTAAAGCTGCCGATTGCGCCATAGATACATCGCACCCGACAGCAGCGTGAGGCAAACGGCTACCCATTTGGATGCCTCGACCACGAATGGCAACCAGGAATCAAAGACTGGTTTCGCCCAAGCCCCCCATTGGGGGTAGCAAAGACTCAGGAGGATGGCCAGAATAGCGACGATTTGGGATATGGTTTTGTGTTTGCCATATTTTTCGGCGGCCAACACTTGTTGCTTATTGGCGGCCAACAGGCGCAGGCCGGTGATCGCGATCTCACGCGATACGATGATCACAACCATCCAGGCGAAAATGGCGCCGCGGCCGACGAAAGCGATAAAGGCGGAACAAATGAGGATCTTATCCGCCAAAGGGTCCATCAAGATGCCAAAATCGGTGATGGTGTTGTCTCGGCGGGCGATCTTGCCATCATAATAATCCGTCAAGCTGGCGGCGCCAAAAATGAACAAGGCAAAGGTTTCGTTGAAAGGCAACTTCGAGAAAATCGCCACTAGAAACAAGAGCGTAAGCACCAAGCGCGATACCGTTAGGCGGTTTGGTAGATTCATGATCAATAGCTTATGCTTTTGCGGACAGGTGCCAGCTGCGGGGGACAGCCCGGCTATGGAATTTAAACGCCATTTGACTCGACCGGTTTTAGCATTGCGGTTGAGCGAGAGACAAGCAAGAATCACTCCAACGAAAGCGGAGAGAGTTTAACCGGGGTGAAAAGATGGAGCAAGAAGCCGTCTTCAAGAAAAAACCGGGAAATCTGCTTTACACCAGGAATTGGAAAACTTAACTTACCCGAACGATTACGAAGATTGATAGGGAAATATGGAAGCAAACGCGAAAACAAAGCAGATTGCCGATTTCAGAATTCACGAAAGCGATACAGGATCGCCTGATGTCCAAGTTGCGTTATTGACTCAGCGGATTAACCGGTTGACGGAACACCTGCAAAAGAACAAGAAGGATCACGGTTCCCGCCGTGGTTTGATCATCATGGTGGGCCAGCGTCGCCGGTTGCTTGATTATCTGCACCGCACCGACGTCAAACGCTATTTGAACGTCACGAAGAAGCTTAAATTGCGCAAGTAGTCAAAACGCTGGTTCTCGATTTCTGTTCCGTTACCTACGGTGGAAGACGAGAGGCAGCGTGTTCCCCTTTTCTAATCGCTCCGAGGGTCAAAAATGCGCTTTGACCCTTGGCCGACAGCAGATTGCGCGATCAACAAGACTCCGTTGACTCGGGGAAATTTCATTCAGTACCCGCGCAGCTGGTTCTGATTGAAGTTCCTCCGTGTTGGCGGCTAAGAGGAAGAAAATATGTTAGCAAAGGTTACCGCCCAAGTCGGGAACGCCCAAATCGCCATCGAGACCGGCAAGATTGCCAAGCAAGCCGATGGTTCGGTTACCGTTCAACTTGGAGATACGATTGTCATTGTGGCTGCCGTGGCTGCCACCAAAGCCAAGCCCGGCCAGGAATTTTTTCCGTTGACGGTAGATTATCGTGAAAAAGCCGCCGCCGCCGGCAAATTCCCCGGTGGATACTTCAAACGTGAAGGACGGCCCACGGAAAAAGAGATTTTAACCTGCCGTTTGATCGACCGTCCGATTCGTCCCTTATTCCCCCACCACTGGTTCAATGAAGTCCAGGTGCAATGCATTGTGCTGAGCGCCGACGGGGAGAATGATCCTGATATCTTGAGCATTATCGGCGCTTCCGCAGCACTGAGTGTCAGCGATATCCCCTGGGATGGCCCGCTGGGCGCCGTCCGGGTGGGACGCATCGACGGCCAGTTCGTGGCTAATCCTACTCACACCCAGATGCTTACGAGCGACCTGGATTTGGTCTACGTGGCGAATGAGAAGGACATGCTCATGTATGAAGGATCGGCGAATGAAATCACGGAGGCGGACTTCAATGCCGCGCTCAAGTTCGCCCAAGAATCCTGTCTGCCGGTCATCGCGGCTCAGAAGGAATTGATCGCCAAGGCGGCCAAGACCAAGCGTACCCTGGTGCTGTCGCCGGTGCCGGAAGAAATCGTGGCCGAAGCCCGCAAGCTGGCCGGGGACCGTTTGGTGCCCGCTCTGCTTACGCCCGGCAAATTGGCCCGCGAAGAGGCCTGCAGCACCCTCGCCGCCGAAATCGGCAAAACGCTGGCGGAAAAATTCGGGGCCGACAAAGTCACCGATTCCGCCGTAAAGGAAATTTTCTACACCCTGCAAAAAGAGGGAGTTCGGGACTTGATCCTGAACAGCAAGAAACGGCTGGATGCCCGCGCGTTTGATGCGGTCCGCCCCTTGTCCACCGAAGTGGCGGTGTTCCCCCGGGCGCATGGCTCGGCGATCTTCACCCGTGGTGAAACCCAGGCGGCCGCTTTGGCTACCCTTGGCACCAGCGAAGATGCCCAGGAATTCGACGCCTACACCGGCGGCACGACCGAAAAGCAGTTCATGCTGCACTACAATTTCCCGAACTTTTCCGTGGGCGAAACCGGCCGCATCAGTGGCCCGGGCCGCCGGGAAATCGGGCACGGCGCGCTGGCGGAACGCTCGATCGAGCCGATGCTGCCGCTGAAGGAATTTCCGTACGCGGTCCGCGTGACCTGCGAAATCATGGAATCCAACGGTTCCAGCTCCATGGCCTCGGTGTGCGGTGGCACGATGGCGCTGATGGACGCGGGTGTGCCGATGATCCGCCCCGTGGCGGGCATCAGCGTGGGCATCTGCACCGAATCCGCCAATAACGCCATCAGCCGCTATCAGTTGCTGACGGATATTATCGGCTGGGAAGACGCCTTCTGCGACATGGATTGCAAGATCGCGGGCACCGAAAAAGGCATCACCGGTTTCCAACTGGACCTCAAGCTCCCCGGCCTGCCGTTGAGCATCATGACGGAAGCCATTGAGAATGCTCGCGTCGCACGCATGTTTATCTTGGGCGAAATGGCCAAGACGCTGCCCGCGCCGCGCACCGAACTCAGCAAGTATGCCCCGCGCATCCTGACGCTGAAGATCAACCCCGAGAAGATCGGCGCTTTGATCGGCCCGGGCGGCAAGAACATCAAACGCATCGTCGAAGAATCGGGTTGCGAAATCAACATCGAGGACGACGGAACAGTCAAGATTTACTCGGTCAGCGCCGAAGGCATGGACAAGGCGCGCTACGAGATCGAAGGCATGACTGCCGAGATCGAAGTGGGCAAAATCTATCGCGGCAAAGTGGTGACCATCAAAGAATTTGGCTGCTTTGTCGAAGTGTTCCCGGGCAAAGATGGCTTGGTGCACATCAGCGAATTGGCCAACTTCCGCGTCAAGCAAGCCGAAGACATCGTCAAGATGGGCGATGAAATCTGGGTCAAGTGCATTGGCGTGGATGAAAAGGGCCGCGTGCGCTTGTCGCGCAAGGCCGCGATGGCCGAGCGTGATCGCGAAGCCGATCCGCAAGGGGCGGCGGCGGCCGATAAAGAAGAAGGCGAACCTCGCGACCCGCAGCAACCGCGCGAACCGCAGGCTCGCGAAGGCCAGCCACGGGAACGTGAAGGCCGCGAGCAGCCGCGCGAATTTCGCGAGCACCGGGAGCCTCGTGGGCCACGCGAGCACCGGGAGCCGCGCGGGCCGCGCGGGGATGTTTCCCGCGAAAACCGCGAACCTCGCCGGGGTTAAAATTTACGGAACAAAGGCGGGCCCTTGCGGCTCGCCTTTTCGTATCTAGAAGTTGTCTTTCAAGCGTTTAACGCGCACCGAGCAACGCTAAATGCGGGAGGAGGGAAGTTTTTGAAATTGGGCCCGAGGCTTGGCCTTGCTGGCCCTGGTCACAAGCCGCGCTTGCCAAAGCGCGGCGTCCAAGTTAAATCCGAGCTGTGCTAAATCAACAAACGTTACGCGAAGCGGCGCATTATGCGGGCATCGGGTTGCATAGCGGCAACCAGGTGGAGATGACTATCTTGCCCGCCCCGCCCAATTCCGGAATCCGGTTCCGCCGGGTGGATTTGGAGGGAAAACCCGAGATCGAAGCCAAGATCGAAAACGTGAGCGAGACCAATCGCTCCACGACGCTGGCTCGCGGCAACATCAAGATTCACACTGTCGAACACGTGCTTTCCGCGCTCATGGGGAATGGGGTGGATAACGCCATCGTGGAGTTGGACGCCAATGAACCGCCCATTGCCGACGGCAGCGCCCGCGAATTCGCCAAGATTATCCAGCAGGCCGGTTTGCTCGCGCAAAACGAAGCGCGCGAAACCTTGGTCGTAGACACCCCGATGGAATTCCAGATGGGGGAGACGTTGATGACCGTTTTTCCGCATGATTCGTGGAAAATCACCTGCGTCAGTTCCGACAAGCAAGGCCGGTTCACCCAGCATTTCAGCGTGGAAATCACGCCGGAGACGATGCGCAAAGAAGTGCTCGACGCGCGCACGTTTTGTTTTTACGAGGAGATCGAACTGCTCATCAAGAATGGGCTCATCAAAGGTGGTTCGCTGGAAAACGCAGTGGTGATCCGCGACGACGCCATTTTGACCACCGAGCCATTGCGCTTCACCAACGAATTTGTCCGTCACAAAATTCTCGATATCGTCGGTGATCTTTCCCTGCTGGGGCGCCCGATTAAAGGGCACATCATCGCCGTCAAACCCAGCCACTCGGCCAACTGCGAATTGGCGCGCCGCTTGAATACGCTGCGGCTTAAACCCATTGTCGCGCAGCAGACGTTTTCGCCCCCGCCGATGCCCGTCAAACAGGTCGTGGCGCCCGAAGCTCCGGTGATTAAGGACGGGGTGACGCTGGATATCGACCAATTGATGCGCATCTTGCCGCATCGCTATCCTTTCTTGATGGTCGATCGCATTATCAAAGTGGAGGGAAACCGGGTCGTGGGCATCAAGAACGTCACGATTAACGAACCGTTCTTTCAAGGGCATTTCCCGCAATTTCCCATCATGCCCGGCGTGCTGCAATTGGAGGCCATCGCCCAAGTGGCGGGCATCCTGATGCTGCGGGAGGCCGAGAATTTGGGCAAAATCGCTTACTTCATGTCGGCGGACAAAGTGAAATGGCGCCGCCCAGTGCGTCCGGGCGATACGTTGACCATCGATGTGGAAATGGTCAAATTCCGGGGCAAGATCGGCAAAGCCAAGGGCGTTTGTTATGTGGGGGAAGATATCGTGAGCGAAGCCGAATTCACGGTCATGATCGGCGACGCCTTGGAATCCCGCTCCAGCGCCAAGGCGGGCGCCGCGGCCAAAGCTAGTTAAACGATGCTGGCTATGCTCATTAATTTGCGCGCATGACAACGGTTCATTCCACAGCGGTAGTGCATCCCGAAGCCCAAATTGGCGAAGGGTGCGAAATTGGCCCGTATTGCATCCTTGGGGCCAAAGTGGTGCTCGGTGCCCGCTGCCGCTTGCATTCCCATATTGTTATCGACGGCTACACCACGTTGGGCGAGGAAAACGAAATCTATCCCTTTGCCAGCATCGGGCTCAAAACCCAGGATCTGAAATGGAAAGGCGGCGTCACCCGCACCCTGATCGGCAGCCGCAATACCATCCGGGAATACGTCACCATCCATAGCGCCACGGGGGATGGCGAAACCACCACGGTGGGCTCGGACAATAATTTTTTGGCGTACTGCCATCTGGCGCACAACGTGAAGGTGGGAAGCCATGTGATCATGTCCAACAACGCCACACTGGCTGGCCATGTGGTGGTGGAAGATTACGCGGGCATCGGCGGCTTGGCGGCCGTGCACCAGTTCTGCCGGATAGGGAAATTCTCGATGATCGGCGGCTGTTCCAAGGTGGTGCAGGATGTGCCGCCTTTTATGCTGGCCGATGGCAACCCCGCCCAGACGCGCACCGTCAATCGCGTCAAACTCGAGCGTTGCGGCATTTCCGAGGCGACCCAAAACCAGCTCAAACAGGCCTATAAAATTTTGTTCAGGGACGGCCTGACGGTGTCTAATGCTTTGGCGCGCATCGAGGCTGAACTGCAGCCGTTGCCGGAGATTCAACACTTGGTGCAGTTCGCCCGGACCAGTGAGCGAGGATTGAGCAAATAGGTGGCGGGTGTGCCAACACAGCCTTGACCCGCCCCCAGGAGATTCCTAAAGTAGGCCTAAGCGTGCATGTTATGAGATTCATACTGATCCTGAGTTTGCTGGCCCTGCTGCAAGTGCCGGCCGCATTGGCGCAGCAATCGGGAAGCGTGGACGGCATCATTGCCATCGTCGGCGATGAAATTATCACCAAGAAAGATGTAGACCGGGCCATCCTGCCCGCCATCGATTTGCTGACCACCCAATACGGCAATCAGCCGGACGAATTGGAACGCCGGATTTTGCAGTTGCGGCGCGAACGCATTGAGGAATTGGTGACCCGACGGCTGGTTTTGATGGATTTCACCAATACCGGGTACAGTTTGCCCGAAAGCTTCATCGAAGACCAAGTGCGGGATCGCATCCGCAACGAATATTACGGAGATCGCTCTAAACTGACCAAGACCCTCCAAGAGGAAGGGGTCACGATGGAGCAATACCGCCGGAATATTCGGGAAAACATCATTGTCCGCTACTTGCGCGACAAGCACGTGTCCCAGGAAATCATCATCTCGCCCTACAAAATTGAGACTTACTATCGCACGAACCAGAGCCAGTTTAAGATGGAGGATCAAGCCCGGTTGCGCATGATTGAAGTGACCAAGGATAAGGACGCTCCCGAAATGGCGATGAAAGTCGCCAAGGAAATTATCGGAAAACTGGACGCGGGCACCTCCTTCGAGGAAATGGCGGCGGTGTACTCGGATAATCCCAAGCGCTCCCAAGGGGGCGATTACGGCTGGATTGAACGCACCCGCTCGGGCTTGCGCAAAGAACTGGCCGATGCGGCGTTTAGCCTCAAACCGGGTGAACATAGCCAAGTGATTGAAATCCCCTCGGCGTGTTACATCATCAAGTTGGAAGAGCTTAAACCAGCTCATGTCCGGCCTTTGACGGAAGTGCGGGCGGAAATCGAAAAAGCTTTGGCTGCTCAAGAGCAAAAACGCCTGCAAGATCAATGGATCAACCGGCTGAAAAATAAAGCGTTTGTCCGGTACTTCTAAACCGCTTTGAACGCTCCGCTCCTTGGCCTTGCGCTGGGCGATCCAGCGGGTGTGGGCCCTGAGATCACTCTCCAGGCCTTGGCCCAAGAACCGCCTCAAGCCACAGGCCATGTCATTATCGGCAGCGCCGCCCTTTGCCATTATTGGAACCAACGCCTCCAGTTGGGGATTACTTTTTCCAAAGACTTAGCCAGTTTAGCTCCCGGCCAAGTTTTTGTTCAAGACGACGGTTCCTTCCCCATTTCCGAACCGCTGAAGCCCGGTGATCCGCGCGCCGGGCGCGCCGCCATGGCATGGCTAACCGATGGGGCGCGCCGCTGCCTGCGCGGCGAATTGGCGGGAATAGTCACCGCACCCGTCAACAAAGAGGCGATCATCGAAGCGGGATATCCCGATTTCATTGGCCAAACCGAGTATTTGGCCGGTTTGGCGGGCACCGACAAGTTCGCCATGATGCTGCTCGGGCACGACGATTGTGAGCGCTGGTTGCGCGTGGTTCTAGCCACCACCCATGTGCCGTTGCGGCACGTGGCGGAGCGTCTTACCCACGGAAAAATCACGCTCGCTATCGAAATGGCGGCTGAAGCTTGCCGATTGCTAGATTTGCCGCAAGCGCGCATTGGGGTGTGTGGATTGAATCCGCATGCGGGTGAAGGCGGAAAATTAGGGCATGAAGAATTGGAAATGGTCACGCCCGCCGTGCAAGCGGTGTGTCAGCGTGGCTTTAACGCCGTGGGGCCCCTGGCGGCCGATACCCTGTTTTATCAAGCCTTTCGGGGTGATTTTGAAGTGGTCGTGGCTATGTACCACGATCAGGGGTTGGCGCCGCTTAAGATGGTGGCATTTGAACACGGCATCAATTGGACGGTCGGGCTGCCTTTTATTCGCACCTCGCCGGATCATGGAACTGCTTATAATATTGCGGGCCAAGGGATTGCTCAATCTTCCAGCATGACGGCAGCATTGCGGTTAGCCCGCCAATTGGCGTCGCGGCAAGGGTAAATCCGCTCGCGCGCACGATTGTTTTCGTCAAATTTTCTATAGTCCGTGACATTTCTGGCGGCGGCATTATGCTCCCGGGGCAGTGATTTATTGCTTATGAAAATCATTGGCGTCATTCCCGCGCGGTATGGGTCCACTCGTTTTCCCGGAAAACCCTTGTTTCCAATCGCCGGCAAACCCCTCATCCAACATGTGGTGGAACGCTGCCGCGCCGCCAAACGGCTATCAGAAGTGATTGTGGCCACGGACGATCCGCGCATTGAAGCGGCGGTCCGCCCCTTTTGCCGCGTCGAAATGACCTCGGCGAACCACCCCAGTGGCACGGACCGGGTGGCCGAAGTTGTGGGCCGCTGCGATTGTGAGGCGGCGGTGAATATTCAAGGGGATGAACCGCTAATTGATCCGCAAGTGGTTGATATGGTGGCGGAAGCGCTTGAACGATATCCGATGTCTACCGCCGCCACCCGGATTGAGCAATTGGCCGAGTTCGACAATCCGAACGCCGTGAAAGTCGTTGTCAATGCCGCCGGGCGTGCCTTATATTTCTCCCGGCGCACGATTCCCTATTTGCGCGACGCCGCCAGTCGTTCTCTTGCGGAGCAATTGGCGGCGTTTCCTTTTTTGAAGCATTTGGGCATTTACGGGTATCGGCGCGAGGCTTTGATGCGCCTGGTCAGCTGGCCGGTGTCGCCCTTGGAGCAGGCGGAAAAGTTGGAGCAGTTGCGTGCCTTGGATAACGGGTTGGATATCGCTGTGGTCAAGGTCAAGTATGACAGCGTGGGGGTGGATACCCCGGAGGACGTGGCCCGGGTTGAAGCGTTGTTGCGGCAGGCTTAGTTTGGCTGGCGCAGCGGATTTTCAGGAGTATAGCGTATGAAATATATTTTTGTCACAGGTGGGGTGGTGAGTTCGCTGGGCAAAGGCCTGACAGCGGCGGCGTTGGGCACGTTGCTCGAGAACCGGGGGCTGAAAGTCACGCTGCAAAAGTTCGATCCCTACCTAAACGTGGACCCGGGCACCATGAGCCCGTACCAGCACGGCGAAGTGTACGTGCTGGACGACGGCGCCGAGACCGACCTCGACCTCGGCCATTACGAGCGCTTTACCCACACCAAACTCACGCGCTTCAATAATTTGACCAGCGGCCAAGTTTACAAAACCGTGCTCGATCGCGAGCGCGCCGGCGGTTACTTGGGCAAAACTGTGCAGGTCATCCCCCACGTCACCGACGAAATTAAGAACCGGATTTACCAGATTGGGGAACAATCGAAAGCGGATGTCATCATCACCGAGATTGGCGGCACCACGGGTGACATCGAGGGATTGCCCTTCCTGGAGGCGATTCGCGAATTTGCCTTGGACGTCGGCTATAACAACGCGCTCTTCGTGCACGTCACACTGGTGCCGTTCATCAAGGCGGCGGGTGAACTTAAGACCAAGCCCACCCAGCAATCGGTGGCTAAGTTGCGCGAAATCGGCATCACGCCGCAGATCGTGGTGTGCCGCTGTGAGCGGCCGCTGACCAAGGAATTACGCGAGAAAATTTCGCTCTTCTGCAACGTGCCCTACAACGGGGTGATCGAAGAGAAGGATGTGGAGCATTCCATTTACGAAGTGCCGTTGATGCTCCAGCGTGAGCGGTTGGACGATTTGGTTTGCGACCTGCTCCGTATGCAAGCGCCCCCGGCCAACATGGCGCACTGGCAGGACATCATCCGGAAATTGGTGGCCCCGCAACATCGGGTGCGCATCGGTGTGGTGGGCAAGTACATTGGCCTGAACGACGCGTATAAATCGGTGTATGAAGCGGTGGCCCACGGCGGCATCGCCAACGATTGCGGCGTGGAAATCGAAAAGATCGAATCGGAAGAAATTGAAAAAAACGGCGCGGCCAAAGTTCTGAAAGGCCTGGCGGGCATTCTGGTGCCGGGCGGCTTCGGCGAGCGGGGCATTGAGGGCAAGATTCAAGCGGCGCAGTACGCGCGCGAGAACAAGGTTCCTTATCTTGGCCTGTGCTTAGGCATGCAGGTGGCGTGCATTGATTTTGCCCGCAACGTGCTGAAACTGGCCAAAGCGCATTCGATGGAGTTTGAATCGAATCCCCCGCATCCGGTGATCGTCCTGTTGGACGAACAGAAAAAGGTCACCAAGAAAGGCGGCACGATGCGTTTGGGCTCGCACCCGTGTCAATTGGGGACCTCCACCCGCGCAGCTCAATTGTACGGCGCTTTTGTGGTCAATGAGCGCCATCGCCATCGTTACGAGTTCAATAACCTCTACCGCGACCGTTTCACGGAAGCGGGAGTTACCTTTGCCGGCACTTCGCCCGACGGCAAACTGGTGGAGCTGATCGAATTAAACGACCATCCGTTTTTCATGGCTTGCCAGTATCATCCGGAGTTTCAGAGCAAGCCGGATGCGCCGCATCCGTTGTTCAAGGGCTTTATCACCGCTTGCGTCACGCATGCGCACCAGCGCCCGATGTAAGGCGGCGCCCGCCATGAACTATTCCGAGTCGATCGATTTTTTGTACGGTTTGCGCCTGTTCGGGGCGAAGTTTGGCCTGGATAACACCCGGCGTTTGGCCGAACTGGCGGGCAATCCGCAATCCGCGCTGGCCTTTATCCATGTGGCGGGCACCAACGGCAAAGGCTCGACTTGCGCCATGCTGGAGAGCATTTACCGGGCCTCCGGTTTGCGTGTGGGGCTTTTCACTTCCCCCCACTTGGTGCGTTTTGGGGAACGCATTCAAGTCAATCGCGAGTGCATTTCCGAGGCGGATGTCATTCGCTTGGTGGAATCCTGCCGCGACTGGATCACGCATTTTCCCGCCGCCTCACCGCCCACTTTTTTTGAGGCAATTACGGTTATGGCGATGAAATATTTCGCCGAGCAGAAGTGTGATTTAGTCATTTGGGAGACGGGCTTGGGTGGTCGTTTGGACGCCACCAACATTGTGGATCCGCTGGCCAGTGTGATCACCAACGTGCAATACGATCACCAACAATGGCTGGGCAATACGCTGGCGGAGATTGCCGGCGAAAAGGCGGGCATTATCAAGCCTGGCCGCCCCGTGTTTACTGCGGCCGCCGAACCCGAAGCGCTGGAGGTGATCACGCGAAAGGCCGAAACCGCGGGCGCGCCGTTAACGCGGGTCTGTGCGTCTGCCGTGGGATTGCCGCCCTTGGATCGCATCCCGCTGCCGTTGCGTGGGGCGCACCAAAGGCTCAATGCCGCCCTGGCGCTGGCGGTGGTTAACCATCTGCAAAATCGGTTGCCGGTGACGCCCGCCGCCATCGAACAAGGATTGCTGCAAGTGCGTTGGGCCGGGCGTTTTCAGTGGGAACAAACCGCCTCCGGCCAATCCGTGCTTTTGGATGGAGCGCATAATCCCGGGGGAGCGGAGACGTTGCGCGACGCCATTCTCCAATATTTTCCAGGCCGCCGCCCGGCCATGATTCTAGGCATTTTGAAGGACAAGGATTACGCGGCGATTTGCCGCATCCTCGCCCCGCTGGCCGGGCAATTGTTGTTGGTGCCGGTAGCTTGTGAGCGCAGCGCTCCGCCGGAGTTGTTGCTGCCTTTATGCCGGGAGGCGAACCCTGGCTCCCACCCTGTGGTATGCGAGTCGCTCACAGAGGCTTGGAGCCGGACGCGCCATGAGCCATTGGTGGTCATTGCCGGATCACTTTATTTGATTGGCGAGGCATTAGAGCATTTACATTTGGTGTCAGGCGAAAAAACGGGGGAACGCGGTTTAAATGAGTGGAGCGCGAGTGCCAGCCAGCCATGTCTGGCGGCCCACGCTTGATAGGCGTGCCGCCGGGCACCCTAGCGGATTTGCCTATGAGCGCATTCGATGACGCATTGGCCCAGCAACTAGCCGATTTGCGCCGCCAGGGTTTGCATCGGCAGTGCCGGACCGTTAGCCAAATAAATCCGCCCCAAGTGGTGGCGGAGGGGCTTCCGCTGCTCAATTTTTCCTCCAACGATTATTTGGGCCTGGCCAATGATCCCCGGTTAAAGGAAGCGGCCATCACGGCGATCAAAGAATTTGGGGCTGGCTCTGGGGCCTCGCGCCTGATTTGCGGCACGCTGGCGCCGCACGCCGAGTTAGAGCAGGAATTGGCCGTCTTCAAAGGCACTGAGGCCGCGCTCACTTTTTCCTCAGGGTACGCCGCTGCCACCGGCACGATTAGCGCGCTGCTTACCAAACGCGATTTTCTGGTGATCGACAAACTGGTCCACGCCTGTGTGGTGGATGCCGCCCGCCAATGCGGCGCCACCTTGCGCGTGTTCGCCCATAACGACTTGGGGGATCTTGAAGCGAAGTTGAAATGGTGCGCTGAAAAACGCGCCCAATCCGAGCCCCAGGCGCGAGTGTTGGTGGTTACCGAAAGCGTTTTTTCCATGGATGGCGATCAAGCCCCGCTGGCCGCCATGGTGAAGCTCAAAGAGCGGTACGGGGCGTGGCTGATGGTGGATGAAGCGCACGCAGTGGGCTTGTATGGGCCGGAGCGGCAAGGGCTGGTGGCGGAGTTGGGGTTGAATGGCCAGGTGGAAATACAAATGGGCACGCTCAGCAAAGCCGTGGGGGCGTCGGGTGGTTTTATTTGTGGCTCGCGTTTGCTGGTGGAATGCCTGGTGAATACCGCGCGCAGTTTTATTTTTTCCACCGCGCCCACTCCCGGTGCCGTGGCCGCCGCCCTGGCCGGGGTGCGCTGCATTCGCTCGCCAGAAGGGGCGGAACTTTGCGCCCGGTTGTGGCAGAGGGTGGATCGCGTGCGCTCGGGACTGCGCCAGCGTGGTTTGGCGGATCCACCGCGTTCAGCAATCCTGCCTTTACCCGTGGGCGAAGAAGAGCGAGCAGTGGCCTTGTCACTCCGTTTGCGGCAACGCGGATTATGGCTGCCCGCCATTCGTTTTCCCACCGTGGCGCGCGGGGCAGCCCGGTTGCGCCTAACTTTAAGCGCTGCCCACACTGAAGCTGACGTGGATCGCTTGCTCGAAATATTAACGCAAGAATTCACTCCCGCCAGCGCCGGGGAGAAACCTTAATTTATGCATCCCATAGCCAAATTGGACCATCAATATCTTTGGCATCCGTTCACTCAAATGAGGGATTGGTTCAAGCGGGAACCCATCACCATTATGGACGCCAAAGGGGTGGTGCTTACGGACGCACAGGGCCGGGAATATCTCGATGCCAACGCCTCGATCTGGACGAATTTGCACGGGCATCGGATTCCGAAAATTGACGCCGCGATTCGCCGCCAACTAGGCCGCATTGCCCATTCTTCGGCGCTGGGATTTGCGAGTGAACCCGCCTCGTTGCTGGGCGAACGGTTAGTCCGCATGGCGAACCCCTCCCGGTTGTTCCCTAAAGCGGCCGCCGACCGGCGTAGGTTGCGCAATCCCCAGTTGGCGCGGGTGTTTTTGTCCGATAACGGGTCCACCGCCATGGAGGTGGCGCTCAAGCAAGCTTACGAATGCGCCCGGCGCACGATGGGCAAACCCAAGCCGCGATTCCTCTCCTTGGAAGGGGCTTATCACGGCGATACCGTAGGGGCGGTCAGCCTGGGGCATATCGATCTTTTCCATAAAACTTACGCCGGGCTTTTGTTCGACAGCGACAAGGTGATGGCCCCTTACTGCTATCGGTGCCCGTTTAACCGGGCCAAACCCGAGCGGGCCGATGCGCGTGCGTACCGCCAATGCCGCTGGGAATGCCTGGATTGCCTGGCGAAAAAACTGGCGGCCGCCAAACGGCGGGGCAATGCCTATGCGGGCTTCGTGTATGAGCCTGGGTTGCAGGGCGCGGCGGGCATGATTCCGCAGCCGGCCGGCTGGCTGGCTCGCGCCGCCGCGATGGCGCGGAGTGAGGGTGCGTTGCTGATTGCCGACGAAATCATGACCGGTTTCGGCCGCCTTGGCACGGGATTGGATGAGCCGGTAGCCAAACAGGAAACCCCGTGTTATTTCGCGTCGCATCTTGAAGGGGTGCAACCTGACTTTCTATGCGTAGCCAAGGGCTTGTCCGGAGGTTATCTGCCGATGGCGGCTACGCTAACTACCACCAAGGTGTTCGATGCTTTTCTCGGCGAATACGAAGAGTTTAAATCGTTCTTCCACGGCCATAGTTTTACGGGCAATCAATTAGGCAGCGCCGCTTCGCTGGCTAGTTTAGATCTTTTGGAAACGCCGGCCACTGCCGCTCGGCGCCAGCAAGTGGAGCAGGCCTTGCGCACCGCGTTGGCGGGGTTGTGGTGTTTGCCGCAAGTGGGCGATATTCGCCAAGCCGGAGTGGTCGCTGGGGTGGAATTGGGGCGCGATTGGCGCACGCGCGAGCCGTTTGACCTGAAAGAGCGGGCGGGTATTCGCGTTTGCGAAGCCATGGCCAAGTTAGGGGTTCTCACGCGTCCCATCGGCAACGTCGTGCCGTTCATTTTCCCTTATGGGATCACTCCGGCGCAGGTCACGCGGTGTGTGGTGGCTTTGGCGCAAGCGATCGAAACGGTGTTCGGCGGTGAATCACACGCCTCGAAAAACTCGAAACTCCCACCACTCAGCAAAAAACGCTCACCTGTGGTAAAGTAAGTTATGAGACCGTTGCAACCGCCTGATACGCATTATCTGGCTGCGGCCGATGGTTGGCTGGACTTGGGCAACCCCGCCGAAGCCCAAGCCGAACTGGCACGCTTAAGCTCTGCAGTGCAAGCTCATCCCTGGGTGCTGCAACTGCGCTGGCGCGTGGCGGCGGCGGAGCAGCGCTACGAAGAATGTGTCCAGATCGCGGGGCAGGTGATTGATTTGTTGCCGGATGAACCTTTCGGCTGGGTGCACCGTTCCTACAGTTTGCACGAATTAAAGCGCACCCAGGAGGCGTACGATGGCTTGCTGCCGATCGTGGGCCGGTTTCCCGAAGATTTCGTGATCCCCTACAATCTGGCCTGTTATTCCTGCCAGTTGGGCCGTCTGGATGAAGCGCGGCAATGGCTGCGCAAGGCCGTCGTTACTGCCGGTCTGCCGCGCATCAAACAAATGGCCGCCTCGGATCCGGACCTCACTCCCTTAGCGGGGGAGATGGACAATTTAGGCAAATGAGGCCGCACTAAAAGTGCGCGATGACCTCGATTTCCACTTTGGCACCTTTGGGCAAAGCCGCGACTTGCACCGCCGATCGGGCCGGGAACGGGCTGGGGAAAAATTGCGCGTAAACCTCGTTCATGGCCGCGAAATCCTTCATATCCGTTAAGAACACGGTCGCTTTCACCACGTTGGCGAAACTCAATCCCGATGCTTCCAGCAGGGCTTGAACGTTGCGCAGGGATTGCTCCACCTGGGGCCGGATATCGATGGTGGCGACCAGGTTGCCTGTCGCCGGGTCGAGCGGAATCTGGCCCGAACAATAGAGGAAATCGCCGACCCGAACCGCGGGGCTGTAAGGGCCCACTGGAGGGGCCGAATTAGCCGGACAAATGGTTTGTTTCGTAAGCATAATTGCCTTTGCAGGCGATCATCGGCGCAAGGGGATGTCGGGTCAAGTGGGATATCCAATTCGTTAAATTTGAACGTAATTCCGCCGCTAGCGCTCAGAATCATTGTCGCGGAACAGAATTTGCTGTGATTTCAGCCCAAAGGTGTGAGTAATCGGTGGGTGAGGTTTGCTTTGACGCCCACCAGGCTGGCCGCTAGGGTGATGCGTTCGTGGAAATGTTTCGGTTAAACCAAGAGAAGGGGTGGGGTTGTGCGGGCTAAGTTTCTGGCTAAAGGAAACTTGGCCGAGCGAGCGTTTTCCCCCTGGCTTTTGGCGGCGGCCGGAGCCATCGCTTCCGCAAATTCTTGCCGCGCGCTTGAACCCATGGATTTGCTTTCTTACAGCTATGGGCATTTGACTTTCCGGCCGCGCGCTTCGGTCAACGAAGTGTACAGCGACAATATTTATTATCGCGAAAATGGCCCGAACAAAGTGGGGGATCTTTTGAACACTTTTGGCGCGGGGTTGGGCGTAACTTTTGGCCGCCGGCCGGAGTTGGATGCCTTTAATATTTTGGGTGGCTCCTCGGGGCGGAATTATTTAGCGCTGGATTACGGCTACTCCAAAAGCATGTATCTTTCCTACTCCGATTTGGATGGCGACCAGCATTCGCTTGCCACTTCGGCGCATTGGCAGGCTAACCGGATTTCACTGACCGCGCAGGATCAGTACGAAACGTCTGCCAGCGTGATTGGGGGCGGCATTAACTCGGGCAATAAGACCGAGCGGGCCTCGTTTAACGACAGTTTCCGGCTCAACTACGCCCTGATGCCTAAAACTGGGGTTTACCTTACCGGTTCCCGGATGCTGACCGATTACGCCCAGGGCACCCCCTTGCTAGATACCGCCGCTTACAAGGGGGCGATGGGGGTCACCTGGAATGTCCGGCCCAAAATCGCGGTCTTTGGGGAGGCCTACTATGCGCTCTCCAGCGTGGATCCCAACCGTTCCACGGACACAAACGGGCCCAGTTTAACCAGTGTGGGCGGTTCGGTGGGAGCCCAAGGGGTGATTGGCCAGCGGCTCATGGCGATTGTTCGCCTGGGGTATGAAACCCACGAGTTTAGCGATCGCACTCCAGTGGATGATACGCCCGTGGCAAGCGTGCAGTTTTCCTACAAGATCGATGACAAGACCCGCGCCATGCTGACTTACTCCCGCACGGTGTCGGTGTCTTGCCAGTTGCCCGGCCAAGCCGCCTTGTACGATGAATTTTCCTGGCGGCTTTCGCGCACGATTGGGGCCTCCGGCCGCTGGACGACTTCGGTGGGAGGCAACTTTCAAATGGGCGACTTTGGCTCCTCCGGCTTGTATGCGGGGCGGCAGGACAGTTGGTGGCATGCGAATTGCTCCGTTAACTACCTCATTCGCTTGTGGATGATGAGCAGCTTATCCTATGAATACGAGGATTTCACCAGTAACGCCCGTGCCAAGGGAATATTTGACTACAGTGCGAATCGCGTTACGATCAGGCTTTCGGTCGGCTATTGATATGAGAATGTTGCGCATCTTTACCAAACACTGCCTCGCCCTGATGGCGTTGGGCGGCTTGCTTGCTTGCCCGGTTGCTTCCGTCTCGGCAGCGGATGACACCGGATATTCAAGCGCCGTGGCCGTCATGCCTGAACCGCCGAGCAAGGATACGCGCGAGGCTGGGGACAAGGCGTTATCATTCAAAGTGGAGGCTAAGGAAGCCAAAGGCAAAGAAGCGGAAACCGTCAAGAGCACTGGGATCGAAGTCACCTCCGAAGGCAGTGAGGCAGCAGCCGCGTTGCCCGAGCCGGAAGCGGACCACAAAATTGCGCCCACAGAGACGATTCGCATCGATGTCTATGGCGAAAAGGATATGACGGCTCCGGAATTGCGGGTCCAAGCCGGAGGCAAGGTGAAGTACTTTTTGATTGGGGATGTGGAAGTCGGGGGCAAAACCGCGATCGAAGCGGCCGATTTGATTCGGCGGATGCTGATCGAAAAAGAATTTTATGTGGATCCCCAAGTCATCGTGACGGTGGTTCAATACCGCAAGCAATACGTTTATGTGCAGGGCGATGTCGTCCGCCCCGGGGCTATCCCGCTGGACGGAGAAATCCGGCTGACCATCGTTGACGCCATCGGCCAAGCCCAAGGCCCCACCCGAGCCGCTAACACTAAAAAGATTCAGTTTATTCGCAAAAATGGCAAAATCCAAGTGTTCGATTTGGAGAAATTGAACAAGGAAAAAGATCCCCAAAAACGGGTTTTTGTTGAACCCGGCGACACGATTTTTGTGCCGCAATCCCTGTTCTAAGCCCGTTCCACCGCGAGAGAATTTTAATTGGTTATGGAGTACAAGGCACCGTCGAATTCCGGAGGCAACGCCTCCTTGCCGGAGACCCTCAATATCCGGTACTACTGGCAAGTCCTGCTGGAGCGCCGCTGGCTGTTCATTACCGCCTTTATCTCGGTATTCGTTTTAAGTTTGATCTATGTGACCAAAGCCCCGCGCATCTATCAAGCGGTGGCCACCATCCAGATTGACCGGGAAACGGAAAATGTCGCCAATATTAAGGACGCCCTTTCCTCCGATTCGCGCGAGCAGGATTACCTGCAAACCCAGTACAAAAACCTGCAAAGCCGTCAGTTGATCGAGAAAGTGGTGACCAAACTCTTGTTGGGCCAGGATCCGCGTTACACCAAAGCAGTGGACAAACCCAGAGCTGTGTTGAACGACATCACGATCGCGCCGATCCGCTTGACCCGCCTGGTGGAACTCAAAGTGGAGCATACGAACAAGAAAATGGCCACTAACATTGCCAACACCTTGGCGCTGACTTTCGTGGAGCAAAATCGCGATAACAAGCTGACGGAAGCCAATGGGGCCCTCATGCGAATGGATAAGGAAGTCGAGCAGCAGAGGTTGCGGGTGGCGGCCTGTGACAAGGCGCTTTCCGATTATCGCTCGGACATCACCAACGTGTCGGTGGAAGCCACCGAAAACATCATCTTCCAAAGCTTGCGTTTGGTTAATGAGAGCCTGACGGTCTCCCAGACCCGGGCGACGGTAGCTCGCCGCATGTCGCAGGAAATTAATGACCAAATCGCCAAAGGAATTCCCAAGGAAGATCTTTCGCAGATGTCCACTTCCACTGTGGTGCAAAATCTAAAATCGCAGATTAACTCTTTGGTGGCTCAAATTTCGGAATTAGCGAAACGGTTGGGGCGCGAACATCCCGAGATGAAAGCGAAACGGGAGGCGCTTGCCTCCTTGAAACAAGCCTTGGATCGGGAATGCGACCGGCTGATTGCCGGCATTGAGAGCGATGCCAGCATTGCCGAGGCGCAGTTGGATAGCGTGAAGGGCATTAAAAAGGAATGGGAAGACCGATTGCTCTCGTTGGGAGCCCAGCGGGCGAAGTACGAACAATTGCGCGGGGATTCGATCGTGCAGAAAAAACTTTATGAAAAGGTGCTCGAAAGCCAGACTGAGCTGGTCGTAATCCGAAATAACAAAGTCAACAATATGCGGGTGCGGGATTACGCTTGGGAACCGGACCGCCCCATTAAACCGCATATTCCTCTGACCATTTTACTAGGGATTGTGGGCGGGTTCGCGGTGGGCATGGCGTTGTCCTTGTTTGCCAATTATCTGGATGACTCCATCAAGACTCAGGAAGACGTCGAAATTCACCTGCGCCAGAACTTCCTGGGCTACGTCAACAACATCAAAACCAACAGCGTTATCGAACGCGACCTGCAGGCGCACGTGCAGCCGCAATCCACGGCTACGGAAAGCTTCCGCACCATCCGCGCGGCGGTATCGCTCATGCCGGATTCCGACAAATTCCGCATCCTGGTGGTCACCAGCACCATTCCTTCCGAGGGCAAGTCACTCGTGGCTTCCAACATGGCCATTGTCACCGCGCAAACGGGCTTGAAAACCCTTTTGGTGGACGCCGATATGCGCCGCCCCTCGGTGCACAAGGCATTCCAATTGCACAGTCCCAAAGGGCTTTCGTCGTACCTCATGGGCGTATCCGAAACTTTGGAGGATGTCACTCACGACACCGATATTCCCAACTTGGACGTCATCTGCGCCGGGGCGATTCCGAACAATCCTTCCGAATTGGCGGGCAGCAAGCGCATGCGCATCTTCCTGCAAGAGGCCCTCAAGCGTTACGACCGCGTATTCCTGGATTGTCCGCCGGTGTCCGCGGTGAGCGATCCTTTGGTGATTGCCGCCCAAGCGGACGGCGCGATCTTCGTGACCAAGTTCAACAAGATCCGCCGCGAACACGCCCGCAAGTCGCTGCAACGCCTCGAAGACGCGGGGGTGCGCATCTTGGGTGTCGCTTTGAACGACATCGATTTCGAAGGCAAGGACTCGTACTACTACTCCTACTACTATTACCAGAACCGGTATTACGCCAGCCATTACAAGTCGAAACCGACGGTGAAATCGGACGAATCCAAGATCGAGCCAGCCGATATGGCTTAAGCTCGGTTCGTAGGCGGCCGGGTTGGTCGAAAGATGTGCGCATCCGTTTGGAACATGTGACTCCCGCGCCCCTGCGTGGGGCGGTGGCTGATTCCGAAATCTGGAACCAGGAAGTCCAGCTCAATCCTGGCTCCCGCTGGCTCATTCAAGCGCCCAGCGGCAAAGGCAAAACCACTCTGCTTTCCTTGCTTTACGGCCTCCGGGCCGATTACGAAGGCCGGGTGCTGCTGGATGGTGCCGACGTGCGCGCCTTTCGTTCGGAGGATTGGAGCCGGGTGCGCCAGCGGCAAATGGCCTGCGTATTCCAAGATTTCCAATTGTTCGATGAGTTAACCGCTGGGCAGAATGTGAGGCTCAAGAACGAATTGGCCAGCCCGCGCGCCGACTCGGATATTCAAGCCATGTTTGAGGCGCTTGGCGTGGCGGATAAACTCGAACAACCCCTCGCAACTTTGTCCCGCGGTCAAAAGCAACGGATCGCCATTATCCGCGCCCTTTGCCAGCCTTTTGCTTGGCTGCTGTTGGACGAACCGTTCAGCCATCTCGACCCCGCCACCGCCCAGCGCGCCGCCCAATTAATCCAAGCCGAGTGCCAGCGGCAGCAGGCGGGCCTGTTGCTGGCGAGCCTGGAAGCGGAGTCGCCCCTGGCTTGCCAGGCGGTGAAAAGGCTCTAGTGTGGTGTCTCGCAAGCCTTGCCAGCTAGCCGCACGCGGCCAAATTCGTGGCTGATCTGGTTGAGGTATTCACATGCTGGCACGACGCATCATATTTCAAGGCTTCGGCTTTTGGCGCTGGACAGGCAGCCTGGGCGGCGCGTTGTTGGGCTGGTGGCTGCTCTTTGGCGGTTGGCAAGCGTGGCGCTTGGCGGAACATTCACTGTTGCCCAAAGCGGACCAGTCGGCGCCGGATTTCTTCATTATTCAAAAAGCGGTGCCGGTCGTGAATCTTTTCGGGGCGGCCGGGGTCAGCTTTTCCGAGGCCGAAATTGCCGCGCTTACTAAACTTCCAGGGGTCAAAGCCGTGGCTCCGTTTGAAGGCAACCGTTTCCAGGCGCATGCGGACTTCGGTTCCGAAAGCTCTTTGGCCGCCTTGGAGACGGATTTGTTTTTTGAAGCACTGCCCGACGATTTTCTGGATGGCAACCTGGAGCGATGGCAATGGCAGCCAGGCGATACCGAACTGCCCATCGTCATTTCGCGCGATTACGTGGCGCTGTACAACTTCGGCTTCGCGCAAAGCCGTAATTTGCCCCGGTTAAGCGAAACCTTGTTGCGGCAATTGCGGTTCAGTGTCCGGATTGCGGGGCGCGGCAAGGCGCTGGAATTTAAAGGCCGGATTGCCGGTTTTTCGCAACGGATCAATTCGATTCTTGTCCCCACCACCTTCATGCGTTGGGCGAATCAAGAATGCGGGGAAGGGCAGGCGCGTCCCTCCCGGCTCATCATTCAGGCGGATGCTTCCGCGGCGCCCGCGTTGGGGCGGCATTTTCAGAGCCAAAATTATGAATATGATTCAGGCCAGCTGCGATCGGCGCGAATCCGTTCCGCCTTGGGATTGATTTTCACCGCCGCCATTGGTTTTGGGGTGGCCGTGCTGGCCTTGGCTTGCTGGGTTTTTGCCCTCAGTTTCCAGTTGATGATCGCGCACCATCAGGAGAATTTGCGCAAATTGGTCTGGCTGGGTTTATCGCCCGCTACCATTGCGCGCTGGTATTTGTTCGTGATCGCTGGCGCGGTAGGGTTCTTGGTGGTTGCGGGTGCTGGTTTTCTATGGTTCGGGACGCGGTGGCTAACCACTTGGGTGGGGCAGCAAGGTTATCCGGTGACTCCCCTTTCCATCGGCCCACCCTTAGCAGGCATGGTTATGCTGGGCGTGGTATTGGCTGCCCTGAATTACGGGCTGTTGCGCCGCCAATTATTCCGTTTGGCCTGATGGTTTTCTCCTCAGTGAAACCCCGATGGCGAGAAGCGCCGCAGAGGGCTTTACAGATCACCTGGACCTGACTACTGTGACGCTATGGCTTCACAATACGATCCATCGGATTTTGTGGACAGCGATTTTGAATCTGGGCAGCCCGCAACCCCGGTGGGCGGCCACGCCCCGGGTTCTGGGCTGGCGCCGGTGGCTTCACGCCCTCCCACGCAGGAGGAGCTCGACGCCAAAGTCAACGCCACCTACCAGCGATTGGCCGAGTTGAAGCGCGCCCAAGAAGCCTTGGAACGGGAACGTTCCGCCCTGGAAGAAGCCCGCCGCCGCCAGGCCGAATTCGAAAATGGCCGCCAGGAGATGATTCAGAATTTGACCCGCGGCATTGGCTTGTTGACCGAAGCCGAGTTCAACGCCCGCCGCGACGCCGAGCAAATGGCCAAAACCCTCGTTGATTTCCGCGATGCCCTGGCCAAGGTGCAGGATATTAATCCCGACAGTTGGACGCAGGACAATTATAACGTCGAATTGACCCGCGCGCTCACCACCATCGAAAACGCGCGCATGGAATGGAATTCCTCGCGGTTGAAAATTCCCGTTCTGGCCGGTGAGGAAGGGCAAACGGGAGCTGGCTCGGCCGATGCCAAAAAGCGTGGCGCATTGCCGTTGCAAGCGCTTGGTTTTTGGGAGCTCGGCAAAGTCGGGCTGGCTCTTTCCTGGCCCTTTATCGTGGCGATCCTGGCGGGATTTGTGGTCTTAGGATTAATGCTGGGAAAGCGATGAACCGGGCGTTGCATGGGAATTTTTAACCGCAAACCCGACCCGATCACGGACAAGTCAAAAGCCCTCAAGGCGGAGATTGCCCGGATCGAAGCCCAGATCAAGGAGCTTAACAGCCGCGTGGCGGAAGCCAAGAACCAGCCCCGCCTGCGCTCCACCGCCAAGCCGGTGCCGCCTCCGCCCAAAGCGGTGGGGCCGGAAACGCATGAGCCGGTGTTTGAGGAGATCGACCATAAACCGCTGCAAAAACCTCAGCCAGCCGTGCCCCCCAAGGAACTGTATAACAATCGGCTGGGCTTGCGCCGGTTCGATTTGGCCAGCCGTTGGAAGTGGTTTATAGGGCTGTTTCGGCCCCCGGCTCCGTCGAATCCCAAACTGCTCAATTTGCTCGCCGCCGGCAATTTTCAGGGGCTGCGCCCCTTGCGCTACGAGAAGCGAATCGCGCGCAATCGGTTTATCGCTTTAGTCGTGGTTTTTCTGCTCGTGCTATGGGGCATTTTTAGTTTTTACTTCAAAAACCGTTAGGTGTTTGACCGAAAGCCGATGTAGGTTCCATTATGAGCGCAGCACTCTGGACTTCCGAATTGCACACCCCGGCCGGGGGGTTTCCAGCCACTTTTTCCGAATCGGGTTTGCGGCAATTGCGGTTTCCCCATACCGCACCCAGCATGCCCTTTAGCCCGCAAACCCTAGTGGCTTCCCCCCCGCCAGCCAAGGCGCCGGCCAATGTCGCGCGCTGGCATGAGTTAACTTTGAAGGTGTTGGTTAATTTTTTTGAGGCGCGGCCATTAGGTGAGCTTCCTCCGTTCGACTTGCACGAGGCCACCGCTTTTGCCCAATCGGTTTGGATGGAATTAACCAAAATCCCCCGCGGCCAGACGCGTTCCTATTCTGAAATCGCCAGCTTGGTGGGACATCCCAATGCGGCCCGGGCGGTAGGGCAAGCTTGTGGCGCTAATCCCATTCCCTTGCTGATTCCTTGCCATCGCGTGCTTGCGGCCAACCACCGCCTGGGCGGTTTTAGTGGCGGTTTAGCCTGGAAGCAATGCCTCCTGCGGTTGGAAGGGATTGAGCCGATTGCCTGAAATTCGGCCTTAGCAGCTGAATCAATCAATGCCATGAGTGATTCAGGCTTCCGGACCGGTTTCCTGCGGCAGGGTTAAGCTGCCTGGGCTGATATCCGTGAGACTTCACCTAGGATTTAGCGCGGCGTTGCTCGCTGGTTCGGATCATTTCCGAGAGATCGGCGGCGGGCCGGATTTCAAATGGCCCGGCTTTGACTCCCGGATGTTGCGACATTAGCTGGATGGCATGATTCAAATCCCGAGCTTCCAGGATAAGGATGCCGCCCAGCTGTTCCTTGGTCTCGGCATAGGGGCCGTCGGTGACAACCACTTTCCCGTTTTTCCAGCTTAACGTGGCGGCGGTTTGCGGCCCTTGCAGCGCTTCGCCTCCCGCGAAATGCCCGTTTTTGCGCAGTTCATCATCATAGGTAAAACACGCGTCCATCATCGCATTTCGTTCGTTTTCGGGAAGGTTTTCAAACTTGCCGGGCTCAATGTAACCGAGGCAGATGTATTTCATATGGGTTTATCAACGGTTTCGTTAATTTATGGATTTCACTCAATAGTCGTGTGGAAATGGCGAAAATCGACATCGCCTCCTCATTTTTTTTGAAATTTGTTTAGGTCAATTCTCGAAGCCGCATTTCAAGGAACCGCCGCTCCGGTTCCATTAGAGTGAGGGCCAGGGCTTGTTCATAGGCCGAACGGGCTTCGGTTTTCCTTCCAAGTCGGCGGTACAGATCCGCCCGCGCCGCGTGGGCCAGGGGATATTCCGTCAATTCGCCGCGCGCCAGGATCGCATCGATCAAAGCCAGGCCGGCCTCCGGTCCATCGCTCATGGCCACCGCCACGGCGCTATTGAGTTCTACTACCGGCGAAGGTTTGAGGCGCATCAAGCGCTGATAAAGCTCGGCGATTTGCCGCCAATCCGTGGCCTCGGCGCTGGCGGCCTCCGCGTGCACCGCCGCTATGGCGGCTTGCAAGGTGTAGGGGCCAAATCGGCGGGTCAACAAGGCGCTTTCAACTAATTTCAGGCCTTCGGCGATCAGTTCGCGATTCCACAAGGAACGGTCTTGGTTTTCCAAGAGCACCAAATCACCCGTCGGCTGGGTCCGGGCCGCGCGGCGTGATTCCTGCAATAGCATCAGCGCAAGCAAGCCCTTCACTTCGGGTTCGGGCAATAATTCTGCCAGCCAGCGTCCCAGGCGGATGGCCTCGCTGGATAGCTCCGTGCGGGTCAAAGATGCGCCCGAAGATGCAAAGTAGCCTTCGTTAAAAACCAAATAAACCACTTGCAGCACGGCCTCTAAACGTTCCGGCAATTCCTCGGCGGCTGGCACTTGAAAGGGGATGCGCGCCTCGCGAAGTTTCGCTTTAGTGCGCACGATCCGTTGGGCAATGGTAGGAGCGGTGGTTAGAAATGCGCGCGCGATTTCTTCCGTCTTCAGGCCGCAAACCTCCCGTAAGGTCAAGGCCACGCGCCCTTCCGGAGTTAAAGCTGGATGGCAACAAGTGAATATGAGCCGCAGTTGATCATCGGCAACCGGTTCCTCCGACCCAGTCATCGTGATTGCGGCGGGCGGTTCGATCTGTTCCGCGATTTTCTCCTGCGCGGCTTCAAAACGGGTTCGCCGGCGCAGCGCATCGATGGCTTTGAAGCGCCCGGCGGAGATCAGCCAGGCGCGGGGATTGGCGGGGATACCCTCCTGGGGCCAGCGCTCCAGCGCGGCGGCGAACGCATCCTGCAAGGCGTCTTCGGCTAAATCGAAATCACCGAGCAGACGGATCAACGTGGCAAGAATGCGGCCGGACTCCGCGCGAAAAAGGGAATCTAGGCGCTCCCGGAAATGTTCGATAGTGCCATCCGGCATAGGTTGAAATATTGACGCATTTCGGGAGTAGTCAACGGGGATCAGGTCTCAACTGGTTCTCAATCACCGTCGCGTGGGGGGTATCCCCGAAAGTGTTTTTTCAAAGTTAAAAAGCCGGTTTTTCGGTTTGACAGCCGTCAGGCTATCTGTCATATTGTCATATGACAGTACAAAATTATGTTCCTCGAACTTAATTTCCGCTCCGGCAAGCCGGTTTACTTGCAGATTGTCGACCAGATCAAGGCCGCGATTGCTTCCGGCGGCTTGCGTACTGGGGAAACTCTGCCCGCCATCCGGCCTTTGTCCGAGCAGTTACGCGTCAATCGCAACACGGTAGCCAAGGCTTATACGGAATTGGAGAGCCAAGGAGTCATCCTGTCCCAGCCCGGCAAGGGCAGTGTGGTGGCTTCCAACCATTCGCCGCTGAAGAAAGAGGTGCGGCTCCAGATGTTGAGCGAGGAAATCGACGCGGTCATCGTGCAAGCCCACCATTTGCAGGTGCCGCCCGCTGAGTTCGTGGACTTGGTCGGGCAACGCCTGGCGGTATACCAACAAAAAACGGCGGTTTAACTTAACATCACGTAGCTCCTATGAATGCCGACATTCCCGCGATTGATATTCAGCATTTGGCGCGCAAATATGGCCGCACGGACGCGGTCAACGATTTGAGTTTAACCGTGCGCCCCGGCCGGTGTTACGGTTTTTTCGGCCGCAATGGCGCGGGCAAAACGACCACCATCAAGTGCCTGCTCAATTTGCTGCGGCCCACCTCCGGCTCGATCCAAGTGTTCGGGATGAATCCGCAACGGGAGGAGACCCGGGTGAAGTCGCGCCTGGCCTATGTGCCGGATGCCGTGGCGTTCTATCCCTGGATGACCGTGCGCGACACGCTGGATTATTGCGCCTCTTTCCGGGAAAAATGGAACCGCGAGACGGAGGCCTCCTTGCTGGATCGATTTGACCTGGACCCGGGGAAGAAGACGAACGCGCTATCAAAAGGGCAAAAAATGCAATTGGCCTTGATCGCGGCGATCAGTGCCGAGCCAGAATTGCTGGTGCTCGATGAGCCCACTTCCGGGTTGGACCCCATTTTGCGGCGCGACTTTATCCGCACGGTGATTGGGGCGTATCAAGAGACCGATCCGGGCCGCCGCACGATTTTTGTTTCCACACACCTCATTTCCGAATTCGAGGGGTTGATCGACGAGTTTACCATCATCGAAAAAGGCCAGTCGGTGTTGACGCTGGAAGCGGACGCCGCGCGCGAACAGTTTCAGCGCATCGACGCCCGGTTTGCGCTCGATCCACCCGCGTTGGAAGACGCGGAAATCGTGCGCTCCAAACGCGAGGGGCGCGAACTCTCGCTCGTCGTGCGCGGGAACATCGAAAAAGTGGCGGCCCATATCCGGGCGCACCGCCCGGAAACGATGAAAACCCAAGCGCTGACACTGGAAGAAATTTTTGTGGCCACTCTCGCCTAAAATCCGAGCCAGGAGGTATGTTATGAGAACCCGATTATGGAAGGAGCTGCGGGCGTTATTCGTGCCTTGGCTGGTGGCAATCCTTTTGCCGCTGGTTTATGTGGGATTGCTACGCGGTTCATCGGTTTGGTACACCCTATACCCATTCGCCTGTGGCTTGAGCTACCTTTGCTTGTGCGCGCTAGTTTTCGGCGCCGAATTTATCCATGGCACCATGCCCTGGCTGCTGGCCCAACCCATTTCACGCCACCGGTTATGGTTTGAAAAAATGGGGGTGCTTACGCTGGCGCTAGGCTCCGCTGTGGGCGGACACCTAGTGGTTTCGCGCTACATCGAACCATTGCGTGCAGATGAAGCGTGGTTGCCAATTATTCTGGCCGCTTACATTTACCTGGCCACTCCGGCTTTGGCGTTGATCCTCAAAAATACCCTGGCAGCAGTGGTGTTTACTCCGGGGCTATTGTGGGGAATCGATTTTCTGTTTTTTGCCGTAGTCAACCTTTTTGCTGGCGAAAGGGTGCTCGAATGGCGAACTAGCAGCTGGGAGATTTATCTGCTTTTGCTTCCGGCAGCCATTCTCGCCCTAGTTTTGTTTGTCGCGGGTTATGTGCGCTTCCTGCGCCTGGAGAGCCGGGAAGCCATGACGCGTGAATTGGGTTTCGACTGGCTCTTATGGCCACTGGAGCGGCTAACTCGTGCCTGTGGCCGCCAGGGCGCCTGGTGGACCAGTCTGCTATTAAAGGAACTGCGCCTGCAGCGGCTCAATTTCTTGCTCGCTCTGGCGTTTGTGGTGGCGTGCTTTTCCTGTGTGGTTTTCCAGTGGCTCTGGCCCCGGCAATATGAGCCCGTATTTGGCCGCCTGCCATTCATCATTTTTTGGATCATTGCCCCGTTAACCATTGGGGCGGTCTCCATGGCCGAGGAGCGGCAACTGGGATTGGCCGAGTGGCAATTGACCCTTCCTCCCAGCCGCTGGAAGCATTGGATGATCAAGACCGCCGTGACCCTTGGCGTCGGCGGCTTGTTGCTTTTTGTCTTGCCACTGGCTGTTTGGCAGGCGATGGAACCCCGGTTGCAACTCACTATGTTTGACAACCCCACCCAGGTGGTCATGACGTATTTCGCCTGTTTTGGGGGCATGTTGCTGGCCATGTACGCCTCCTCTTTATGTGGGAGCACGCTGCGCGCGGTGTTGCTCGCCATGGCTGGTTTGGTGGCAATTGCCTTGGCGCAGCCGGTGATCGCGACGACGGTCCCGGTGGTGAATTTATACACCGAGTTTTATTTAGGGCAGGAAATGACGATCGGCACCCGCACCTTTGTGGCCACCTCGTCTTTTGGGGTTCCGCTAACCGTATGGCTGATAACAGCCCTTTGCGTTTTGATTTCCGCCATCGGCCTGCTCGCCTTTTGTTGGTCGAATTATCTCGCCAACGATGCCCGTCGGCGGCAAGTAAAACTGCAATGGGTGGTCGTGGTCTTTGGGGGGAGCGCCGCTGTGCAGACCGTGTTTTGTCTGGTCGATTGGATCCACGAATTTGCCCGTTTGCAATAGATGGCAGGCGGTTTTGGTAGGGCCAGAATGAGATCGCCCGCCATTTCACCGTTGCCAAAGCCCCCGGGTCGTGGCCATTCTAGGGTTGTGCCTAAGATCGCCGAATCGCTCCGCAAGGGTAGGGAAGCCAAAGGCTGGACGGTCTATCAAGTGGCGGAAATGACCAAAATCCGGACGGAGCACATCCGTGCCCTGGAAGAGGGGAATTATAACACCTTTTCCGCCACCATCTTCATCAAAGGTTTCGTGCGGACCTATGCCTCGATACTCAAGCTCAACGTGCCGGAAATACTCGCCGAGCTGGAATCCGAACTGGCGCAGACCGAGAAATTCAGCGAGCCTCCCAGTTTGATGGGTGAGTCCCATGGCTGGGTCGACATGGTGACGCTGCAACTCTCCAAAGTGAATTGGCGGTGGGTAGCCCCCGTGTTTGTGCTAGCCATCTTAGTAGCGGCGGGGTTGCTCGGGTATCGCTCCTGGCGAAGCCGGCCGGTGAAAGAGACGCCGATTCATTTGCGCTCCGGCATTTATGAACCGGCCGCGAGTTTGCCCGCCGCGACACTGCCCTTGCCGACCAATTCTCCGGCCACCAATCCTCCGGTTCGGCTGCGGCCTGTGGGCAAAGGCCGGAATTAAACACGGGGGGGGCACGTTAGGGATTTTTATGACGGCGGAAACACTCAAAGAATTCTTCAAAAAAGACCAGTTTGCGGCCCTTTGCGGCCTCGAAATCCTCGAAGTCTCCGCCGGGCGCGCGGTGGTTCGCATGCCCGTGGCCGAACAACACAAGAATGGGCTGGGCGGCATTCACGGAGGGGCGCTGTTTACGCTGGCCGACTTTGCGTTTGCGGTCGCCTCCAATTCGCACGGGACCATTGCGGTGGCGATCAACGCCAGCATGAACTTCATGAAATCCGTGTCCTCCGGGATATTGCTGGCGGAAGCGCGGGAATTGAGCGTGAATCCGAAGATCGGCACCTACTTGGTGGAGATTAAGGACGAAGCGGGCAACCTGGTCGCCGCTTTCCAGGGTTTAGTGTATCGCAAAAAAGATCCCCTGCCGTTGTAAGCCATGGAATCCATTAAAGAACGCAATTTGGGGGAGCAACCCTTGGCGCGCATCATGCAAGAACTAGGCCTGCGGGCGCATGATTTAGTGGCGGGCGCGGCTGGGCCGATGAGCCACAAAATGGTCGCCCGGGCCTGCAAAGGCCGGTGGCTGACCCCCCATTCGCGAGCCAAAGTCTTGGCCGCTTTGAACCGGGTGGCTCCGCAGACATACACCTTGCAGGATCTCTTCAATTATAAGTAAATCTGTTTTACTTGCGAATAGCTTTCCGCGTCGGGTTTTTCTTTAAAGATTTCTGTGAAATCCAGGTGGGGCGGGGTTTGAATTTTTAAATAGCTTGTATTGAGAGGGTAATGCTTTAATTTGAAAATCAGTCTGATTTCTTTGTGTTAGTATAGTTTAATGCTAATAATTAGCGCTTATTTAATTAAGGGTTGCGAGGGCAGTTTCAATTAACCGTAAATTGCCAAACAAAAAACAAGAAATGTAAGATTTTTGCTCGGAATTCTGTTGAATCGCGCTTAAATTGCCGCAAGCTGGCGGAGTTTGTCATATATGGCGTCTGGAGAATCTATACAAATAGGACTGCTGGCCGTGTTGATCGGTGGGCCGATATTATTCGGTTTGCTCGCTTGGCTGGCACAGAATGAACGTATCAGGAACGTGCTCGTCGTCGCCGCCACCGGCTTGACGGCTTTGGCGGGATTGGCCCTGGCCGCCCAAGGGCCATTTAAGCTCCCGGCGGGGGCTTGGTTCGGCCACTTGGGCAGCGTGGCGGAAGTCGCCATGGTCGCCGTGGTGATTGGCATCGGGTTCCGGCTCAAAATTTGGCCGGTGGCCGTGATGGGGGTGATGCAAGCGGCTTTGGTGGGTTATGAGCATTTCAACGGGGCTGCGGCGCATGCCGCCCCCACGTTCGTGCTCGATTCGCTTTCCACCATCCTGGTGCTCATCATTTCCATCGTAGGTTCGGTTATCGTGGCGTTCGGCATTGGTTACATGCATAAGCATGAACATCACGCCCCGGAAACCAGCGCTTCGACCGGCCGATTCTTCTTTTTCCTGACCGGATTCCTCGGGTTGATGAACGGTTTGGTGCTGACTGACGATTTGAAGTGGCTCTCGATCTTCTGGGAGGGCACGACCCTCTGCTCGTTCTTCTTGATCGGCCATGAGCGCACGCCGGTTGCCCGCCAGAATGCGGCCAGGGCGCTGATGATCAATGTGTTTGGTGGTCTTTGCCTGGGCCTCGGCTCCGCCACTTCGGCGCACCACGGGGGGGACGGTTCCCTCAGCGGGATGGTGCAAACCGCCGCGCTGTTGCCGCTGGCTTTGATTTCCCTGGCTACTTTGACCAAATCGGCCCAAATGCCGTTCCAGAGCTGGTTGCTCGGGGCGATGGTGGCGCCGACGCCGGTTTCCGCCCTCTTGCACTCCAGCACGATGGTGAAGGCGGGTTCTTACTTGTTGTTGCGGTTGGCCCCGGGTTTCGAGGGCACGCAGTTGGCGACGGTTATTGCCATCGCGGGTGCTTTCACTTTCGCCATTACCTCGGCCATCGCCATCAGCCAAAGTAACGCCAAGAAAGTTTTGGCTTACTCGACGATTGCCAACCTCGGTTTGATTGTGGCTT
>MTLE01000027.1_pt3 | contig 51555 bp, 51 predicted proteins | sample 1982461 | NCBI WGS metagenome assembly MTLE01 (sample SAMN05712605, study PRJNA340218) | biofilm metagenome | isolation source: sample SPL anode biofilm adapted to -200 mV | place: USA | collected 2012-02-03 | reverse complement strand
TCAATCAGCGTCATCCGCGTTCTATTAAGGTCGTTATCATATGATCGAAAAAATCATCGAATACTCCGCCAGAAACCGCGTCATCGTGCTGATGAGCTTTGCCCTGATCATCGCCTGGGGCGTCTGGTCGGTCTACAGAACACCGGTGGACGCCATCCCGGACCTGTCCGACAACCAGGTGATCGTGTTCACCGACTACCCAGGTCGCTCGCCCCAGGTGGTGGAGGACCAGGTCACCTATCCCCTCGCCGTCAATCTGCAGGGGCTCCCCATGGTGAAAGCGGTGCGGGCCTCGTCTGCCTTCGGCTTCTCCATGATCTACGTGATTTTCGACGACAAGGCCGACATCTACTGGGCCCGCACCAGGGTACTGGAACGGCTCAACTATGCCGCTTCCCTGCTGCCGCCGGGCGTGGTCCCGACGCTGGGTCCGGACGGCACCGGCGTGGGTCATGTCTTCTGGTACACCATCGAGGGCAAGGGGTATGACCTGGAGCAGTTGCGGACGCTACAGGACTGGTTCGTGCGCTACCAGTTGAATACCGTGCCCGGCGTGGCCGAGGTGGCCTCCATCGGCGGCTATGTCCGCGAATACCAGATCGATCTGAATCCCGACAAGCTGCTGGCCTACAACATCAAGATCGGCACCATCATGGAGGCGGTCAAGCGGTCCAACAACGACGTGGGTGGCCGGCTGCTGGAACAGGCCGATGCCGAATACCTGATCCGGGGCCAGGGCTATGTGAAATCCCAGGCCGACCTGGAGAACATTGTGGTCGGCTCTGACATGCGCGGCACCCCCATCTACCTGAAGAACCTTGGCACGGTGCAGATGGGCGGCGCCATCCGCCGGGGCCTGCTGGACAAAAACGGCGAAGGCGAGGTAGTGGGTGGCATCGTGGTGATGCGCTACGGCGAAAACGCCAAGGATGTCATCGACCGGGTCAAGGAGAAGATCACCGCCCTGGAAAAGGGCCTACCCCCGGGCGTCAGCATCAAGGTCTCCTATGACCGCTCCGACCTGATCGAACGGGCCATACACACCCTAAAAAAGGCCCTGACCGAGGAATCCGTGGTCGTCTCCCTGGTGATCCTGGTTTTCCTGCTCCACTTCCAGAGCGCCCTGGTGATTGTCCTGACCCTGCCCATCTCGGTCCTGATCGCCTTCATCACCATGAAGCTCATGGGGGTCACCTCCAATATCATGTCCCTGGGGGGGATCGCCATTGCCATCGGCGTGCTGGTGGATGCCGGGGTAATCATGGTGGAGAACTGCTACCGCCACCTCTCTGAACTGCCTCCGGAGGAGCGCAGGGAAAAACACCTGGAGGTGATCATCACCTCTGCCAAGCAGGTGGGCCGGGCCATCTTCTTCTCCCTGGCCATCATCGTGCTCTCCTTTGTGCCGGTGTTCATGCTGGAAGGCCAGGAAGGCAAGCTGTTCCATCCGCTGGCCTTCACCAAGACCTTTTCCATGATGGGCTCGGCCATGATCGCCATCACCCTGGTGCCGGTGCTGATGTACTATTTCATGCGCGGCAAGATGCCGCCGGAGAGCGCCAACCCGGTTTCGTCCTTCTTTATCCGTCTCTATTCGCCGGTTATCCGCTGGGTGCTGAAGTGGAAGAAGACCACCATCGCCCTCAACCTGCTGGCCCTGGGCATAGCAATCCCGCTGTTCATGCACCTGGGGAGCGAGTTCATGCCCCCCCTGGACGAGGGATCGCTGCTCTACATGCCGGTCACGCTCCCCAACATCTCCATCACCGAGGCCAAGCGGCTGATCCAGGTGCAGGACACCATCATCAAGAGCGTGCCCGAGGTGGAGAGCGTCCTGGGCAAGGTGGGCCGGGCCGAGACCTCGACAGACCCGGCCCCGGTCTCCATGTTCGAGACCATCATCATCCTCAAGCCCAAGGACCAGTGGCGGCCGGGCATCAAGAAGGCCGACATCGTGTCGGAACTGGACGCCAAACTACAGATTCCGGGCGTGCGCAACGGCTGGACCCAGCCGATCATCAACCGCATCAACATGCTCTCCACCGGCGTGCGCACCGACCTGGGGGTAAAAATCTTCGGCTCGGACCTGAACGTGCTGAAGGATCTGGCAGTGCAGGCCGAGGGTATCCTCAAGACCGTGCCCGGGGCAGCCGACGTGGTGGCGGAACGGGTCACGGGCGGGAACTACATCGATCTTGACGTGGACCGTGAAGCGGCTGCCCGCTACGGCATCAGCGTTGGCGACATCCAGGACGTGATCGAGACCGCCCTGGGTGGCGAGGCCCTCTCCACCACCGTGGAAGGGCGGGACCGGTTTCCGATCCGTATCCGTTACGAGCGGGATTACCGCGACAACATCCCGGCCATCCGCCGCATCCTGGTGGGTGGCGCCGACGGTGCCCAGGTGCCGCTATCGCTGGTAACCAAACTAAAAGTTTCCACCGGTGCCCCGGAGATCAACAGCGAGGGGGGCCTGCTGCGCTCCATCGTCTTCCTCAATGTGCGGGGCCGGGACATGGGCAGCTTTGTCACCGACGCCAAGCAGGTACTGGAGAAACAGCTCAAGCTCCCCCCCGGTTACTATGTTGCCTGGTCGGGCCAGTGGGAGAACCAGATCAGGGCCAAGGAGCGGCTCAAACTGCTGGTGCCGGCCGGCATGGTGATCATCTTCATCCTCCTCTATTTCACCTTCCACTCGGCCCTGGAGGCGTGCATGGTCATGCTGTCGGTGCCCTTTGCCCTGGTGGGAGGGGTCTACCTGGTGGCGGCCCTGGGGTACAACCTGTCTGTGGCGGTCTGGGTCGGCTTCATCGCCCTGTACGGCATTGCCGTGGAGACCGGGGTGGTGATGGTGATCTACCTGCACGAGGCCCTGGACAAGAAACTGATCAATGGCCCCTGCACCGAACAGGACATCTATGACGCCACCTACGAGGGAGCGGTGCTCCGCCTGCGGCCCAAGCTGATGACCGTGTCGGTGGCGCTGCTGGGGTTGATCCCCATCATGTGGTCCACCGGCACCGGCGCGGACGTGATGAAGCCCATAGCAGCGCCGATGATCGGCGGCATGATCTCCTCGGCAGTGCATGTCCTGATCATGACACCGGTCATATTCGTACTGATGAAGAAGCGGGAATTGAAGAAGGGAACACTGAAATACAGCGGCATGAAGCACTAAAAATTTACCCTTTGCCAAAAGGGAACACCACAAAAGGAGAAACATCATGAAAAAACTGACTTTATTACTGACTGCGGCAACGCTGGCGATCTCCGCCCCCCTGATGGCCATGGACCATGATTCCATGAAGATGGACCACGGCTCGATGAAAATGGACCATGGCAGTATGGCGGACATGGACAACGTTATCCACACGGGTGTCGTCAATGGCGTCAAGGCAACCTTCGAACTCTACGACATCAAGGCCAAGATGGAGAAAATGGGGATGAAGGAAACCAATCACATGATGGTCATGTTCACGGATGCCAAAACCGGCAAGCCGTTGGTAGAAGGTGAAGCAATGCTGAAGATCGTGGCCCCGGACAAAACCGAGCAGGTCAAGAACCTGATGAGAATGGGTAACGGCTTCGGCTCCGACGTCACCTTGGCAAAGCCCGGCAAATACGGGGTAATGTGCAAATTCAAACCCAAAACCGGCAAAGATATCCAGGCCAAATTCTGGTACACCGTTAAATAGGTTGCGCATATTCATAACAATTGCATCGTAGCCATCGGCGGGGGCGGCTCCTGAAAGGAACGCCCCCGCAATCGTTTTCAGATTCCGCAACATGCAATCTACCTATTAAGCATGGTGCAATATACTTCTCTACCAGTGCAGAATTTTGCACCACACCTGGCCCCACCAAACCAATCGCCCCGATGTAACATCCCGATTTCATACAGCACACAATATATTCAGCTTTTGGCATAGTCGTTGAACTATTCATTAAGAAGTGTGGGCATGCCTTTCAGGGCATCGAGCATTTTTTGTTGAAAACAAAATCCAATGACAAACAGCGAGGTAACGTCATGCCAAGTAACAGTCTGAAAACCATTGCCGTCATCATGGCCTTTGTTCCGGCCCTGGCCGCCTGTGCGCCCTACCAATACAGGGGAGGCATGGCCGGCGGTGCAATGGGAGGAGTTGCCGGGGCCATACTGGACAGCAGGAACCCCTGGCGTGGCGGCATTGTCGGCGCCACCATCGGCGCCATTGCCGGTGCCACCATTGCCGAGATCTCGGTACAGGGCGCCCAGGAGGCAGCTTATGCCGACAGGCCGGTGGAATACCGCAGCGACGACGGCCGGGGCTATTATTACGCCGAACCTGTGGGCCGTGACCAACGGCCGGGCTGCATGAGGGTCAGGGAAAGATACTACGAGGACGGGCGACTGGTGCGGGAAAGGGTCAAGATCATCAGGATCGAGCCGGGGTATGCCCGCCATGACCGGGACTACCGCGATGACGACTAACACCCCTCTTAATCCGGACAACCATTTAATATTAATATGTTTTTAACTGGTTTTACTACCAAAGTGGTGTAAAATTATCTACAGGGAATCACAGCAACTGAACCCTATTCCAGCAACATGAAGACACAAGGAGCCACAAAATGAAACATAACAAGAGAATAACCGCCAAATTATTGATCGCTGCCATCCTGGCAGTTGCCCTGGCCGGTTGTGGCGGTGGCGGCAGCAGCACCACCAGCGGCAGCGGTGCCACCGGCACGTTGTCCGGCACCGCCAAGTAATGGGACATCAACAAGGAGAATAAAATGAAAATTATCGGTTTTATCAGTACCGCCATTGGCCTGTTCTTTGCCACTTCAGCGTTGGCCCTGACGCCCAACACCCCATATACCGTCAAGCTCTCGACAGTTTCCTCCACTGGCCAGCTTACCCAACTGGCATCCATGCCGGCAACCGCCGATGCCAATGGCAAGGTCGCCTTCAATTTTACCGGCGTTCCCAACAACAACACGTCACGCTTCCTCATGCTGCAAATCGTGGACGGCGCCGGGGCCACGGCACGGCAAGGCATGGTGGCCGCCCCTGCTCCCGGCGGCACTGTCGCCATGGGGGTCAGCGAAGTCACCGACAAGCAGGCCAAGGCCATGCTCAAAACCATGGCCGACGCACAAACCACCGACCCTGAGAGCGCCGTGATGATGCTCATGACCATGGTCCGCTCCGGTGCGATCTCCGATACGGACGCCCAGGGCTTCAGCCCCATGGCAAGCGGTGCAGCAAACGCGTTTGACACCTACATGGCCAGCAATGGGGTCACAGCGACCCAAATGGCGGCGTTCCAGGCCAACTTGCTGACTGCCATGCAAAGTTATGCCGCCGAGATCAAACAATCGGTCGATGCCTCCACCCCGGCCGCCGAGGCCAGTGCGCGGGGCGACGCCATTGCCCACTTTATGGACGCCATGGTCAATGCCGGGGCCAATGCGGGCATCCCGGCCAACCTGATGCACATCGCCTTTGACGCAGCCGGCGCGGCAGCGGAAACCGCAGCTGCCGGCACGGCCATCACCCCGGATGTCATCACCGCCATGAAGGCCCAGTTCCGCACCGGCACGCAGCTGCGCCAGGCAAATGCCGAGATGCGCCGCTATGCCGATGCCATGCCGGTCATGGGCGCAACCACGGCCCAGACCCAGCAGTTCATCACGGCCCGGGCCCAAATGGGCAGCGCCATGGCGAGCGCCCAGGAGAACTTCGAGCAGATGTTCGCCGACCCGACAACCTTCCCGACCGCCACCACCATCTCAGCCAATGAGACCGCCATGCTGACGGCAATGCAGACGGCGTTCAACACCTTCCAGTCCAGCAACACCACCGGGGTCGCGGCCTCCAGCACGGACATCACTACCATGCTCGGCTCCATGGCGACGCGGATGAGCGGCATGGGCGGCATGATGGGGGGCATGAACTCCGGTACGCTTGCCGGCATGGGTATCGGCATGATGACCACCACACCGGGCAGCGCCACCACCCAGAACTGGACGGTAATGATGGTGGCCACCAACAACTTCGTGATGCCGGGGCTGGCCATGAGCTATACACCCTCGACCACGACACTGGCCACCCAGCTGAGCGGCTTGGGAATCACGCCGCCGACGGCACCCACGTTCAGCACCTTTGCGGAACCCTACAAGTCAATGCTGGAACTCCAGTATGACCTGATGCTGGCCAAACTGATCAACCTCCAGAAGGTGGCCCAGATCGGAACAATTCCCACACAAGCCCAGATGGCAACCATCAAGGAGGCCGACCTTGCAACCAAGGCCTCGATCATGGCTAACATCACCGGCCTCGGCACACCCCAGAGGGACGCGCTGGCGGTATCGATGGCGCAACCCCAAATGCTGTAATTGCCGGAGTGCGGGTAACCTCGCCCAGCGCCGGTTGTAAAAGAGCCCCCTTCCGTCCGGAAGGGGGCTCTTGCGCTCACAGGTGGAGAAGAAACCGCAAGCCCCAGTAGCACAACATGCCGACCAGGACCGTCCCAGCCAGGGAACGGGTCTTCAGGGCGAACAGCAGGGTCGGCAAGGCCGCCCATAATTCCGGCTTGCCCAGTACTATCGTGCGCGGCGCCGATTGGGTAAGGAGTGCCGGCGCGATCAGGGCGCTCAGGATGGCTACCGGGATCATCTCCAGCCATTCCCCCAGCCAGACGGGCAATTGCCGGCGGGAGAGCATCACCAGCGGCAGCATGCGCGGCAGATAGGTGACCGCGCCCATGGCCAGGAACAGGATCAGCAGGTCACGCCCGTTCAAGCGCCCTCCCCTGCCGCCGCACGATCCGCCTCAGGCAAAAACCGAAAGTGGCGGCGAGACATGAAGCCACCATTATGTAGGCGTTGCCAGGCAGCAAAAGGTATGCGATTACCGAACAAAAACCTGCCACCAGAGCGGTTGCCACAAAAATCTTTCCCCGCAACTGAAAGACCAGCAGGCAGATGAACATGCCGGTAAGGGCATAATCGATCCCCAGTGCACCGGCCGGGATAAATTCTCCCAGGAAGGCGCCGAGCACCGTGCTCATGATCCAGGTGAGGTTGGCGGTGTGGTTGAGGACCAGGGCGCTGCGCCGGTCCCAGCCCCCCTGGTTGAAACGGGCCATGTTGACCCCAAAGCTCTCGTCCGTAACCCCGTAGGCGAACAGGGCCAGGAAACGGCGCGACACCCCTGGAAAGTGTACCGACAGGGCCGAACTCATCAACAGGTGGCGCAGGTTGACCATGAAGGTGGTGGCCACGATAGTTGCCACGGACGCGCCGCTGCCCAGCATGGCTATGGCAATGAACTGCGAGCCGCCGGCAAACACCAGAAGGGACATGAGCCCGGTCTGCCATGGCGCCAGGCCGCACTTCTGCGCCAGCACCCCCATGGAAAGGCCTATGGGGAAATAGCCGAGACAGATGGGCCAGGCCGCGCCCAGGCCGGCGGTCACGATGCCGCCTTTCAAATGGGGCATTCTCATCTCCTGACAGCCGCCAGGCGGACGTTAAGAAACACCGAGGCCAGAACGATTGCCATGCCGGTCCCCTGCAGGATGGAAATATGCTCGTGCAGCACCAGAGCAATGCAGACCAGCGAAAGGATCGGCACCATCAGGGCGCAGTTGGATGACCGGCCGGTAGGTATCATGCGCAGGGCCCGATTCCAGAAGATAAACGCCAGGGCGGTCGGGAAGACCCCCAGGTAGGCCAGCAGGCACATCTGTGCCGGCTCAGGATGCCACTGCATCGGATAAAATGGGAGCAGCGCCAGCAGGAACAGCAGCCCGAACAGGTTGAAGAGAAACATGCCCGTGGTTACCGAAAAGGAGGCATGTTTGATCAGCACGCAGAACAGTGCGAAGCTGAGGGCAGTGCCCAGCGCCACCAGCACCCCCATGGAAAGGCGCACATCCCCCAGGTCGCCACCGGCCATGACCAGCAGGCAGACCCCGCAAAACCCCAACAGCACGCAGAGGATGGCCCGCCAGTCGGATTTTTCCCGGAACAGGAACCACGACAGCACCAGCATCATCAAGGGATAGGTGTAATGCAGGATCACAGCCTGGCTGGCCGGGATCAGCTCGTAGGTGCGGAGACAGAGGATCTGCTGCACCCCCAGGCCGACCATGCCGGCCAGGGGAAAAAAGAACGGGCGCTGGCGGAGTTCCACGACAATGGTATGGAGGCGGCGCTCCCAGGCCAGGTACACCAGCAGGGCCAGCGTGGCAAAGACACCCATCCAAACCACCACCGAGTAGCTGTTCAGGCCGGTCACCGCAACCTTGAATCCGGTGCCCAGGGTGGCGAACATGGCCACTGCCAACAGGGCGAAAATGGTTCCTTTGGTCGATTCAGTCATAAGGGGATAAATATTTCCGGGTTCATTGGTGATTGAACAACAAAAAAGGCCTGCTTTTGGGCAAGAATAAGATCAGAGGCGACATGATCTTACCGATGAGCGCAGCAGAGGCAACTACCGTCTATACAACAGCACCGAATAACCTGCCGACGCCGGCTGTGAGCCCCATTGCAAGGGCTCCCCAAAAAGCGACACGCATTGCGCCCTTGGCAATGGGTGCCCCGCCCGCGTACGAGGCGGTCCCCCCGAGGGCAACCAAGGTGACGAGTGCCGTCATGGACGAGACTTCGACAATCCATGCAGATGGGGCCAGCAATATTGACACTATTGGAACAAGCGCACCTGCTATAAAGGAAATTGCCGAAGCAATTGCAGCCTGGATAGGCCGTGCCCGCAGGGTTTCCGTAATGCCGAGCTCGTCCCGGGAATGGGCTCCCAAGGCATCTTGCGCCATAAGGCTTTCCGCTACGCGCAGTGCCAACTGTTGATCCAGCCCCCTGCCGACGTAAATTGAGGTCAACTCCTCCAACTCAAGTTCCGGCTCCAGTTCCAGTTCGCGTTTTTCCCTCTCGATATCCGCCGTTTCCGTGTCTGCCTGCGATTGAACCGACACATATTCGCCTGCCGCCATGGACATGGCGCCTGCCACCAGACCTGCGATACCTGCCAGCAGCACACTGCCCTTGGCCGCCCCGCCGGCGGCAACGCCGACAACCAGGCTGGCAACCGAGATAGTACCGTCATTGGCGCCCAGCACGGCGGCGCGAAGCCAGCCGATTCGACTAGCTCTGTGATACTCCCTGTGAACGCGCGGCATCAAACAATTCTCCTTTGGGCCCTATGTTCCACAACGATTTAATTGGCCGGATTCGCCGGGCTGGAAACCGGAGCGGGTTGCTCCGATATTTCGCTGTTGTTCAGACATGTGCCGATGGAACCCTTTTGGCAAATACTTCTGTCAGTCCAGATGGCACCGTCAAGGACGGCTTGTTCCAGATTCGCCGCAGTCATGGCGGACAGGAAGAAGCTCGCCATTTTCAGGTTTGCTCCGGTAAAGTCCACGCGTTCGAGATTGGAATTGGACATGTCGGCGCGTTCGAGATTTGAGCCTCTCATATCCGCGCCTTTCAGGTTGCAACCGCTCAGGTCCATTCCGACAAGGTTGAGACCGCTCAGATTCCTGCCGGAGAGGTTTCGACTGGATTTCAGAATCTCCGTGATCTGCTTGAAAGACAACTTTACACCTGGCTCCACTTCGATGGGGGCCGAATTTTTCATATCAGGCACGGCTGTTGGCGCTGCCACGGACAATGTGGCCGTACCGGTTGGGTTAGGGTAGACATCGCCATCCTGGGCCAAGGCGGGAGATGCTGCCAGCAGCACGCCAATATTTGCTAAAAACAGGCATAACTTAACGATTACTCTCGATTTCAGTACCATTTAATGCCCCTTTTGAATTGATTTTCAGCCAACACATTTGCGTTCATCTTGTCAGCGCCCCATCAGGGGCCCTTTGCAATTCATCATTCAGAGAGTTTATGAGAAAATCCCGGTCGAAGCAACAATTGATCAGCTGATGTAAAAACATGCTTGCGGATCAGCATGGTGCTGACCAGCGACGTCAGGCCAGAAGCCGCAAAGATCATCGTCAGGACGACAAACTGGTAGATCGCGGCGTAAATCGGGCGCGAGCCGGACAGCAGCATTCCCGCCATCAGGCCCGGGATCCAGACAATTCCAAGAGAGCGGAGAGAATCGATGGCGGGGATGAGGCTGGTCTCGAATGACGTTTGTATGTAAGGGGCGATACTCTGCCTGGGGCTGGCTCCCAGTGCCAGTGCGGTTTCGATTTCGCCCACATGCGCCAGGACATCGGAATGAAACCGGTTCAGCACCAGACCATTGGTGTTCATGGCATTGGCGATCAGCATGCTGCCCACCGGGATCAGCGATGTGATGGCCGTGTCAATGACTCCCAGCCATGTCATGATTGCGATCACTGATCCGGCTCCACACGCAATCGAATACGTGGAGACCAGATACGAACCGGGTATCCCCTTGGCACGCTTTGTCGAAATGGCGCCTGCAGCCAGGATCATTGCCCCAAGCAGGAACGCGCCGGTCCAGCGGGGGCCTCGAAGCAGCACAACCAGCACCGAGCCAACGGCTATTATCTGCACCAATCCGCGAACCAATGCGACGGCAGCTTCGCCCTCCAGATGAACCTTCCGTCCGCGGGCCAACAGCACGACAGCAAAGGCGAGCAAGGCAGCGGCGGCAGATTGCCCCAGGCCCAGTTGCAGTTGGTCGGTAAACACCCGGTTAAGCATGCAGCACCTCTTTAACACTTCCGGCTTTGATGACCCGGCCCCCTTCAAGCATCATCACGCCCGTGGCCATACGCGCCGCTTGCGCAACGTCATGGGTGACCATGACGCAGGTAAGGGAGCGTTCGCGGATGATGCTGTGAATCAAATCCTCCACACCTATCTTGCTCGCCTCATCCAGCGCCGAAGTGGGCTCGTCCAGCAGCAGCACGGTGGGAGTATTGGCAAGGGCACGGGCAATGGAGATCCGCTGGGCCTCGCCACCGGAGAGGTTGGCAACGTCGCGGGACAGATAGCCGGGAAGGCCGACCCTGGTGAGCAGTTCTTGCGCAAGGGCCACGGAAAGCTCCTCGCCGCGCTGTCTCGGCCCAAAGCCGAGGTTTTCATGCACGGTCCCTGGGAAGAGAAAGGCGCGTTGAGTGACCATGCCCACCTTGCGGCGCAGCTCGCAAGGCGGGATTTGACGATAATCGACACCTTCCAGCAAGACGGTCCCGGCGGTTGGCTCATCAAGGCGGTTCAGAAGCCGCAGGAAGGAGCTCTTGCCAGAGCCGCTGGAACCGACCACGGCAAGAAATTCGCCAGACCTGATTTCAACGGTAATGTTGTCGACAAGCCTGCGATCTCCAACACTGCGGGTAAGGTGATCGGTCCTCAATACTACCGGCAAATCAGGCATTGCGAGAAATCCTTCCGAGAATAGTTACCAACTTCGATGAATAACGTCACAAGGCGCACCGGCGTAACGAAGCGAAGACCGTGTGCCGCCGCGGGTTGAGCCACGCGTCGTGTTTTAAATTATTGTTGCTCTAATACGATTCCGCAGTTTCTCTTTCAGATCTTCACCGTCTTTCCAAACGATAAAGTTGTAATGATCAATGTCGAAGTGGATTCGTCTGGACGAGTCTTTGACAGGGTTAAACCAATCTTCTCTACATGACCATATTACAGGCAATCCTAGTCCGTAGGCAAACCCAGCTTCAAAGTAAACACCACCTCTATGCCCGGTAAAGTCTGCGATTATAAACTTACTTCTGCGGATTTCTGCAATGATGTGATCTGTTATATCGTCGTTGTGCTCTTTCATTGGTATTATGAACGCTTCGTAACCTGTCTCTTCAATTGCAGGGGCAATAAATCCTTCGAAACCCTGAAGCATGCTGTCATCGAACCACATAGCTACGAAACACTGCTTTGACGTGGGATTGGCGCTCCTAAGCTCTTCTGCTCGCTGTAGCCCCTTAATAGTAAGATGTCGATTGATTGGGCTTTTGATGACCATGGCTTCTTCGTGTGGAGCTAAATATCCAAGTTCCTCTGCTGCACGAAGTACTGCTAAAAACTCCTCTTGATTTAGGCAGTAGGCCACTGATGGCTGTAATGGAATTGGAATAGTTTGAAAAAGGGCCTTGGTTTGGCGATAAACAAGCTGTATGAGTTTATCAATTTTCTGCAGGACGGTTGTTGGAACAATGGAATGTTTTAAAAGTGAAATGTAGTTAGTCTTAGACACTGTGGGAATTTCACTGTAGTCGTTCATCTCTCTTATGTAGCCGGATAGAAGATGCTTAATTTCCACGAACCCTGGCTCTGCATCGATGAATATTGAATCTTCAGGTATTACGTATTTTCCGCAACAAGGGCAGTCGAAATACCCATTAATGCCACCTGCCGGGGTACCGCAAAATCTACACTCTGCTTCGAACATGATCCTACACCTCCATTTTTTTCTGCTCAACTCATAGATCACCGGTTCATGCGCGTACGCGCATGAACCGGTGATCTACCCAAATTGAGCATTTATTCAGAAACTGCCTTACTCGCTTAACAATCTCAATCTGAAAAGCTTCTTAGCCAGATTGTAGATATCATCTTTGGCGCCATCGCGGCGAATACCAACGGCAACAATAACTACAATAATATCATTGCCTCTGACCTGATAAATGATGCGGTAACGTTGCCCGACAGCCCTTATGCTGCGAAACCCGGCCAATTCGCCTAGTAGTGCCTTGCCCTGTTTTTCCGGATCTTCAGCCAGACGATCAATTACCGCTCCGATTTTCTCCCGGATGCGTCGATCCAAAATATCCGACAAAAGCTTCAATGCCGTTGGTGTAAGCAGAATCTGCCACTTCACAGGCCAAGCTCCTGTTTGGCATCCTGCCAGGGGATGAGTTTGCCGGAATCCATCTCCTGTATGCTCTGACGTAATTGAGCCATCAGTTCTTTATCCCCCATAACTTCCAGTGTCTCCGAAACCGCTTCATACAACTCCCACGGCAACACAGCCAACACCGGCTTGCCACGGCGAGTGATTTCCAGAACATCAGGCTGTCCATCGTGGAAAAGGGTTTCCGGTAGGGACGTAAGCTGTTTTCGTGCTTCCATTATTGACAATTTGTGTGGCATGGCAACCTCCTTAACTGTACTTGTAAAGGTACATTTAAGCGTTACCATAGTCAAGCGCGGATTGGTTTTCTCGGTTTGCCTTTAACTCGTTAATCTACAGAGTGAATTCAGGTGGGAGGTCAAGGAGGATAATTGACTGGCGAATCTGAAACAAGGCGACAATCCTGACGCGTTCCTCCCCGACGAGGCGGAGGAACGCGTTATACATTTTCCGGTGTGGCTATGCGGGAAACCCCTGTCATGCCACCCAGTCGTCATCCTCTTCTATGGGCGCAAAGCCACGGCGCATGGTGTTCTCGGTCACCACGCGGGGGTCCATGAAGTGCAGCAGGTAATCGGGGCCGCCCGCCTTGGTGCCGACACCGGACATGCGCGAGCCGCCAAAGGGCTGGCGTTCCACCAGGGCGCCGGTATTGTTGCGGTTGATGTAGAGGTTGCCGACCCGGAAGTCGCGGCGCGCCCGGTTCAGGTGTTCCGGGCTGCGGCTGAAGATGCCGCCAGTCAGGGCAAACCGGGTGGAATTGGCCCATTCTATGGCCTGGTCGAAATCCTTGGCCCGCATGATCGCCAGCACCGGCCCAAAGACCTCTTCCTGGGCCAGCCGATGTTCGGGGCGGATGTTGCCGATAATCGTCAACGGCGCCCAGTACCCCTCACCCTGCGGAATCCGGCTCTCGTAGAGCAGTTTCCCTTCCTGCTTGCCAATCTCGGCATAGCCCAGGATGCTCTTCAAGGCCGCACCATCGGCCACGGCTCCCATGGCATTGGCCGGGTCTTCGGACGGGCCGACCAGGTAGGCCTGGGCCGCCTTGACCAGGCGCTCCACGAAGCGATCATAAACCGCATCCAGGACAATCACGCGGGAGCAGGCCGAGCATTTCTGCCCCTGGAAACCAAAGGCCGAGTAGAGGACATGGGGCACGGCCTCGTCCAGGTCGGCGTCGTCGTCGATGATGATGGCGTTCTTGCCGCCCATTTCGCAGATGATCTTCTTGACGTTGGGCTGGCCCGGGTAAACCTTGGCGGAACGTTCGATAATGCGCAGGCCTACCTCCATGGAACCGGTAAAGGCGATCAGGCTGATGTCCGGGTGATCCACCAGGAAATCGCCCATGACGCTGCCCCGGCCCGGGACGAAGTTGAACACGCCGTCGGGCAGGCCGGCCTCGCGGAATATCTCCACCAGGTGATGGCCGATGATGCCGGTGAGATTGGAGGGCTTGAAGATGACCGGATTGCCGGTGACAATGGCGGCCGAGGCCATGCCCATGCTGATGGCAAGGGGGAAGTTCCAGGGGGAGATGATCGCGGCCAGCCCCTTGGGTTCGTAGAAGTAATGGTTCAGTTCGCCCGGCGCATGGCCCAGTCGTTGCGGCGCACCCAGGCGGATCATCTCCCGGGCATAGTATTCCAGGAAATCGATGGCCTCGCCCACATCGGCATAGGCCTGGTCCCACTGCTTGCCGATCTCCAGCACCTGCCAGGCCGACAGTTCAAAGGCCCTGGCCCGGGCAACGGCAGCAGCCTTGAGCAGGTACTCGGCCCGCTGGCGGGGCGGCGTATCGCGCCAGGCCGGAAAGACAGCCTTGGCAGCGGCAATGGCCTGCTCGACCTCCTTTGTGCCGGCCTGGCAGATCTGCCCCAGCACCTCGGACGGCTTGTTCGGGTTGACGGTCGGGATCAGGTCGCCGGTCTTCACTTCCTTGCCCCCGATAAAGAGCGGGTAGGTCTTGCCCAACTGGCCCCTGACCCGGGCAATGGCGGCCGGGAAGGCGGCCCGCTGCTCGGCCTTGGTGAAGTCCGCCATGGGGTCGTTGACAAAGTGCGGCAGACCGCCCGGCCCTGCCGACGGTTTCCGTGCCTTCCTGGCATGCTCGGCCCGTTCCCGCTCGGCAGTGACGGCCGGGTCCTCCAGCAGGCGCTCGATCACCGCATCCTCGGCAAAGCTCTGGCGCAGGAACGACTCGTTGGCCGTGTTCTCCAGCAGGCGCCGCACCAAGTAGCCCATGCCCGGCACCATGTCGCCATAGGGACAGTAGAGCCTGATCCGCCCTGCCACCTTGAGGATGCCCTTGCGCACCGGCTCGGCCATGCCGTAGAGCACCTGGAATTCGTAGTGGGAGTCTGGGACATTCAGCTCCTGGGCCATCTCCATTACCGCCGAGATGGTGCGGATGTTGTGGGAGGCGCAGGCAAAGTGGCAGATCTCGTGATTCTCCAGGATCTGGCGGGCCTGGCGCTCATAGGCCGCGTCGCTCTCGGCCTTGATGGTCCAGACCGGGACTTCCCACCCCATCTGCTTGGCCCTGACCGTTTCGTAATCCCAGTAGGCCCCTTTGACCAGGCGGATGGAGATTCGGGTGTTCTGCTGCCTGGTCCATTCCAGCAGGTCTTTCAGATCCTGGTCCGTATCCTTGAGGTAGGCCTGCAGCACTATGCCGATATGGGGGTAATCCTTGTACTCCAGCTTCAGGCGCCGGAAGACCTCCAGGGTGATGTCCTTGAAACGGTAGGATTCCATGTCGATGCAGAGGAAACCGTTCAGTTCGACCACCTTGGCGCAGATGCGCCGCATCTGTTTGAGGATGGCGTTCACCGAGCCTTCAAAGTCCTGGGGATTGGCCAGGCAGAAAAGCGCGGTCGGCTTGACCGCCACGTTTACCTTGGGGGCAAATCCCCAGTCCAGGGCCGGGTCGCCCCCGGTGCCGGGCAGCCCCTTCCAGCCCTGCTGTTCCTTCTTGAGCACCTCCAGCAGTTCCAGATAGGTGCCCACATATTTCTCCGCCTCTTCCTCGGAGAGGGTGGCTTCACCCAGCACGTCCACCACTGCCGCAAAGTTGTCCTTGCGCAGTTTTTCCATGTTTTTCACGGCTTCTTTGGTGTTTTCGCCGACGATGAACTGGCGGGCCATCTCCTGGATGTTGGCCGAGATCACCTTGTTGAGTACCGCGCCCCCCAGGGAGCCCAGCATGCCGGCCATCCTGGCGCCGGTGGAGAGCACCGCGGGCATATCCTTTTCCTCGCCGAAATACTCGCGGATGTGGTCGGTCAGCAGCTTGGAGGTGGTAAGGGAGGGAAAGGCGTCCACAAAGCGGAACATCTGGATCTTGAACTGCTCGTTCTGCATGCTCCAGTCCATGACCTTGCCCATCCAGGCCCCTTTGTTGAAGAGCGAGGGTTTCTCGCCGGAGATGGTGGCAAAGAATTCCTTGCCCCGGTTGATAATTTTCGTATTCAGCATGGCGTTGTCCATAGGTCCTCCCGAAAAATGGTTACTGTCAGCCCCACGATTTGCGAATGGTTTAACCATTTATATTTTATTTTACTGAATGTGTCAAGCAGTTGCATATAGTCGGACCGGTGACGGAAACCGACCCAGGTGTATTGTCATGGAGATCGTTAGATGCTATAAATGGTACAACCATTTTGAAAGGACACAACATGTTTAAGGCGGTCAAGCAGAACCGGGCCTATCAGGACGTGGTGGAGCAGATCCAGGAAGCCATCATCAGCGGGTCATTGAAGCCGGGCAGCCAGTTGCCGGCGGAGCGGGAGCTGAAGGAGCAGTTCGGCATCAGCCGCGGCACCCTGCGGGAGGCCTTACGTGTGCTGGAGCAGAAGGGGTTGATCGAGATCCGCACCGGGGTCAGCGGGGGTTCCATCATCAGGGAAGTGAACAGCGAGCAACTAAGTGAAAACCTGGGGTTCCTGATCCGCAACCGGACCGTGTCGCTGCACGACCTGGCCGAGTTCCGCGAGGCGATGGAGGGGAGTGTTGCTGCCCTGGCGGCCCAACGGGCCGGTGAAGAGGACTTGGCATTACTGGGGAAGCTGGTGACAGAGGCGGAAGGTTATCTGAAGGAGGGACGCAAGGGGTGGGACAACTTCATCCGCACCGACGAGAAGGTCCACATGGCGCTGGCCCGCATCAGCGGCAACCAGCTGTTCATCAGCGTCCTTGAGAGCGTCTACTTCAACATCCACACATATTATGAAAACTATCTATCCAGGGACAAACAGTTGCTGCAGGAAAACTTCAACGACCTGCGGGAAATCGTGGGGGCAGTGGCCACGGGCAACGCCGAGAACGCGCGGGAACTGGCCCAGGGGCATGTCAGGCGTTTCAATGAGTATATGGAGAAGAGAATATCGCCGTAAAGACAGTTCCTATACTTTCTGCAAGACATTACTCTCGCAACGACGCAACACTGTTTATCCAAGTAAGGGCGAAGCAAGGGCTTTACCTGCTTCGCCCTTTTGCCACAGAGATCAAAGACGGGCGAAGCAGATGAAACTTGCTTAGCCCCTACAATAAAAACAGCCAATCGGTAACGTCCGACTCCCTAAACAATTCTTTTACTTCAAGGTATTAGAACATCGCGTCGTCGCGGGAGACAAGATTTTCGGTTCTTGGTACGGACTTCAGGATTCCATTTCCATGTACCGGCGGCTGGCTGTCAACGCCCGGTAGGCATCCCACGAATAGATAATCAGACCGGTCCAGATAAGGAGAAAGCTTGCCAGGTGCACGCTGGTGAACTGTTCGCCATAGACCAGGACTGCCAGCACGAAATGCAGGGTAGGCGTGATGTACTGCAGGAAGCCGATGGTGGCCAGCCGCAGGCGTCGGGCAGCGGCGGCGAACAGCAGCAACGGCACGGCGGTTATCACGCCGGCCGACAGGAGCAGCAGGTTAATGCGCATGTCACCCGCCAGAAAAGACCCTTCACCCCGCCAGGCAGCGAAAATCAGATAGCAAGCAGCAAGGGGCGCCAGCAGGAAGGTCTCCACGGTCAGGCCGATGAGAGAATCCGTCTTGACCACCTTGCGCAGGAGGCCGTAGGAGCCGAAGGTCAGGGCCAGTATGAGGGCGGTCCAGGGAAAGCTGCCATGGAGGACCGTCAGTATGATCACCCCGGCAGCGGCAAGGGTCAGGCTCACCAGTTGCAAACGACGCAACTGCTCCTTGAGGAAAAGCACACCCAGCAGGACGCTCACAAAGGGGGTGATGAAGTACCCCAGGCTGGATTGCAGCACCTCTCCATGTTCGACGGCGATGATGAAGACCAGCCAGTTGGTGGCGATCAGGATAGAGGTCGCCACCAGGGTGACCAGCGAGCTGCGCTGGGTCAGGGCAATGCGGAGATCGTCCCAGCGCCGACGCCAGAAGACGAGTAAAAGCAGGAAGGCCACGGACCAGACGATCCGGTGCGAAAGCACCTGCAACGGTGGGACAGTCGAGATCGCCTTGAAGTAGATCGGAAAGAAACCCCAGACCAGGTAGGCGACGATGCCGAACAGAAGTCCGGTGCCTGCCTCGGCATGCTGCGCTTGCGGATGACGCAACTTACTCTCCTTCGGCAACAACGGTCACCGTACCATTGGTGATCCCAACCAGTTCTTCGGGTGTGAGGTGAAAAAGGGCATTGGGCGAACCGGCCGCGGCCCAGACAATGGCGTGGGGGGTCAGGTCCCGGTCGATAAAAGTCGGCAACGGCTTGAGGTGTCCCAACGGCGGTACCCCGCCAATGGCAAAGCCGGTCCAGTCCCGTACCGAAGCGGCATCAGCCATGCCGACCTCCTCGCCCGCCAGGGTGGCAACGCGACTCACGCAGACGCGGTTGCTGCCGCTGGTCAGCACCAGGAACAGCTTGCCGCTGACAGCCCCTTTCAATACCAGCGATTTCACGATCTGCGCCACATCGCAGCCCACCGCCCGGGCCGCGTCCTGGGCGCTGCGCGTGCTGGCCGCCAACTCCTGCACCTCGTTCTGCAATCCGGCCGCGGCCAGGGCATCGCGTACCCTTTGTACACTGCCGCTCGTTTTTTTCTGCACAGTCATTATCTTTGTCCTCCCTCCATCAAATTCACAAAAAAATTGGAAACTGCAATTATACCGTTTATCCACGTAGGGGCGAAGCAAGAGCTTTACCTGCTTCGCCCTTTTGCCACATAGATCAAAGACGGGCGAAGCAGATGAAACTTGCTTAGCCCCTACAACACAAATGGTCAATCGGTAATTTCCGAGTCCCTAAACCGCGCCAATCTTCCGCCATAAATCCCCCTCACCTATGAGAAAGGGGGAACATGAGCATTTACAGGATGCCTCAATTATGCCCTACCGACGCCCGGGTGAACAGGAACAGTCCGCTAAAAATAAAGCCGGCGCCGATCATCTGCCTGATCGTGGGATACTCCCTCAGGAATATGGAAGCCCAGACAATGGCGCCCAGAGGCTCGCCCAGCACGCTGACCGAAACTACCGACGCCTGGACATATTTCAACACCCAGTTGAAGACCGTGTGCCCCAAAATCGTGCAGACAAAGGCAAGAGCGAAAAACAGGAGCCAGTCCCGGGGCTGATAGGGGCCGAAAGGCGTCTGGGTCGCCAGGCTGGTCAGTACCAGCGCAAGTGCGCTGCTCCCGTAGGTGAAAAATGTGTATGCCGGCAGGCTGACCCCGTGACGGAGCCTGCGGCCGATCAGCAGGTAACCGGAGATCATGATGGCAGCCGTCAGGGCCAGGAGGTCGCCCCAAAAGGCCCCCATATCCATTTGAAAATCGCCTAAGCCGATGATAAAGCTGCCGCAAAGGGCCAACAGTCCGCCGACCATGGCCATCCGGCTGATCCGTTCGCGGAAGAACAGCCAGGAGCCGATTACCACAAAAACCGGCTGGATGGTAACCAACACCACGGAACTGGCCAGACTGGTGTAGCGCAGGGAAATGAACCAGGTGGCAAAGTGCAGGGCCAGGAAGAGGCCGCTCAGAGCGGATAGGCCTCGCAGCCGCCAGTTGAGATCGCGCAGGTCGCCCCAGTGCCGAAGCAGGGTAAAAGGTGCAAGCAGGAGAAAGGTAAACAGCAGGCGGTAGGTGGCAATCATCAGTGACGGCGCCGTTGAAAGCCGCACGAAAAGAGAGGAAAACGAAACGGCAAAGACCCCTGCCAGCACCGCCAGGTAGGGGTTTACAAGGGGTTTATCGTTCACGGGGATCTTTCTCTGGTTATTCGCCGAGATAGGCCTTGCGGACCTCTGGGTCTTCGGCCAGTTGCTTGGCCGCGCCGGACAGCACGACCTCGCCGGTCTCCAGCACATAGGCGCGGTTGGCAATGGAGAGGGCCATGTTGGCATTCTGCTCCACCAACATGATGGTGGTGCCTGTGGAGTTGATCTCCTGGATGATGGAAAATATCTGTTCCACCAGCATGGGCGCCAATCCCATGGATGGTTCGTCCAAAAGGAGCAGTTTGGGCCGGGACATCAGGGCCCGCCCCATGGCCAGCATCTGCTGTTCGCCGCCGGAAAGGGTCTTGGCCAGCTGTTTCTTGCGCTCGAACAGCCGTGGGAAGCGCTTGAAGACGTGATCGATCTCCTCTTTGACAGCATCGTGGTCGTTACGAATGTAAGCGCCCAGCTCCAGGTTCTCCAGCACGGTCATGTTGGCAAAGACGCGCCTGCCTTCAGGGACCTGAGATATGCCTTGCTTGACGATTTCATGGGCAGGGGCACCGGTGATGTCCTTTCCCAGGAAGGTTATCTTGCCGGAAGCAGAAGGCACGATCCCGGAGATGGCGTTGAGGGTGGTGGTCTTCCCGGCCCCGTTCGCACCGATCAAAGCGACGATTTCCCCCTCTGCGACCTCGCACGAGACATTCTTCAGGGCCTTGATGACATTGTAGTTTACGAACAGATTCTCGACTTGGAGCATGTGAACCTCAGAATCAGGTCAGGAGTTGGCAGCCCTGTTTGATTTAGTGTGTTTTCCCCAGATAGGCCTCAATGACTTTGGGGTTTTGGCGAATCTCCTCGGGCAACCCCTCCGCAATCTTCTCGCCATAGTCAAGGACCGCGATTCGGTCGGAGATTCCCATGACGAACTTCATGTCGTGCTCGACCAGAAACACGGTGACACCTGTCGCGCAGATCCGCTGGACCATTTCCATGAGCGCCCCCTTTTCCTGGGGGTTCATACCGGCGGCAGGCTCGTCCAGCAGCAACAGATCGGGCTTAAGGGCCAGGGCCCTGGCAATCTCCAACCGGCGCTGCTCGCCGTAGGGAAGATTGCCAGCCATCTCAAAGGCCCGGTATGAGAGATCTACCATGTTCAGGCACCGGGAAGCCAGATCCAAGAGTTCCCCTTCTTCCCTTTTGACCCAGGGTGTGAACTTCATGAGCGAGCCGGTCAGGTCCCATTTCCCTTGTGTATGGGCACCGATCAGGACGTTGTCCAGTACCGGCAGTTCGGAGAACAGGCGGATGTTCTGGAAGGTCCTGCCAATTCCGGTGGCGGCAATCCGATAGGTCGGCATCCCGTTGATCTGGCGCCCCTTGAATGAGATTGTCCCGCTGGTCGGCCGGTAGATACCGGTGATCAGGTTGAAGAGAGTGCTCTTGCCCGCACCGTTGGGGCCGATGAGGGCATGAATGCTCCCCTGCTCCACTGTCAGATCCACACTGTTGACCGCTACCAGGCCGCCAAAACGGATTGTCACATTTTCTAGTTTCAATATCGACATAGACACTTCTCGCAAGTATTACTTTGGATCACTGAAAATCATCTATTGTTCCGGTTTTTCATGCTTCATCAGTTCTTTCATGTGGGGCTTGCGACCGATGGCCCGCAGGACGACCTCGGTAAAGTTTATTCCGCCCATGAGCCCGTTGGGCCGGAAGATCATCATGAAGACCAGCAACCCGCCATAGACCAGCATTCGGTAGGACGCCATGAAGCGCAGGAACTCGGGCGCCGCCGACAAAATAGTCGCGCCGATAACGCTCCCCGGTATGCTCCCCAATCCCCCCAGGACAACCATGCTGAGGATGTCGATGGACTTGAGGAAGCCAAAGTCGGATGGATTGATGTAACTGATAAAATGGGCATAGAGTCCGCCACCCACCCCTGCCAGGAAAGTTCCGATGGCAAAAGATTGGACCTTGTAGCGGGCCACGTTGATCCCCATGGCTTCTGCAGCGATCTCGTCGCCGCAAATCGCCTTGAGTGCCCGGCCGAAACGGGAATTGTGAATGAATGAAACCACAATTATCGTGAGGATGACAACGATCCAAACCATTATCGGCATGGGGATGGTGGTATGGGGGGGGGGAACGGAAAGCCCGAGGGCCTTGTTGGTGATATCCAGATTGAGAAAAATCACCTTGACTATCTCGGCGAACCCCAAGGTACAGATAGCCAGATAATCACCAGTGAGCCGCAGGATCGGATACCCGATCACCACGCCGACACCAGCCGTAATTATGCCGGTCAGCAGCAGGTTGACGCTAAATGGCAAACCCGTGTGAATAGTCAACAGGGCGCTGGAAAAGGCCCCCACACTCATGAAAGCCGCATGCCCCAAGGAAAGCTGGCCGGTCAGGCCGGTGATTACATTAAGACCAAGGGCCAACACGATACCGATGCCAATGTTAACAATAATCTGCAGCAGATAGGGGTTGATGTTCCCCAGCAGAGCCTGTAACGCCTCACCCATAAATCAATTCCCTGAATACTGAATTTTTTCAGACCTTTTTCTGGATCTTCCGGCCCATGAGCCCGGTCGGCCTCACCAGCAGGACCAATACGAGGATGGCAAAGGCTATGGCATCCCGGTAGGAAGAATAACCGGCTGCCACGCCAAAAACCTCGGTAACCCCCAGTAGCAGTCCACCGAGCATGGCGCCCGGTATGGAGCCGATCCCTCCCAAAACAGCTGCGGCAAAGGCCTTCAAGCCCGCCATCAGGCCCATGTTGAACGATACTGCGTTATACAGCAACCCCACCAACACGCCACCGGCAGCCGCCAGGGCGGAACCGATAGCAAAGGTGAAGGAGATGACCATGTTTACGTTGATACCCATCAGGGCGGCGGTATTGTAATCCTCTGATGTCGCCCGCATCGCCTTGCCGATCTTGGTTTTCTGAACGATGAATTCCAGGGCGATCATGAGGGAAGCAGATACCCCGATGATCAGGAGTTGCAGCGTCGAGATGTCGGCGCCACCGACATGGATCTGTTGCACAGGAAAGGCATTTTCCGGGAATCCCTTGGCGTCGGCGCCGAAGATCATCTGGGCCAGGGTGGATAAAAAGATCGAAACCCCGATGGCAGAGATGAGCGCGGACAGCCGCGACGATTTTCGTAGCGGGCGGTAGGCTATACGTTCGATCACAACGCCAAGCACCATGCAAAACACCATGGCAATGATCATTGCCACAAAGAAGTTCAGTTTGAATACCGACACCATCAGCAGGCCGATAAAGGCGCCGGCCATGAAGATTTCGCCGTGGGCGAAATTGATCAGCGTGATGATGCCGTAGACCATGGTATAGCCCAAGGCAATCAGTGCATAGGTACTTCCGAGGGCAACGCCGTTGATCAATTGCTGGAATAGCATAGGTGATCTTTCTCCCTTTTAAACCTGGCCCCGAAAAACAGGCAGCTTCTAACCGGCTAAAACGTTAGTCAAAATATTTCAGACAATTTCAATTGCAGCACAACTACTTGAATATTACTCCGTTACGCCGTGTTTCAAAACAACTATCGAATTATCTTGTTCACATTGATCCCAACACATTTTCAGATTACAAAAACGGCCCCGCTGATCGCGGGGCCGTTGGCTGAAAAATATACTTTATCAATCCATCTTGACAGGAACTTTGGCCTTGAGGGTGAATTTGCCACCCTTTACGACCAGCAGGGCCAGCGGAGACTTGATCGGCTCGCGATTCGCCTGCATGCTGATGGTGCCGGAAACACCCTCGAACTTCTTGGTCTGGGCCAATGTGCCCTTGAAGACCTTCGGATCAATGCTGTTGGCGCGCTTCATGGCGTCTGCCAGAAGCATGATGGCATCGTAGCCCTGGGCGTCAAACAGGCCAGGCTCGGCACCGTTGAATTTTTTCTTGAATGCTTCAACAAACTTTGCGGTAACAGGAGAGGCCTGCTCGGGGGAGAACCCGAGAGCTGACATGGTCCCTTCAACCGCATCGCCACCCAGTTCGATCAGCTTGGGCGAGAAGAGGCCGTCGCCGCCGAACATATTGGCTTTGAGCCCCTGCTTACGGGCTTCTTTCATGATCAAGGCACCTTCGGTGTAGTAACCGGAGAAGAAGATGACATCCGGTTTCTTGGCCTTGATGTTGGTGATCTGGGCGCTGAAGTCCTTATCGCCGTCCTTGACCTTTTCGTCGGCTACGATTTCGATTCCCTTGCCCTTGGCGGCATCGCGGAAAGTCTGGGAAAGACCGACACTGTAGTCGTTGTTGTCGGAGGTGATGATAGCCACCTTCTTGTAGCCCATATCCTTGGCAAAGAAATCGATGCAGGCCGGAATGGCTACGCTGTCCAGCAGGGTGTCGCGGTAGATGAAATCGCCGTTTTCAACGACTCCCGGGCCAGTGGCGCCGGCAGAGAGAAGCACTACGCCGGCTTTCTGGGCGATAGGAGCGGCAACCTTGGTGATGCCGGTGGTCGGGTCGCCGACAATGGCAACCACGTTGTCGCGGCTGATCAGCTTCTGGGTGACGGAGGCGCCTTCCTGCTTGTCGCCGCGATCGTCAGCTTCAACGATTTCTATTTTCTTGCCCAGCACGCCGCCGGCCGCATTGACCTCTTCCGCGGCCATCTTCATCCCTTCCAGGGTTGGCTTGCCGAACATGGCCACATCGCCGGTCAGAGCACCAAGGAAGCCGATTTTGATCGTATCAGCGGCTGACTTTGCCTCTTCCTTTTTCTTACACCCGGCCGTTACCGACATGGCCAGCGCACCGGACAGAAGCAGTGCAGCAATCTTCTTGAAGTTCATAAATCCCTCCTGTGAGAGTTCGATGGTTATGGGTTAACGACCCGGTTTCCCCAGGGTGTTAAGAAGGTCTTCCGTCTCTTTCAGCTTCTGCTCGAGTTTTTTCAGATCTTCTGCCGAATAGACCTTCTTGCCCTTTTTGATTTCGGTGTTGATCCGTTTGATCTTCTGCTGAATGCTATCCACTTGGTCCTTGCACCCTTTGGAGATCAGCAGGCACTCGTCTTTCCCGGCTTTGGGCGCATCTTGCGCAATAGCAGCGCTGGCGGTGGAGAGAGCAAATGCTGTCAGTACGGCGATCAGAATTCTTTTCATGGTTTTCATGCCCCTTTCTAGTGTAAGTCGGATTAATGGTATCATACCGTATGGGCACGGCAAGCCGTGCCCATACGTAATTCATGGGAATTAGAATGAGTATTTGAACATAACCTTGGCATCATACGGATTAACCGGTGTCTCGTTGTTGAGCGCAACATCTTTGTAATAGTCGCCCAGGAACACATAGGCGGCGCGAACGCCGACCGACAGGTTCTCAAGCAGCTTGTAGCTGGCCTCGGCATTGATCTCGGTGCCCAGGTAGTTGCTCTTGTGCTTGGCTCCACCAAGGCCGTTATCTTTGGCCACTGCGGCAAAACCGGCGTTGGCGGCGGTGCTCAGCTTGTCGGTAACAGGAAGATCATAACCGATATAGCCGCCGATCTGGCCCTGGCCGAAGTTGCCGGTGGTGGCAATGATCGAGTTGTCGGTGGTCATGGCGTTCTTGTCGCGGCCCAGGATAACCATTTCGTTGTTCCAGTAGCCATGCTCGGCAACAGCCGCATTGTCAAAGACAGAATAGAAGGCGTTGCTGTGGCCGGTAGCGCTGTCCTCGCCGGACACGTAGAGGAACTCGACGCGGGCGGTACCGGGGCCGACGTTATACTTGGCGCCGGTATTGAGAGCCCAGGCTGTGGTGGAGCGCTTGTCAACCGTACCGGCCTGGAAGATACCGAAGCCGTTCACGGTCAGGGGGCCACTGGTGTATTCGGCGTTCAGACCGAAGCTGCTGAGCTTGACATCCTGCTGGGAAATGTCGAACAGATTGTTGCTATTGGTAGTATTCGAGTCGTTACGGAAGAAGTAGTAGGCTGCGCCCACTTTCAGGTCCTTGCTCACTTCGTATTTGCCGTCCAATACGAACAGGTCGTTTGTCATGTGCCCCAGAACGTTGTCCTGGGCAAGACCGGTGTCATTGAAGCGGAAGTAGCCGATGGAAGGGGTAAACTTGTCGTAGCTGCTGGAAAAGGCGATACCGGCCATGTCGGCGTCGAACAGGATGCTTTTGAAGGAGTCGTTATAGGGCATCATGCCGAGCCGCATGTTGACGTTCTTGAAAATATTGGCATCCAGGTAAACGCTTTTGGTTTCAAAGTTCACGGTATCCGCGCCCACGGCACCGCCCTGATTGCGACCAACGGCATAGGCACTGTTGCCCCAGTAAGCGTAGTCCAGCTCAAAGGCGGTGACCAACTTGAGGTCGGCGTTGGCCTTGGCGGTGTAACCGAGGCGGGCGCGCTGTTCAACGAAGTTTGCGGAGTACACATGTTTGGGCTGACCAAAAGGAACGTACTGGGTATCCCCGCCCCAGCCCGCTGCCAGACCGTAATTGCTAGGTAGCGTGGTCGTGCCGGTGCCATTGAAGTTGGAGTTGATGTACTGGGCCTGAAACATTCCGTGGAACTCGTTTTCCAGCGCCATTGCCGGAACGGTTGTGGCGACAGTCAGGCCCAATGCGGCCAGCGCTGCCAGGACATTGCTTTTCTTCATCGTACTTCCTCCTTGTGGTGTGATGACTAACACTAAATTCTTCCCGATGAGGGAATACTACATACCGACTCTCTACAGAATCTGGCTCAAAAACAGCTTGGCCCGTTCGTGGGTGGGATTGGTGAAAAAGTGTTCAGGAGTCCCTTCCTCCACGATCCGGCCGTGGTCCATGAAAATCACCCGGTCGGCCACTTCCCGGGCAAACCCCATCTCATGCGTTACCACCACCATGGTCATCCCCTCCCGAGCCAGGGTTTTCATTACATCCAGCACTTCACCGATCATCTCCGGATCAAGGGCCGAAGTCGGTTCATCGAACAGGATCGCCTTGGGATTCATGGCCAGTGAACGGGCAATGGCCACCCGCTGTTGTTGCCCGCCGGAGAGCTTGGCAGGATAGGCTGCGGCCTTTTCGGCAATGCCTACCTTATGCAGCAGTTCCATGGCAATCTTTTCAGCTTCCTGCCGGTCCCTCTTGCGGACCACAATCTGGGCCAGGGTCAGGTTTTCAAGTACTGTTTTGTGGGGGAATAGATTGAATGACTGGAAGACCATCCCCACCTCTTCACGAACCTTGCAGATGTCCACCTTGGGATTGCTGACATCCATGCCGTCAACGATGATCTTGCCGCGGTCTATGGTTTCCAACCGGTTTATGGAGCGCAGGATGGTGCTCTTTCCCGAACCGCTGGGACCTATGATGACAACCTTTTCACCGTCCCGAACGCTGAAGGAGATATCGTCCAGGGCCTGAAAGGAGCCGAAGTATTTGCATACCCCGCTCACTTCGATCATGGGCCTGTTATCTGCCGTCATTGAGACGTTCCTCCATGATGCCGATCAACTTGGAAAAGAACAGGGTCATGACCAGGTAGATCAGGGCGATAACAGTATAGGTCTCAAAATAGCTGAAGGTCTCGGAAGCGTACTCACGACCGCGGCGCAACAGGTCGGAAACGGCCAGGATCGAGACCAGCGATGAATCCTTGAGCAGGGCAATGAACTCGTTGCCGATGGGCGGCAGCACCACCTTGAAGGCCTGGGGCAGTATGACCTGGCGCATGGCCTGGCCGCGGGACATGCCCAGGGAGAGCGCCGCTTCCATCTGTCCTTTGGGGATGGATTGGATGCCGGCCCGGAAGATCTCGCCCATGTAGGCGCCATAGCAGACCGCCATGGCTATGATGGCGCTGACCATATCGGGGATTTTTACGAAACGGCCAAGGGCATAGTAGATGTAGAAGAGTTGGACCAGCAGCGGAATGCCGCGGATTACCTCGACATAGAGCGAAGCCAGCCCGTTGATGAAGCGGTTGGTCGAGATTCTTCCCAGCCCGGCTATGAGCCCGACGACGATGGCCAGCAGGATGGAACCCAGGGTAACCTTGAACGTAACCAGGATACCATCCGGAACGAACTTGAAGATCGCCATGTACTGGTCAGATCGGCCGAACGCCAGGAAAAGACAAAGTGCGATTGCACCGAAAAAAGCGATTCGCCAGGCCGTAAACAAGCCCGAATCGCTTTTGTGCGGTATGGCGGCGCCATCGCCGACTTCAATCGCTTTATGTGGAGACTGATTATCTGTCATGACAAGATTGCCGGGGCGAGCAAAGCCCGCCCCGGCCAATCAATTTACTTGACCCATTTGCTATGGATTTTAACGTCCAGCTTCTTGGCCTTTACCGCCTTGATTCCTTTGTTCAAAAGGGCAACCAGTTCTGTGTTCCCCTTCTTGACCACTATGCCATAGGCCTCTTTGGTAAAAGACTTGCCTACAACTTTGAATTTATCCCTGTATTCCTTCTTCTGGAGGGCGAAGTGAGCCGCAACCGGCTCATCGCAGACAACGCCGGAAATGCGGCCAGCTGCCATGTCTTCAAAAGCCAGGCCGATCTCGTCATAGGTCTTCAGCTCGACACCGGCAACCTTCTTGATTTCGAATGCGCCTGTCGTACCGATCTGGGCGCCGACTTTCTTGCCTTTCAGGTTGGCAATGACCTTGGAGGTCTTGTCGGTCTTGGGCACGACCAGGATCTGCCCGATGCTGGTGTACGGTTCGGTAAAGTCATACTTGGCTTGGCGTTCTTTGGTTATCGTAACGGATGAGATAATGGCGTCGTACTGGCCCGAGTCAAGGCCGGCAAAGATACCGTCCCAGGCGGTATTCTTGAACTCGACCGTAACCCCTGCCTCTTTTGCCACTGCATTCATGAAGTCGATGTCATAACCAACAATTTTCTTATTGGCATCGACCATTTCCATCGGCGGCCAAGTAGCGTCGGTTGCTACCTTTATGCTTTTGGGAGCGGCAAATGCGGTCACGGAGAGGGCAGCAACCAAAGTCACGGTTGCGGTGAGTGTGCGGAAAAACTTCATAGACTCCTCCTTTTTTTGGTTAAACTGAAAAATACAATGGTAAAACCAAATCGATCTTTTATTGGATGCGCAAGCTGTTGTCAACAAAAAATCTCTTAATTGTTAAACTGTTGTAACCTTGCTACACTTTTGTAATTTTTCTTGCTCTCTTCAGGGGCTTCGTCTATGAAGAATGGCGAACAATATTTTGATAACAGTAAAAAATCAGATGGAGCCATCGGTAATGAACAAGTTCAAGGCAGCCGTGCTGCTGCTGACCACTACATTTTTCTGGGGTGTAACTTTTACGGTCGTCAAACAGGCTGTGGAAAGCGTTGATGTTTTCGTGTTCCTGGCACAGCGCTTTATCCTGGCATTCATACTTATTCTGCCGATCAGCGCCATCAAGGGCAGGCAACTGAATCGCCGCACAGTGCGGCAGGGATGTTTTATGGGGCTGTTCCTGTTCGGAGCATACGCTTTCCAGACCTTGGCCCTACAATACACCAGCGCCTCCAATACCGCTTTTCTGACCGGCCTGAATGTGGTGATGGTTCCGGTCATTGCCTCTCTGATACTGCGCCACCGCATTGCCATGCCGATCAAGATCGCCGTGGCCCTGTCCGTGGCCGGTCTGTTCCTGTTATGTGGCAACGGCACCCTGAATTTCAACTCCGGTGATGTCCTGGCTGCCGCCTGTGCGATCTGCGTCTCGCTGCATCTTATCTATACCGGGGAGTTCGCCCGCAGCAGCGACTTTTACTGGCTGACCGCAGTACAGTTGGGCATGGTGGCCATGTTAAGCTCCGTTTTCGCCCTGGCACGCGGGAAGCAGGTCCTGATCTGGTATCCACACCTGTTGTGGACCCTCCTGGTCTGCGCGGTGATTGCCACTGTCTTTGCCTTCCTGGTGCAGACCTCCATGCAACGCTACATCAGTCACACAAAAACAGCGTTGATCTTCTGCACTGAACCTGTTTTCGCAGCAATCTATGCCTGGTTTGCCATCAACGAGCGCCTGGGACTTTACGGGATTGCCGGGGCTTTATTGATATTAGCCGGAATGATAGTATCCATTATGCCGGAGAAGGAAGAGCAAGAAACCATTGCCGCACCTCAGAAGGAACCGGCTGCACCCGGGGCGGACAACCCGGACGGGTGTCAGGCGATCAAGTAACAGCGACAAAAAAATGGCCTGTTTCAACAACAGGCCATTTCTCACAACTTATAATCGGCAATCTCACTTTGTGGCTTGATACTCGTCAAGCGCACTCTTCATGCCTACCATATCGCGGATTTCGCTCCATTCCTTGTTATCGACGGCAGCCTCTTCGCCCTTCATCAGTCCGAGAATCTCGAAATAATCCTGCTGGTATTTGCTCTTCTTTACCACATCAGCCGCCTTGCATCTAACCAGATACACGGTCTGAACAGACTGGTGGTCCCAGGCGCGCCAGTACTGTTCATCCTTTACTCCGACGTACTTGTGCCCTTCCAAGGCCTTGATCACCGCCTTGGTTTCAAAGGTTTTGGCACGTTCAACCGCCTCCTTGTACTGATTAAGTATGACATAAGCGGATGCGCCCGATGTGGTCGGATAGCGCTGGTACTTTGCCTCGAACATCTTCACAAAGGCATTCCCTTTTGGGTAATTGTACACAACCGGCACACTCCACATCCAAGGCAAGGTACCGATGATGCCTTGCATGGCCTCTGGTCCCGCCCCCTGGGCCATGTCGTCGTTCAGGCTTGGAACAATGATCTGCATCTTGGATTTAAGGCCCATTTCATACGCCTGCTTGACGGCCACCTCCATATCGCGGCCGAAAAGCGACAGTATCAGCACCTGGGCTTTACTGTCTCGGGCCTGGGCCAAGGCCTTGCTGTAGTCCTGCGTGCCAAGCGGCGTCAAGACTTCGGGATGGGCGTTGGTATCCTTGGTGGCGGTGAATGACCGGATAACCGATGTAGTGGTCCAACCCCAGGTATAATCGGATGTTATATAGAAGTACTTCTTTCCCGGAAACGTCTTCTGCAGATGGGCTGACAGCACCTTGCCGGCCGAATATGCGTCATAACACTCCCTGAAAATATGACGGTGACCGTACTCGCCGGTGGTTTCAGTGGAGTAGGTAAGCGTTCCGAAGAACAACCGGTTCTTCTTGAGCGCCACATCGCCCGTCTCGATCGCCACGGCGCTGGACGAACCGCCGAAAATCATCGGAACCCCCTCAGCGTCGAACAACTCCAGGGCATTGGCCTTGGCAATCTCGGGATTAGACTTGGTATCACGGTAGACCAACTGTACCTTCTTGCCCATTATGCCGCCACCCGCATTGATTTCTTCCACCGCCATATCGGCGGCCCGCCGTTGGTCAAGTCCCTGTTTCGCGTATGGGCCGGTTTCAGGGTAGTTGAGGCCGATCTTTACCACATCCAGCGCAGCAGCCGGAAGTGCCGGTAAAATCAATGTGAATACAATCATCCCCAATGCCATCAAATAGGCAAGTCTTTTCATAACATGCATTGTTTCAAATCCTCCTTGTCGTTTTCAAACATAGATTTCCACAAACATCTCAAAAACCGTGTTTTATATAACATTGGTTGTTTTTAATTATCTCAACATATCATATTGATATTCTTAGAGCAATAGCAAGGTTGTTATAAATTAATAAATTACGGACATCCCGACCATCGGTCCATTTAGCACAGGTTTTCGGATGCTTGCCGGGATTTCTCCGGCTCCCGACCGTGCCAATCACTTCTTCAAACTGAGAAGACAGGTTTTGGAAAAGGGGCAAAATCACGTTGACGACTGCTTGACCCTGATGATAATCTCGCGACATTCGTATTTTCATTAATACTTCGGAGGTGCATGGTGAGAGGAAGAATCGGGCTGGCATTAACCATCCTTGCTGTTTCCATCCTGTGGGTTTCAACGGTCTATGCCGCTGGACCGGCAAAAAAGGTTATCATCGGAATTTCCAAGATCGTATCGCACCCGGCCCTGGATGCGGTTGAAAAAGGTATTCAGGACGAGTTGAAGGTTTCGAAGCTGAACGTGGAGTACGACTTGCAGAACGCCAACGGCGATATCGGCACCTCGGCATCCATCGCCAACAAATTCAAATCGGAAAAGGTTGCCCTGGCCATCGGCATTGCCACCCCAACCGCCCAGTCGCTGGTAAACACCCTCAAGGGCACTCCGGTGGTGTTTGCCGCCGTTACCGACCCGGTCAAGGCCGGCCTGGTAAAAAGCCTGAAAGGCGGCGACAAGTGGGTGACAGGCGTGTCGGACATGACCCCGGTCAAGCAGCAGATCGAACTTCTGCTCAGGATCAAGAAGATCAAACGGCTCGGCCACATCTACACCAGCTCCGAGGAAAACGCCGTGGTGCTGGCCGGGATCGTCAAGCAGGCCTGTCGCGAGCTTGGCATCGAATACGTGGAAACCACCGTCTCCAAGTCTGCCGAAGTCAAGGAGGCTGCCCAGTCGATCATCCGCAGGGTGGACGCATTGTATGTCAGTACCGACAACACCGTTGTTTCCGCCATGAGCGCCCTGGCGGACGTTGCCATGAAGAACAGGATCCCGATCATGTCGGCCGATCCCAGCTCGGCTGAAACCTACCCGGTGCTGGCTGCCTGGGGCTTCGACTACTACAAGATGGGCCGGGTCACGGGCAAACTGGTGGCGGAAATCCTCAAGGGGAAAAAACCCGAGCAGATACCGACCCGCTTCATGACCAAAACATCGGATATCGACCTGCTGATCAATCTTGATGTGGCAAAGAAACTGGGCCTGAACATCCCCAAGGACATTGTCAAGAGTGCCAACAAGGTGGTCCAGAACGGCAAGCTGATCAAAAAATAGTCCTGAAGTTGTCTGAATCCAATGCCTGGTGGTCTTAAGTCCGCCAGGCATTGTTTATTACTGCGAAGGGTATACGGCATCGGATATGATCGAAGGAATTTTAGTTGAAGGACTGATTTATGGCATCATGGTCCTGGGCGTGTTTATCACCTTCAGGGTACTGGATTTTCCGGACCTGACAGTGGACGGATCATTCCCATTGGGGGCGGCCCTGATGGCACAATGCATCCTCATGGGAACAAACCTCTGGCTGGGGTTGCTGATCGCCTTTATCGGCGGAGTGATCGCCGGGGTGGTAACCGCGCTGATCCACAATCACCTCAAGGTCCCCAACCTGCTAGCCGGCATCCTGACCATGACCATGCTGTACTCCATCAATATCCGGGTCCTGGGCAACCGCGCCAATGTGCCGATCCTCAACCAGGAAACCATCCTGAGCCAGGTGTCGGACCGCTTTTCCGGCCTGATCCCCGACGAGTACATACTGCTGCTGTTTTTCATTATCGTGGCCATTGTCATAAAAGTTCTGATCGACCTGTTTTTTCGCACCGATCTTGGCCTGACAATGGGCGCCATGGGGAATAACGAGCAGATGGTGATCTCCCAGGGGGTCAACCCGAAGACCCTGAAGACCATCGGCGTGGGCCTGTCCAACGGCCTGGTGGCGCTGTCCGGGGCTTTTGCCGCCCAATATCTCGGCTTTGCCGACGTGGGGCTCGGCCAGGGAATCATCATCTCCGGACTGGCCTCGGTCATGATCGGTGAGTTCCTGGTCATGAAGAGCAACCGCATCGGCGTGTTGACCTTCTGCGCGCTCATGGGCTCGATCATCTTCCATGCGGTTGTTTATCTGGGCAGGTATTACGGCTATGTGATCAAGATGACTCCCAACGACCTGAACCTGATCAAGGGCATTCTGATCATCATACTGCTGGTCCTGACCCAATCAAGGAAACTGAAAAAAGTGGCCCTCAAGGCAATGGTGGACAAATGATAGCACTCAAAAATGTTTCGATTGTGTTCAACCAGGGAACGGTGAATGAAAACCAGGCGCTTAGCAATATAAACCTGAGTGTCAAGGAAGGCGACTTCGTCACCATCATCGGCAGCAACGGCGCCGGGAAAAGCACCCTCTTCAATATGATTGCCGGCTCGTTCGTGCCGACCCAGGGTTCAATCCTCCTGAACGACCGTGATATCACCCGGGAACCGGAATACAAGCGGGCCCGATATATCGGCAGGATCTTCCAGAATCCGCTGCTGGGCACAGCCTCCAACATGAGCCTGGAAGACAATATGATGATCACCTACAAGAAGGGGTTCAAGTGGCTGAAGCGCAGCCTGAACAACAGGATGAGGGATTTTTTCAGGTCCGAACTGGTGCACCTGAACATGGGCCTGGAAAACAGGATGAAGGAAAACCTGGCCATGTTTTCCGGAGGACAGCGCCAGGCGTTGACACTGCTGATGATGGTCCTTTCCAAACCGGCCCTGATCCTGCTGGACGAGCACACGGCGGCCCTGGACCCCAAAAACGCCCAGATCGTTCTGGAACTGACCAACAAGTTCATCAAGGAATTCAACCTGACCGCCATGATGATCACCCACAACATGAACCATGCCATCGAGTTCGGCAATCGCCTGCTGATGATGGACAAGGGCGAGATTATCTTCGAGGCCGAGGGTGAGGCAAAAAAAGAACTGACCGTGGAAAAGCTGATCGCAAAGTTTCATGACCTGCGTCACAAGAACTTTGAGGACGACAAGACACTGCTTTCCGACGAATGACGACTGAGTGCCGAAAGCAGCAAAAAATTATCCGTATTTGACCTGACTCCATGACCTTCTGACGGCCGCCGGTCAGTCGCCCCCGCTCCTGCCAAACCTGTAACGAAGCAGGGGCGCGATGCCGCGCATGAGCACCGCGCCAATGATGATCGCCCCCCCGCACAGCGACAGCCTGCCAGGCACCTCGCCGATAAATATCATTGTCCACACCGGGTTCAGAACCGGCTCTATGGTCGGGATCAGGAGAGATTCCAGGGCAGTGACGCGGCGAATTGCCTGGGTAAAAAAGATATAGGCCATTCCCAGTTGCACAACTCCGAGCACAACCAGCCTCAGCCAACCAGCGGCATCGGGAAGATCGCCGGTCATGAAGGGGATACCGGCCAAACCGGCCAGCAGATTGCCCAGCAGGACCGATTCAACCGGCGAGGCGTCCTTCTGCTTGCGCAGGAAAAGTGCCATCCAGGCAAAGGTTACCCCGCTGGTCAGCGCGGACAGGTTCCCCCAGAAACCGGCCAGACTCAACCGGTCCAGAAAAAAGAGCACCATCCCCGCCATGACCGCTGCCAGGGCAAGCCAGTCGCTGCGGCGCGGCCGCTCCCCCAGGTACCAGATGCCGAACAGGGCGGCAAAGGCCGGGGCGGTGTACTGTAGCAGGATGGCGTTGGCGGCGGTGGTAAGTTTGGTGGAGATGACGAACAGGATTGCAGTGGCGGCATAGGCGATCGCCCCGCCGATTTGGGGTCCTGACCAGGTGAAGCGGGGGCGGCCGAACGCTATCAGGATCACGGCGGCGGCAATAAAGCTGCGTACCCCGGAAATTGCCATGGGGTGCCAGGCAACCCCCTTGATCAGAACACCGCCCAGACTCCAGCAGAGCGCCGCGAAGAAGAGGAAGATTACAGCGGTCCGCCGTTCCATGGTAGTTCCTTTATCGGTGGATTTGAACCGGCACAAACGGCAGCTATTTACCACAAAGACACTGAGGGCACAAAGGAGTCTTACGCAACCTGAATCCGTAATGCCGTAAGGTCGGAGTGCCTGGAAGAGCCGGGGCCACAACGTCGCCTGTACTGCTGCGATTATTTGATCAGGTTGTCCACCGCAGAACAGTTACAATTCGAGGAAAGCCCTCTGGCAGAGGCCTTCCAGGCAAGCGGAGGCCTGGAGGCATTACGGATTCAAAATCAAGTGCATCATTGGTAACCTGAATCGCTCAGCACGCGACCAGGCCGATGGCGGGTCTTACAATATGGCTGCTCAGCGACGGGTCGCCCAGCAGGAGGTCGGCCGGCTGAAGAGCCTCCACCAGTGCGCTCTCACCCTTGGCCAGCATGATGCGCTTGCCGGCGGGAACAAGATAATCCATACCGTCCCCTTTGGTCAACCATACCGTACCGCTCAGGCAACGCAGCACCAAACCCTCTTTCCCGCCTTCAAGACGTATCAGCTCACCCTGTGCAAGGCAGCATTCCATGACTATTTCCCCCTGATTCAATGTTGAATCAACGATACACCCGCCACAAACCAAAAAACAGATACAAAAAAACTGTTTTGTTACCATAACAGTTTTGTGATATCTAAACTGTATCCAACAAAAAGGGGGCCAACTGTATCTGTTGCCGGACAGTTGCCAACGGGTATGCTGAAACCATGCTAAGCGAAGCCAACAGATCAGACAATGCCGTACCGCTCTACGAAAAGGTTGCGGCCGAAATCGCCGGGTTGATCGATCAAGGCACCTTCCGGGTTGGCGACCGGGTGCCGTCCATCCGGCAGCTCAGCCACAGGTTCGATGTAAGCATCAATACCGTGATGCAGGCCTACGCCCTGATGGAGGACCGGCGCCTGATCGAGGCCCGCCCCCAATCGGGCTACTATGTGCGCGCCAGGGTCCCTGAAATCATCGAACCCGAAGTGCCGGTCCAACAAACGATCGTTCCGGCCACGGTCACCATCAGCGACATCTGCCAGCAGGTGGTCCGCAACATGATGAACCGCGATCTCCTCCCCCTGGGAAACGCCATTCCACATCCCCGCCATTTGCCGGTGGACAAGCTGAACCGCATGCTGGCCAGCAGTTCGCGCCGGTTTCCCGAACAGAGCATCTCGTACCACATGGCGCCCGGGTCCGAACGGCTGCGGATCCAGATTGCCAAGCGCTCCCTGATGGCCGGCATCAGTGCCGGCCCCGATGAAGTGTTGATCACCTCCGGCTGTGTGGAAGCGGTGTTGCTGGCGTTGCGGGCCACGTGCAAGTCCGGTGACACCATCGCCGTGGAGTCGCCGTTCTATTTCAATTTCCTGCAACTGATCGCCGAACTGGGGCTGAAAGCCCTGGAGATCCCAGCCACCCCGAGGGAAGGCATCAGCATCGAGGCCCTGAGTTACGCCATCGAGCAGAATCCGGTCAAGGCCTGCCTGCTCGTCCCCAATTTCAGCAACCCCCTGGGGAGCCTGATGCCCGACGAGCGCAAGCGGGAATTGGTGGAACTCCTGGCCCGTCACGAGATCCCCCTGATCGAGGACGACATCTACGGCGACCTGACCTTCGGCAATGAACGCCCGGCCGCCGTCAAATCCTTTGACCGCAAAGGGCTGGTGATCTACTGTTCCTCCTTCAGCAAGACCCTGGCCCCTGGCTACCGCGTCGGATGGGCCATTGCCGGCCGTTATCAGTCCACAATGGAACGGCTGAAGATGATGGTCAACCTGGCCACATCCTCGCCCCCCCAGCTGGCAATTGCCGAATTTCTGGCTACCGGAGGCTATGACCACCACTTGCGCACCATCCGCAGAATCTACGCCGCCAACCTTTCCCAGATGGCGGATGCCGTTGCCCGGTACTTCCCCCCTGGCACGGCCATGACCCGCCCAGCTGGGGGGTTCATCCTCTGGGTGGAGCTGCCGGAATCGATCGATGCCATCCAGCTGTACCATCAGGCGTTACGCAAAGGAATCAGCATAGCCCCGGGGCCATTGTTCTCTTTGTCCGGCAAGTACCGCAACCATATTCGCCTGTCATCGGCCCTCTGGGACGAGAAAGTGGAGCAGGGAATCAAGACACTGGGAGAGCTGGCCCATGGGCTTCAGCAGTGACGATATTGGAGAGGGAACAAATAATGAGGCAGATTGACCTGAGAAGCGATACGGTAACACAGCCGACCCGTGCCATGCGGGCGGCCATGGCCGAAGCAGCGGTCGGGGATGACGTGTACGGCGAAGACCCGACAGTGAACCGCCTGGAGTCAATGGCCGCGGCGATGCTCGGCATGGAGGCGGCGCTCTTCGTGGCCAGCGGCACCCAGTCCAACCTCCTGGCGCTGATGAGCCACTGCGGTCGCGGAGACGAGTACATCGCCGGGCAGGAGGCCCACTGCTACAAATGCGAAGGTGGCGGTGCGGCCGTGCTGGGAAGCATACAGCCCCAGCCAATAGATTTCGAGCCGGACGGCACCCTGGACCTGGGCAAGGTGGCCCGCGCCATCAAGCCTTCCGACCACCACTTTGCCCGTACCCGGCTCCTCTGCCTGGAAAATACCCAATGGGGCATGGTCCTGCCTCTCGATTACCTGGCAGAGGCGCGGGCCTTTACCCTGGAGCGGGAGCTTGCCCTGCACCTGGACGGTGCCCGCATCTTCAATGCCGCTGTCAAACAAGGGGTTGAGGTAGCCGAGATCGCGCGCCATTTCGATTCCGTCTCGGTCTGCCTGTCGAAGGGGCTTGGCGCCCCGGTCGGTTCTCTCCTCTGCGGCAGCAGCCACCTCGTGGAGATTGCCCGCCGCTGGCGCAAGGTGCTGGGCGGCGGCATGCGCCAGGCCGGGGTGCTGGCCGCAGCTGGGATCGTGGCCCTGTCCGGCCACGTTGAACGGCTGGCCGAGGACCACGACAATGCCCGTCAATTGGCCCTGGGGCTGTCACAAATAAAAGAGTTGCAGGTGGATCCGGCAAGGGTGCAGACAAACATGGTCTTTGTCAGGGTGGCGGGGAAGGATGCCGCGCCATTGGCCGGCTTCCTGGAGGAGCGGGGGATCATGATTTTCGGCCAGCCGACCCTGCGGCTGGTAACGCATCTGGATGTCAGCGCCGACGACGTGGATACCGTGATCAAGGCCTTCCGGGATTATTTCAGCTGAACCAGGGCTGGCAGCAAAGGCCCCGGCAGCAATTGTGAAAATCACATCAGCCGGTTCAGGAAATTCTTTATTCGCTCGTTGCCCTGTTCGTTGCCGAAAAACTCCTGGGGTGTCCCCTGGTCGATAAATCGGCCGCCCTCCATAAAGATCACCCGGTCGGCAAGCTCGCGGGCAAAGCCCATGTGGTGGGTGACGATGATCATGGTCATCCCTTCCACGGCCAGAGTATGTATGGCGTCGAACACCTCGCCGACCAGTTCCGGGTCCAGGGCCGAGGTTGGCTCGTCGAACAGCATCAGCTTCGGCCGCATTGCCAGGGCACGGGCAATGGCCACCCGCTGCTTCTGCCCCCCGGAAAGCGTGGCGGGATAGACATCCCGCTTGTCGGACAATCCCACCTTTGCCAGCATATCCTCGGCTATTCCCCTTGCTTCCAAGGCAGGTTTGCGCTGCACCGTCAGAGGCCCTTCCATCACGTTGCCCAGCACTGTCATATGCGGGAACAGGTGGAAGTGCTGGAAGACCATGCCGATCTCGGCCCGCAGGGTGCAGATAGCCTTGGGCCGATCCAGGTGGCGCCTGCCATGGCGGGTGACGTAGCCCACCTCCTGCCCCTCGAACCGGATCACCCCTTCGTCCAGCTCGTCCAGCAGGTTGATGGAACGGAGCAGCGTGGATTTGCCGGACCCGGAAGGGCCGATGATCACGAGCTTTTCCCCGGGCAAAACCTGCAGATCCACATTATTCACTGCTGTCAGACTGTTGAAGCGCTTGGTGATCCCTTTCAGATCAAGCAACGGTTCCCTAGCGATGTTCATAGATTCCTGCCCGATATTCGATTTTCTCAAAGATGAAGGTGAACATGGTGGTGAGCAGCAGATAGATGACCGCTGCCAGCACCAGGGCCGTGACATTGAAATAGGTATTGAAGAGCTGGTCGGCCGAGCGCATCAACTCGACCATGGCAATGGTCGAGACCAGGGCGGTGTCCTTGATCAGCGCGATGAACTCATTGCCCACAGGTGGCATGAGACGCTTGTAGGTCTGTGGAATGATAACCCGGCGCATGGCCTGGCCATAGGTCATGCCGATGGCCTTGGCAGCCTCCATCTGGCCGTGGTCGATGCTCTGGATCGCCCCGCGGATGATCTCGCCCAGGTAGGCGGAATAGTTCAGGCCGAGGCCGATGACCGCGGCGGTCATGGGCGACAGGGTAATGCCCAGGGACGGCAGACCATAGTAGATGAAAAAGAGCTGCAACAGCAGCGGGGTACCACGAAAAAACCAGATGATGAACCAGCACAGTCCGGATACCGGCCGAAACCTGCTGATTCGCCCCAGGGCAATCAACAACCCGCCCAGTGGCGAGACCAGCATGGTACACAGCACCAGCAGCAGCGTCATCATGGCGCCCTTGGCCAGGGACGGCAGGAAGCGCAGGCAATCGGACAGAAAGGTGGCCCAGCGGGACCGCTGCGCCCTTTCCAGGGCTGCCAACTGATTGCGGGCCTCGCTATTGTCCGGAAATACCTTCAGTACCTCCCGGCAATCGGCCTGCGCCTTGGCCACCTCATCCTGCGCGGCATGGATCCTGGCCGCCTGCATGCGGCTGGATACAAAGGCGCTGCCGTCGGCGCCGGCCTGGGGGGCCGGTACCTGTTTGAGGAGTGCCAGGGCGCCATCCAGATCACCCTGGGCCATCAGATCGCTGGACCGCCGGAAGAGCTGGTCGTAGTCGTCACCCCCCAGACAGGGTGCCGCCACCATGCATAAAAAAAGCAGGGCCATGGCGGCCCTGCCGAGAATGTATTTCATCGAACCCTTCACAACTAGAACTTCTTGGGATTGGTGATGTCTTCCGCAAACCACTTGCGGGAAATCTTGGCCATGGTGCCGTCCTTGACCATCTTGTCCAGGGTCTGCTGCACCTTGCCGCGCAGGGCCACGTCGGTCTTGCGGAAAGCAACGCCGAACGGCTCCTTGCTGATCATGCCGGGCAAGATCCTGAACTTGCCGGGGCGCTTGGCGATCATGTCGCGACCGGTGACATTGTCCACCACCACCACGTCGATGCGGCCGGCCTCAAGGTCAAGCAGGGCCTTGGGATAATCCTCGTATTCCTTGAGCTCCGTCGGTGCCGCAGCCAGCTTTTTGACAGCCTCAACACCGGACGATCCCTTCTGGGTGCCGGCTTTGTAATCCTTCAGGTCCTTGAGGCTCTTGAAGCGCTTGTCCTTGAAATTGACGATGGCGATCTGGCCGTCCATGATATAGGGCTTGGTGAACGCCACTTCCTTGGCGCGCTCTTCGGTAATGGTCATGCCGTTCCAGATGCAGTCGAATTTTTGGGCATTGAGCGAGTGGATCACGCCGTCCCAGGCTGTCGGCTGCCATTCGATCTTGATACCGAGCCGCTTGGCAAGTTCGGTGGCGGCGTCAACGTCGAAGCCAACCAGGGAGCCGTCGGCCTGACGGTATCCCATGGGCGGAAAGGAGTCGTCCAGACCAATGACCAGTTTGCCTTCTTTCTTGACCCGCGCCCAGGAACCATCGGCGGCAAAGGCGCTGACAGCCACCAGCGAAACAACCAGGAAGGACAGCAACATCAATAGTTTCTTCATGTTTTTCATCTCCCCGAACAAAATTAAATTGCCACAAAACCGCATTCATTAATAGCAGAAGGCGCGCATTCCGTCAATGCGACTTTGGCATTCCAGGCGCAGAATCCATCGGATCAAACGCCACCTTGTCGCAAGCCCCCATCAATCCACGCGATTGATAGAGATTGCAGTCTTGCCGTTGCCGGAAAAAGCGTCCTTCTGGACAACCTCAAGCAGGACGATCTCCCGGGCCGCAGTGTCATAGGCATAATCGGCCAGGTAGCCGGCTTCCTGGCGTGAATGCCATTTTTCCACGAGCTTGGTGCCATTCCAGCGGAGGGCGAACATGGCGTGCTTGTTGTAGGCGCGGTTATTGCCGATATTGAGCGTTCCCTCGTTGTGCGGCACCAGCAGCGTTCCGTCTGGCAAGGACATCATGCGTTGCTCCAGGAACGTCCAGCGGTATTGATCGCCGGTATTGCCTATCTGGGTATAGTCCTTGCGCTTGAAGTAGGTTTCGGTCCCGCCGAATTTATCGATGCTCTTCCAGAGCTCCTGCCGGTCCGAATCACTGACAACCAGATAACCGTCCGCGTCCATTACCACGAAAACCATTTTTCCTGAAGGCCCGGTTAAGAGGCCGAAATTGAGGATGGAAGCGTGGCGGGGCAGCTTGAGCGGATTTTTGGTCGCAAAGCGATCACCTGTTTTGGCCAGCTCGGCAACAGTGCCATAAAACTCGCCACTTGTCCCCATTTCCTGGGCATAGATGGTGCGGGTTTTCATATCCGCTCCCATACCCCTGAAAAACCATGGCAGGTCCTTGGCAATAACCACCAGGCTTGAGCCGTCGGCACGGTATACCCTCGAACTCAGGGATTCCCGGTCCATGATGGTGGCATACAGCTCAGGAACTCCGTCGCCGTCAAGGTCGGCGGTGTCTATGGCAAGTATCTTGGCGGGAAGGGGGACACTCGCTTCCGCAACCAGTTTCAATTCCGCGCCTTTCAGATAGAAACGTATCTGGTGATCATTGGCAATGAAAATCTCCCTTTCACCGGAAGGCAGGAGGCGGCCAAGGGCCATCGTGGTGAAGACACCATTCAAAGGCCCGCTTGTCCAGGCGGCTGAATCGTTCTCGTCAGGGGTTGCCGGGTGAATGGCATAACCTTTGGCCGGTGCCTTTACAGGTTCAGGCATTGCAGCAGGAGATACCGTCCAGGGCGACTTGACTTCAGGCTTGGCCGGAAGCGGAGCCGATAACGCCGCGGTATTTGCCAATTCCCGATCGATCTTCTGCCCCAGGCGATTGATGGCCGGGATCAGGTCGTCCTGACCGTTCCCCTGTTCAAAGACCTTGGTCAGCGTCCCGGCACCCTTGTTCTTGAGCAGGACATCCAGGCTGAACAGCTTGCCAAACAGAGAATAACTGCCGCTGATCACCAGCTCGGCCTTGTCCTGGGTCTCCACCAGCTGCACCTGGTCTGGGTTGAGGCGGGATGCAAGCATGCCCTGCAGCGATTGTTTGAGGTCATCCTTGTTCTGCGCTCCGACGACATTGAATTCCGACACATAGGTCTTGAGCGGCGCGGCAACGGATACGAGCGGAACAGCAATGAAAAGTAAGGTTGATACCACGGCAAGCAGGATCGAATTCATGCAACACTCCTTCTATAGCAACTGAACCAATATGGGCTATTAATAACCAACAATCGCGGTATCCGCAAATGAAAAACTGAGTATGGCCGGCCAACAATACCAACCGGCTCCATCCCCGGGAGTTTGAAATTGACAGCAAGTGTGCAAACCTGTTACTTTTGATCAGCAGAGGATGCCAGTATTATATTTACTTTATTAATTTAAACTAAATTGCTCCGGAGCAGTCCGGGGCTTTTTTGTTCATTAGCTTGCCCTGCCCTGACGGAGCACTTTGCCGGTTTAGCTGGAATGTTTAACAAATCAAGGAGAATATTGATGAGAATCAAAAAGTTATCGGCAGGCGACTTTATCGAAGCGCGCTGCACCCGTTGCCATGAAGTATTGAACCACACGATTGTCGCCATGGTCGGGGAACAGGTGGTACGGGTCGAATGCAACACCTGCCGTGGCATACATAATTACCATGGAGCCAAGAAGACAAAGGAGCCGTCATCGTCAACCTCCACGCGCAAGGCACCGGCTGAGCCGCGCAAGAGCAGAAAGGATCCCGGTGCCGTTGACCGTGAAGAATGGGAAGCACTGCGCCCTGCCATGAACGTGGATAAGGCGGTTCCTTATGTCATGAGCGTCAAGTACCCGGTAAGAACCCTGGTATCCCATCCGGTCTTCGGGCTTGGCGTGGTGAAACTGGTGATACCGCCCAACAAGATGGAAGTTCTCTTTCAGGACGGGAAAAAGCTGTTGCGCTGCGCCTGACTATTTCAGGCTCAGGTCGTGCCTATCTTTCCTTGACAGGGAGGCCGTGCTTGAGTAAATTTAGCTTCCCGGTTTCATATATTGATAAGCCGATGTAGCACAGGGGTAGTGCAGCTGATTCGTAATCAGCAGGTCAGCGGTTCAAATCCGCTCATCGGCTCCACAAAATCAAAGGGTTACGGCACTTGCCGCAACCCTTTTTTGATTGTATATTTGTCCACACAATTGGCCACCATTGCTGAAAACAAAAATCCAGCCCCCCACAGCGCAACCTCTCCCGCACCTGTTTATTCGCTTCCAGCTTTTACACAGTTAATTTTATTTGGTATCATCAAGGCATAGGAGGTGGGAAAATGCTTATTCAAGTCAAATATCCTGACGACAGATACGACTACGTCAAGGAAAGAACCCTGGACCTGCTAATCGAATCGGACAAGATAACTGAATTCAAACGTTCTACCGGCTGGGTGAAGATCGGTGTCGATCCCATTCGAACAAAAACGGCAAATGACTCTGATAAATACCCCAACGAACGAAGAGGACTTCTGCACTGATTTTTCCGGGGCAGGCCAGCCCTGCCCCGGAGATCAGGATACCAATGAGGTGGTAACGATGATTCCAGAAAAACTGCTGGAAGTGCTCAAACAGGATGGCGTGGTTGCCATCGCTACACTGGGACAGGACGGACCCCATATGGTCAATACCTGGAACAGTTACATCCGCATCTCACCCGAAGGCCGCTTGCTGATACCTGCCGGATACATGCATCGTACCGAGGCTAACGTGGCCTTCAACCCGGATGTCCTGATTACCCTGGGGAGCAGCAAGGTGCAGGGCCTGCATGGACCGGGCGCCGGTTTCCTGATCAAGGGCAAGGCGGCCTTCGTAACCTCCGGGCCGGATTTTGATGCCCTGAAAGCAAAATTCGATTGGCTGCGGGCCACATTGGCGGTTACCCCAGATTCCGTTACCCAGACCTGGTAGTTCAAAGGCTGATTTTCAAGCAGGGCAACTTCTTTTGTTGGCATCAATATTCTGTGAGCTCACACTCTTCGTGACCATATTCTCCGGCATCAAGACAGCAACCACTTGTCCTTTCGCACATGTTCTTCCCTCAGCCGACAAGGATATATCGACAATGACTTTTCGTTCTTTAATTTCAGTGATAACTCCGCGGAGCTCTAATTCGACTCCCAGAGGGGTCGGCGCCAAATAGACCACCTTGAGAGAACCCGTAACAAATCGAAGGTTTGGTTCCACACCCATTTCCATACTAGCGGCTCGGCAAGCAGCTGCTGAAGCGCTGGCGGTTCCGTGGCAGTCGATTAAAGAAGCAATTAGGCCACCATAAACAAAGCCAGGAATCGCTATATGGTATGATTCGGGCAAAAAATGAGCGATTGTTTCATCACCATCCCAGTAGCTCTTAAGCTGGTGCCCTTCAGCATTATTCTTGCCGCATCCAAAACAGTGGCTTAGTTCTTCTGGATAGCAGTCTTGGAACGCTCTATTGTTCAATGGAATCTCCTTATTTTGCGATGATTGTATTTAGAGCTGAACAAAGGGGGCAATTATGGACACGCATCAAAGAATTCCTTTTGCTTTCAGCGCAGCCATCGTAATCTCTTTACGGAAAGCATCGTCACCTTTTTTTCGTATCTCAAAATTCGTTGCAAAGAACCAGACCTGTCCTTTTGTTTCCACGTATCCAACATACCAGCCTTGTTGGGGATTGACCCTCATACCCCAACCTGTTTTTGCCCTGATGGTAACTTGCGGGTTTTCCTCGACGATCATGATTTTTTTCAGCAGCCTTATATTGGCCTTGCTGTAAGGGAGTGACTCCTTGTAGAGTTTTTTGAGGAAATTTATCTGCTCCATGGCTGATATCTTCAGGTCACCTTCCAGCCAGAAAGTAGTCACATCATGGCCGGTCTTCTCGTTGCCGTACCCCATCTTTTTTAGATGGGCCAAGTACTTCTGGTTGCCGACACGGCTGGCAAGTTCCTGATAAAACCACACGCAAGACACTGGGAAGGCCGTTTCCAGGGTCTGATCTCTGTTCCATGCATCAAATCCCCTGTCTTTTCCATCCCACTTGATGACTTCCTTTTCGTTTTTGACAGCTCCTTCTTCAAGGGCAATGAGCGTGTTGGGAATCTTGAAGGTTGATGCCGGTATCAATCTGGTTTCGGACCGACGGCTGTTGTGGAGATAGCTTGTTTTGCCGTCAAGTGAGGAGATGACAATAGTGCCCTCCAACCCGCGATCTTGAAACAATTTCGCCAAGTCAGCATCATCGGCATGAGAAGTTGCGGTAATAAAAAAAGTCAGTGTCGAAACGACAAAAAATCTGATTGTGCTCTGAAAATACTTCATAAGTTTTTCTCCTTGCCATTGGATAGATCAGGGGAACACTGACAGTGTCGGCTTTGACATTTGAACACTTCGGTCTGTTACAGTATGTTGTCAGGTGCTTACGAATGTTCAAATGTCAAACTTGACCCTTTGGGTTCTCCCCTGTGTAAACTCGATGGAATTCATGAGCGGTTAACGACATGACCCCACCTTCTTGATGCGACTCACTGTATCGGGGGTAAGTCTGGTGGTGGCACAGCCCGTGAGTGGGACAAGCAACCTGATTAGCATGACATATCCGAGTTTGCTGACATTCATACGCTTCTTCTCTCTTTCATAACGACCGACTGAGAGCACAGCGGGGTCTCCGCTGTTGCGCTTTGTTGGGAATTGCTCTTCACGATTATTGTTTTCTGCCTCGTCCTGGCTTGGCGATCATTTTCACTTTTTTTCGATCATTAATCTTGTCCCGCATTGATTGTATTCTTTCTCTAACATCCTTGGCAATTTCCAGGATTTCTGTAGCAACTTGTAACTCTTCACCCAAGTAAAGCTTTATGCCAACAATCAATGGTTCGACCTTAGCTGCCAATGTTGATTTGATCAGCATATCGAGAGCCTGCTTGCCACCACCTGCCGCTGTCAGGCCTGCAAACAAATCAATAGTGTCTTCGATATACTCAGATACAAGTTGCGTGTCGCTCAGATATTTTTGCGCCGGATGAAGAGCCTCAGTCCCTTTGTCAAGTGCGGATAGAATACAAGCGTATGTATGCTGAAACATTGATTCTTCAGGCATTAATGCAATTGCCTTTATTATCCATTCTTCTGCTTGCCTTAAACTCGTGTCATCATCACACTTATATAATGTCCAAGCTATTGAATTGATGGCAAATGGCGATTCAGGATTATCTTTAATTGTTTCCAGCGAAATATGTGTAGCCCTTATGTATGCTTGTGTTGCCTCTTCAGGTTTATTTAGTTTATCTCTCAGTAACGCACCGAGTAATTGCCATACTATCTCGCAATTTTCGTCAGCTTTAATTGCCATTTTGTAAGCATGTTCTGCCTCTTCAAAATGTTTTAGCCATTCATGAAGGCGTCCAAGTTGTTCCCACGCCCAATGGTTATCGTGTTTAATGTCAATAGCTTTCCTATATGCTTGTTCTGCCTCCTCGTAACGATTAAGTTTTATGTGCAAGAATCGTCCAAATTTTGCCCAAGCGTATTCATTATCTGGCTGGAGCTCTAGTGTTTTCTGATATGCTTTTTCAGCTTCATCATGCCGATTTGGAGCTTCTGATAGCAACTCAGCAAGAGTTACCCAAGCTTTGGGACAATCCGGACGAATAACAAGTAGCTTATTTATTGCGACCTCAGCTTCACTATAATGACCGAGCTTTGCACTCAACTCTCCTATTTCTGCTAGAGATTCGCAATCTTCTGGATTTTTCTTTATTTTTCTATATAGGGCTGCAAGTTTTGTATTGTCGTCCTTATATTTTCTTTTATTGATAGAACCTTTTTTAATTAGTTCTGATTTTGATTGTTCGTCGCCAGGACAGCACAATTTACTCAGTTCCGTGAATTTTCTTGGCGTGGAACAGGCAATTCTATGTCGGAGATCATGGGATGAAATCTTGCTCAATATTGCTTCATAAGTGAATATATGATCTTTGCATTGTTCTGGTTCAAGTGCGCATGCCTCTTCAACTATCTTGCGAGTTACATCTATAAGCTCATCATGCCCGTAAAATGACACCATGAAATTTACCACTGCCTTTACCCTCTCAGATGGCGCGCCGCGTTTTCGCATCAGATAGTAGATGTTGTACATCCTTTCTGTCGTTTGGTAGAGCTTAGTTCGCTTGCTTTGTTCGCTGACTTTAACTGCACCTCTGTTCACCAGTCTTGCCATGAGTGAGCTTGTCTTGTTCACGTCAAGCCGTGCCAGTTGTGCAATATCCTTTGCCGGTGCCGGATCCCATAGTTCCGCCAGCGCCAGATATGCCTTGCGCTCAATAGGTGGTAGATTGTCCAGATGACTTTTGAAATATTCTGTATTGTCATCAACCAGATTTAATAAATCGCCCATCAGATCTTGAAAAGACAACTTTGATCCAAATGAGGAAATGATGCTGAGTAACCGAGGGTTGCCTCCAGTCAGAATCTGTATGGGCCGTATGCGATCATCTTCCAAATGTTGACCGGTGACAGCCTCCCAGACGGCGATACACTCGTCCTTTTCGAGAGGTTTTAAATCGTGTTGTTTGAATAACTCGTACATTGCGCTGCCAGAGTTATCTACCTGATCCATCCGGCTTGTCGCACTGGCCATCAGCATAATACGGGGCTCGTTGATCAGAGTGTGCCTGAGTGACCAGGCATCTTGCTCACTAATCTGGCCATCGAAAAGCATATTAAAGTTTTCAACTATAAGCAGTAATCGCTTTCTCTGGCTGTCGGCAAAATCCATGAGTTTTGCCAATGCCCGTTCACCTAGGCGCTTATCGTCTTTTTCATCATTTAACTCTTCAATTATTCGCTTCCATTTTTTATCTCCGGTCTGTTGTGCCACATGGAACAGCGCTTCCAGCCAGAATTCACCGACACTGCAAATACTGTAACTTTCCTCGGCGAATACCAGCGGATACCATTTGTTATTCAGGTCTATAGCCGTGCGGGCTTCGAGGCCGATTCTTAGTAGAAGCGTTGTCTTGCCAATCCCGCGTGGGCCTATGACCAACACATGTTGATTTACGTTTGTGGTGTTTTCGCGGATAATCCGCATGATGATGTCAAAGTCAGTCTGGCGGACTGCAAAGGAACGTAGCAATTCTTCGTCGGTCAGAAACGCTGGGTTATACTTCATGATACGTTTTGTCATATCACACCTCCCGTTCCAGAACCGGCGTATAAAAGAGAGCATTGCGCTTCTTCCACCAATCCCGTATCAGGTTCGAGACAAAGACATACCCATCGTTACCAGGGACAACATAGCCATCGTGCTCAAGTACGCTGATGATCTCCTGCTGAGCCTCGATACCGGTATAACCTTCAAAGATGTAGAGTTTTCTAAAAGCCTCCAATGCTTTCCGCGAAAGGACGCCTGTAATAGCCGCTTCTGATAGCATTTCTACTGCAAGTGTGTTCAAATCGGGGCCAAGAACGGTCTTAAGTCTTTCTTCGTAGTGGGTTAGCTCTTTCTGGCATCGAACGCCGAGCATCTCTTTTTCGTATATTCCCTCAACCTCGTCTGCCTTGAACTCAAAGCGCTTCCTTCTCTCGCAGGCTTCCAATATGCTGTCGAAAAAGATTTGTACATGGTGGGGAATGCAGCATCCAATTCGCTTTACTATCGCCTTGTCGGCATCATCTAGAAACGTGATTCCATATTCTTTTGCAAGTGCGTTCAGGCAGCCGGCAGCAGTAGTTTCATCCCATGGTTTGAGTTCAAATGGAGGGAAGTTGTTCATGGTGGCGCTCAATCCAGCTTGCCTTAAAATTGGGTCCAATCCGATGCTTCCGGACACCACTATCCTGAGCTGTCCCTGATACTGAAGGCTGTTTTTTCTGAGCCACGACATAAAATCATCTGCTTTGCCACGTTTCTCCGAGGTAATAGTAAAATCATCACCCTTGAGCATGCGGTTCACAAGTATTGGCAATTCATCCAGAAACAGGAGTACCGGTTTGTCTGAACCCGCCAGGATAGCCATTAATTGGTCTCCCTTGTCACTCCAGTCAGCAGAAGTTAAGCCCCCACGTATGGTCACTCCTATTTCACTGATATTGATGGTATCGATCCGATCCAAGATCGTGCCAACAATATTGGAGAAAGCACCCATAACCTTTCCCCATAATTTTTTGTGAGGATAAATGGCTTTGCTCAGTTCTACCATGGCATCTGCGGAATCTCGGCATTTTTGTAGATCGACATATAGACACGTATAGGAGTCGTTTAGAAGCCTGGCAGTCTCTTTCATCAGGCTCGTTTTGCCCATACGACGTTGAGCGAGCAACACTTGGTGTGCTCCTTCGTGGATCTTTTTCTGGAAAAGGCGAAGATCATCTTCCCTGCCCCAGAAACGATCACCCTCAACATAGTTACCGTGTGCTTGTTTCAGTTTTTCCACAATGCAAACCTCCCAACATAATTGTTGCCAACAGTTCTGTTTGGATTGTAAGCAATGTCAAACCTATTGTCAACAAGCGTAACAACAATTCTGTTGGCAACAAATCGGTTGGTGTTGTGTTGGAATTGCTTTTTCTAAATGAACCAGAAAAGCAAATCAGCCATGAATAGGAATCCATCAGGGCTGCAAACAATCTGAGAGGAAAAAACACCCATTTTTACAGAATATTTCTACATTATTGCTTATTGCTCCACCTTTTAGCACTTTCAGCACTCCGACTTCTACGTATCTTGCTGTATTTTAGCTAAATTCCAAATATTCCATAAAGGATCTTGGCCAGATCCGGTCAACACCCTTTGATCTTCAAGGACCATTTCCCGACAGCTTGCGCATACCCCGGCAAACCACGCAACCCCTGCCAGATTAATCAGCATTATTAGCTTGGTTCTAATTTAAGTCAAAGATTTTGCCGCGGAAACCGGCGACCCGTAATGGATCTGTTATAAAAGCACTGCCCCGAAACGCCCTCCACCAACATTTTAACGAAACGGCAACATTATAATCGTTGCAACAAGATCTTTTTTGTCTTATTATTCTTTTCCAATAGCGCACATTCCCAACAGAAAAGAACAACCATGGATGAATACACGAAGAGAGCGGTATTAAGCGCCATCAGGACGGAGAAATCGAGCCACGATTTCTACCTGCTTGCGGCAAGCAAAGCCACTGACCAAGAAACAAGGGGCTTTTTGATGAAACTTGCCTGCGAGGAATTCGAGCACTTGGTGGGATTCATAATGCTTTATCCCGGAGGAGAGGACGATTTCATCGCTATTCACAATGAAATTTCAGACCGGAATGATCTTGGTTGCCGGGAACTTCTGGCCAAAATAGACAGCATAGATTCGCGGAAAGAGGCTTTGGCCATCGCCATTGCAGAGGAGCAGTTCTGCATCGAGCTTTACTCGGCGTTCGTTGATACGATCCGCGATCCTAAAATACACGCCATGTTCAACAAGGCGCTCTATGAAACAAGGCAACACCTGGAAACCATCGAGACCGAGTACGCCCGCTGCATGGGCATGATTAACGATTCGGAGCTCGATAAATACATCCGGGAATAGACTGAGAAAGTCGTAACTGAACGCCGGGCACCGGTTCCTGAATGACGAAAGC